>Ga0187781_10002697_pt1 | contig 13428 bp, 10 predicted proteins | sample 0715_SJ02_MP02_2_FD_132447 | JGI IMG/M metagenome (GOLD analysis project Ga0187781, IMG submission 132447) | Tropical peat soil microbial communities from peatlands in Department of Meta, Colombia - 0715_SJ02_MP02_20_MG | ecosystem: Environmental > Terrestrial > Soil > Wetlands > Peat | place...
AAGCTCAAGCAGTTCCGTCGCATCGCCACACGCTACGACAAGCTTGGCGCAAGCTTCCTGGCTTTCATCCAGCTTGCCGCTGTGCGAATCTCGCTCCGCTCAATTGAGTCCATGACCTAGTGCGGCAATCTAGCAAGCATTCGACAGCGGATTTTGCGCCGAGTCACAGGTTTCGTCATGCTTACCCGCGCCGGTTGATCAGTCTCGACAAACTCGTCAACTCACGCGCGAAGAAGGTCCGGAATGCCGCCCCCGTCCGCGCGCTGCCGATCTGTGATATGAGACAGCCGGCGAGTCCCGCCGGTGTCGGACCGCGGTCTCGCCTCTGGTCAAGAAGTCCGCAATCGGCGGGATTGGGAAAGCAGTTTCAGGTTTTGGAGATGCAATTGAGAGTCCACGGAAATTCGCCGGCGAGCCGCGACATAGCAACCCTGTTGCACCCCTATACCAATCTCAAGGCGCATCAGTCGAAAGGACCCATGATCATCACCCACGGCCGCGGGGTGAAGGTCTACGACGATCAGGGCAAGGAATATATCGAAGGCTTGGGCGGCTTATGGTGCGTTTCGCTCGGGTTCAGCGAGCCGCGCCTGGTCGAGGCGGCGCACCGGCAGCTGGAAACGCTGCCATACTATCATTCCTTCGCTTCAAAATCGCACGGCCCGGCCATCGAGCTCGCGGAACGGATTCTCGATCTGTTGCCGGAAACGATGTCCAAAGTGTTTTTCAACAATTCCGGCTCCGAGGCCAACGACACCGCGATCAAGCTGGTCTGGTACTACAACAATGCGCTCGGCCGGCCGGAGAAGAAAAAGATCGTCTCACGGGTCAAAGCCTATCATGGCGTCACCATCGCCAGCGCTAGTCTGACGGGACTGCCGAATAATCATCGCGATTTCGATCTGCCGGTCGCTGGCATCGTGCACACGGGCTGTCCGCACCATTATCGGTTTGCTCAGCCCGGCGAAAGCGAGGAAGCCTTCGCCACCCGGCTTGCCGAAGAACTCGACGCACTGATCCAGAAGGAAGGGCCCGATACCGTCGCCGCCTTCATCGCCGAGCCGGTGATGGGCGCCGGCGGCGTGCTGGTGCCGCCGCGTACTTATTTCGACAAGATCCAGCCGGTCCTTAAGAAGCACGATGTTTTGCTGATTGCCGACGAGGTGATTTGCGGCTTCGGCCGCCTGGGCACGATGTTCGGCCTCGAGCATTTCGAGATGAAGCCCGACATGGTGACGATGGCGAAGCAGCTCACGTCGGGCTATCAGCCGATGTCGGCGACGGTCGTGTCGGGCTCGATTTACGATGCGCTCGTGCGCCAGAGCGAAAAGATCGGCGTCTTCGCCCACGGCTTCACCTATTCCGGGCATCCGGTTGCCGCCGCCGTCGGCGTCGAGACCTTGAAAATCTACGAAGAGCGCCGAATACTCGACCATGTGCGCGCAGTGGCGCCGCATTTCCAGCGCCGCTTGCGCGAACTCGGCAGCCACCCGCTGGTCGGCGAGGCGCGCGGGCTGGGGCTTATTGGCGCGATCGAACTGGTCGAGGATAAGCCAAGCAAAAAGCCGTTCGACACCGCGGTGGGCGCCGGTCCGTTGGGGGCGGAGCTTGCCGCCGTCAACGGGCTGATCGTACGCGCTGCCGGCGATGCGCTTGCCGTTTGCCCGCCGCTGATCATCGAGGACAAGGAAATCGATCAATTGTTCGACCGGCTGGCCGCAACGCTCGACCAGACGCATGCGGAGCTGGAGCAGCGCGGCGTGGTTTAATTGAGCCGATCACGGCGCGCGGTCTTCAGGGGAGAAGCGTGGCATGAGGTTGAAAGACAAAGTTGCGATCGTCACCGGTGGATCGCAGGGCATCGGTGAGGCGATTGCCGTTCGCTACGGGGCCGAAGGAGCACGGGTCGCGGTGGTCTATGCCCACAACGACGCCGTCGCCGATGCGGTAGTGAAACGCATCACCGCGGCGGGCGGCAAGGCCGTTGCGGTGAAGGCCGATTGTTCCAAGGTTTCGGACATCGAACGCATGGTTGCCGAAGTGATCAAGCATTTCGGCACCATCGACATCCTGGTCAACAATGCCGGCGTATTCCGCACGGTGCCGGTCGCCGAAACGACCGAAGCGATTTGGGACGAACAGCTCGATCTCAATCTTCGCGGTGCGTTCTTCTGCGTCAAAGCCGCGCTGCCGGAGTTTCGCCGCAAGGGCAGCGGCAAGGTGATCAACGTCACCTCGATTGCCGGCGTCGGCGCGTTTCCGAATTGTCCGGCTTATTGCGCGTCCAAGGGCGGGCTCGAGATTTTGACCAAGGCGCTGGCGGCCGAGCTCGGCAAGGAAAATATCAATGTCAACTCGCTCGCCCCCGGCAACGTGGCGACGCCGCTGAACGCGCATCTGCGCGGACCGGGCAATGAGGATTACATCAATCTCATGCGGACCATGACGCCGACCGGCCGCGACTTTTTGACGGTGGAAGAGATGACCGGTGCCGCCGTGTTCCTCGCGTCGGAGGACGCGTCCGCCATCCACGGCGCGACCTTGATGGTCGATGCCGGCTGGTCGGCAATCTAACCAGCCGGGTTCGATTGCGGCGCAGCAGCGGCTGGCGGGCGTCGGTAGCCGGAGAGAAATACGCCGACAAACATCAGCACCATCGCCAGGATTACAAAGATCGACAGCCGCTCGCCGAAAATCACCGCGCCCCAGGCCACGCCGGCGAGCACGGCGAGATAGTTGAATTGCGCGAAAAACACGGGTCCGGCGCGGCGAATGATTTCCAGGAAGAGGACTAAGAAGGCGGCGTTGATGGCGATGGCAAGCAGCGTGCCGATCGCCGCCTGATCGAGCCTGGTTGGCACCCAGGCTTGACCGGCGATCAGCATCACCGGCAGCAGCACAAGCGCCGAGCCGAACAGTACGCCTGCGGCGGTTGCCACCGATGAGGACGTCGGCGGCTGCAAAAGCGCGGCGGCGATGTTCGATCCCGCGAACATGACCGGCGCCAGCAGCGCCAGCAGGAACCACTGCCAGGCGATCGGTTCCGCGGCGCTTGCGCCCGGCGCCACGATCAGCACCACGCCGGCAAAGCCGAACAACAATCCGATCAGCCCGAGCCAGCGAAAGCGCTCGACCCGCGCCGCCACGCCCATGATGAAAGTAAACGGCGGCGACAGCGCCAGCACCAAGGTCAGGACTCCAGCCGGCAGCTTCGGCGCAATGTAGGTCAGGAGTGAAATCGGGATGCCGATGACCAGCGCGCCGATGACGATATAGCCGGTCAGCGCCGGGCGCGATACGCTAAGCCGCTCGCCCCGCAACGTGAGCACAAGCCACAGCAATAATCCGGCGCCGAACGATTGCCAAAACGCGTAGGCGAGCGGCGGCGCGCCGCCGGTCGCCGCGATCTTGTTGACGCTGAAGACTGCGCCGTAGATGACGGCGGCGCCCAGCAGCATGGCATAGTCGAGCGGTGAGCGTGACTCTTGCGGCCCGCTCATACGGTTTTACCGATAGCGGTGTCCTTGAGCTCGATTTCGATGAACACCATTTCGCCCGGGCCGTTATTGACGACGTCGTGTTCGACGCCGGCATTGCGGAAGTAGGATTTGCCCAGTTGCAGCTTTGCGAAAGAGACCTCGCCCGTGGGGCCGATCAGCTTGAGCTCGCCGTCACGCGCCGGCACCACGACATAATCATGTTCGTGGCGGTGATAGCCGGTGGCGGCGCCGGGCGCGAAGCGCCACTCGGTGACGCGCAGGTGATTGTTGTCGATTTGGACGGTCGGAGTGGCCTTCGCCTGGCTCATTTTCCTCTCCTTGTGCCGTTTATGAGAGCCGCGAAGCTCGGTAGGCAGACACTGGAATGACAGACGTGATCAGCCGCGGGTGGTGCGCACGCGGTCGAGAAAGATTGCGGCGATGATCACACAGCCAAGCAAGATCTGCTGAACGTAGCCGCCGACCTCCAAGAGATCCATCGCATTGGACAGCATGGTGACGAAGATCGAGCCGAGGATGGCCGGGATGATGCCGCCGACGCCGCCTTGCAGGCTGACGCCGCCGATCACGGCTGCGGCGATGCTTTCGAGCATCAGGCTGCCGCCGAGGTTGGGCTCGCCTGAGCCGGTGCGCGCGGTCAGCATCAGCGAACCGAATGCGGCCAGCAAACTGCAGGTCACATAAGCAAGAAACAGATAGCGCTTGCTGGGCAGCCCGGCGAGATGGGCCGCGCGCGGATTGTTGCCGATAAGATAGAGCGCCCGGCCGAACACGGTCCGATCCAACAAGAAATAGAGGAACACGGCGACGACAACCGCCAGCGTCACCGGTATCGGAACGCCGGGAATGAACGTGCCGTCATAGAGTGGGCGGGTGAAGGCATCGGGCACGTTGAAAACCGGCCGGCCGCCGGAAATCGTCGTCGCCAGGCCGTAGCAGATATTCAAGCTTCCGAGCGTGACGACGAAGGGATTGATGCCGACCCAGGAGACGAAAAAGCCGTTGAAGATTCCGACCAGCAGGCCGACGCCAAGTCCGACGGCAAGTCCGGCAACGAGGATAAGCCAAGCCGGCGCGCCCGCTGCCGCGAGGCCGGTGGTGGCAAGCGCCGTCGCCACGCTGATGACGGAGACGGCCATGCCGAGCGACAAGTCGAAGCCGCCGGTCAAAATCACCACCATCTGGGCGGAAGCGAACAACAGCAAATAGCTCGACTGCACGAGGATATTGACGATGTTGCGCAGCGACAGAACGCGCGGCTCAACCAGCGCGACCGTAAGCTCCATGGCGACGATCAATAGCGGGAGCAGCAGCGCAAAGCCCCAATGGGTCGCTTGGCGGTGCCTCGTTGTTTCGGGACCGGGACCGACAGCGACTCCGGAGATGCTCGCTTCAGACAAGCGCCGCTCTCCTCTGCGAAATCTCGTCCAGCGCCACGGCAAGCACGACGATGATGCCGAGGAAGATGGCTTGAATACGCGGGTCGATGCGCAGCAAGTCCATTGCGTTCGTGAGCGTCAGCAAAAGAAGCGCCCCGAGCGCCACCAGCTCGACCCGGCCGACGCCGCCTTTGATGCTCACGCCGGCGATCACGGCGGCCGCAATACTCTCGAGCGTGAGTTGGGCGTTGATCACCGCCTGGCCCGATCCGAGCTGTGCGGTGAAGGCCAGTCCCGAAACGGACGCCAGCACCGAGCAGATCACGTACGAAAGAATGAGATACGTCTTGGCCGGCACGCCGGAGACCACCGCGGCCTGCATGTTGCCGCCGATGGCGAGAATGTAGCGGCCCATGCGGGTGTAATTCTGCATCACCCAAATGACCGCCACAACGGCCGCTGCCAGATAGAAGGCCGTGGGCAAATCGAGCCAAAGTCCGCGGCCGAAACCTTCGACATAGCTTTTCGGCATGCCGTAGACCGGAATGCCGCTGGTCAGGAGCAGCGCAAAGCCGGTGGCGATCGACATCGTGCCCAGCGTCACCATGAACGGCGAAATGCGCAGAAACGCGACGCACAAGCCGTTGACCAGGCCGACGATTACCCCGCATCCCAAGCCGGCAAGAACGCCGATCAGGATAATGAGCCCGGGTTCGTTGGCGAACGTATCCTTGAAAGCGACCATGATCAGCGCGCTGGTGACACTGGTGAGCGCTACGACCGCGCCTTGCGAGAGGTCGAAGCCGCCGACGATCAAGACCAGCATCTGCCCGGCGGCGATGATGACGAGATAGGACGAACTGCGCAGCACGTTGAGCAGATTCTGTACCGCCACAAAGTTCGGAACGAACAGCGCGAAGGCGACTAGCAAGATAGGCAGCAGGATAGGCAGAAATCCGGCTGCATGGTAAGTGCGGAAAATCCGCTCGAACGCCGATGTCGGCGAAGCGTCGTCTGTGGTCGATTTGGCGGTCATGCGTCCCCGTCAGTTACGCGCTTATTGCGGACTGATTCATCCCCGGATCGTTGCCCGCTGATTTACTTGCCGCGGCGTCGCCGGCGTATTGCTCACGGAAGAAATGCGAAAGCACGGCCGGCTCGTTGATGTCGGCGCCAAGAAGCTCGGCTGCCATACGAGAGCGGTGCATCACATAGAGCCGATGCGACAAGTGAAGAACCTCGGGCAGATCCGACGAGACCAGGACGATCGCAACGCCGGTCGCCAACAGGCTCTTCATCAGCTCGTAGATCTCGACCTTGGCTCCGACATCGACGCCGACGGTGGGCTCGTCGAACAAATACACGGAAATGTTGCGCGTCAGTCCGCGCGCCAGCAGAATTTTCTGCCGGTTGCCGCCGGAGAACGATGCTACCGCCCGCTCGATCTGCGGGGGCCGCAGCAACAGCTTATCGACGATCCCCTGCACGATGCGCCGCTCGCCGCGGCGCTGAAGAATGCGGTGACGGGAAAACCCGGGCAATTCCAGCGCCGCCATCGAAACATTCTCGCGCACCGGCCGCGCCAGCGCCAGACCTTCGGCGACGCGGTCCGACGGGAAATAGCACACGCCGTTTTTGAGCATCGCGCCCGGCGCAGGCGAGGCGACCTCCTTGCCGCGCACGCGGATCGCCCCGGACTCGATCGGCTCCAGCCCGACGATCGCCCGTACGATTTCCGACTTGCCGCAGCCGACCAAGCCGGCGATGCCGGTAATCTCGCCGGCGCGCGCATAGAAGCTGACATCGTTGACCGAACGGTCGGCGAGGGTGACGTGCTCGACCTCGAGAAGCTTCTGGCCCGGCATGTGCGCGATGGTCGGGAACAGGACGCCGATCTTGCGGCCGGTCATCAGCTCGACTAGTTCGGTCTCCGAAACGTCGTTGGCGGCGACCGTTTTAATCTTGTGGCCGTCGCGCAAGACCGTAATCCGATCGGCGATTTGTTTGATCTCGCGCATGCGGTGCGACACGTAGATGATGCCGACGCCGGACGCCTTGAGCTTGGCGATGAGGTCGAAGAGTTTTGCCGCCTCGGCGTCCGTGAGCGATGCTGTCGGCTCGTCGAGAATCAGAAGCCGGACTTCGGTCAGGAACGCTTTCGCAATCTCCACCATCTGCTGGTGGGCGCGCGACAATTGCTTGACCTTATAATCAGGGCGCAGATCGAAATTGAGCTCGCGGATGATGGCGCGGGCGCGCGCCCGCATCGCGGGCCGATTGAGAATTCCCCCGGCGCTGATTTCGCGGCCAAGAAACAGGTTCTGTTCGACGGTTAGTTCCGGCACCAGGCTGAATTCCTGGAAGACCGGACTGATCCCGATGACGCGAGCGCCGTGCGGGGTGAGATAGGTGATCTCCTTGCCTTGATATTTGAAGGTGCCGGTGTCAGGCGGGTAGGTGCCGGCGATGATGTTGATCAGCGTCGACTTGCCGGCGCCGTTCTCGCCGAACAGCACGTGGACTTCGCCGCGCTGCAGGTCGAAATCGACGCCGTCCAGCGCCACGACGCCGGGGAACCGCTTGGAGATATTGGAGAGTTCGAGAAGGAGATCGCTGGTGTCGCGGGCCGCCTCGGCGGCCCGCGATACGTTGCTATCTACGACTGCGGTCATCTGCGCAACCGTCAGCCATGCTGTGTGCCGATCACGGCGCCTTCACGGAATAGACGGCTTTGAAGTCCGCCGGAGCGAGCACAAGACCCATATTGATCTTGTCGATGTTGCTCTTGGCGATCATGTCGGGAATCGCCTTGGCGCTCTTCACATAGTCCTTCTTTTCCAGAACGCGGACGGCCGTGTCGATGGCGATGCGGCCCTGCATAACCGGATATTGCGTGGCGAAGCCGAGAATCTCGCCCTTGTTCAGAGCGTCGAGCATGGCCTGGTTCTCATAGGAGGACATGATCAACACGTCCTTCTTGCCGGCCTGTGCCACCGCGCCGACGGCTGCCTCCGCGGCCGGAGCGCAGCCCCAGATCACGTTCATGTCCGGATAAGCCTGCAGCGCATTCTGGATCAGGCCGAGCTGCACGGCGACGCCGGAATCACCGAATTTGTCGTCGAGCATCGTAACGTTGCTCTTGCCCTTGACCGCCTTCTTGAAGCCGTCGAGGAAGGCTTCCGCCCAACCCGAGCCGGACGGGCCGGGGAAGGTGCCGACTTTGGCGGTCTTATCCTTCAGATAACCGAGCAGATAAGCGCCGGTTTGCTCGCCCATCGTGTCGAAATCGACCGTCATCTTCGAGGTGACCGTCGATTTCGCGACCGGATTGACCGTCGAGATGATCGGCTTGCCCGAGGCCACGCCTTTGGCGAATTGCTTGTCGAGGCCGGCCTCCGAGATCGGGCCGATCACGATCGCATCGAAGTTGCCGGACAGGCAGTCGTCGAATTGCGAAAGCTGCTTCGGCAGGTTCTCGTAACCGCCGGCCTGATAGAGCGTCATGTTCACGCCCATCCGCTTGGCTTCCTCGACCACGCCGTAATCGACCGCGACCCAGAAGGTGTCCTTCATGTGCGGAAACAGCACGCAGATATTCCAAGGCTTCGACGCCTTATCGAGCGGCGTGTACTCGGCCACCTTGGGCGAGCCTGAATCCAGATTGTAATATTTGGCCGGCCACCACTTGTCGTCGGCCCGCGCCGAACTGGCCGTGATGGCGGCGGTAGCGGCGATCGCCGCTCCTACCAAGAGCGTTGTGTGCTTCATTGTACTCCCCTCTGAATAAACCGAGCAAAAAACGCCGGTTGCCCGGAATGCCGCGCCTGCGAAAGAAATTTTCGCAAGAATTCAGTACCGGCGCAATCTGATACTGCGGGCAACTGCCCTTTTTAGCGGCGCTGCCTGCGACCCTGGCAACCGTGACCCTTCTACCTTCGAGTCAGCACGTAAGAGCCGCTGACATCGAGGCGCGCTGTCCATTTTGGCTCGATGACAATCGTGGTCGTCACCTCTTCGATGATCGCCGGCCCTTTAATGGTGGCGCCGGCACCAAGCTTGGAGCCGTCATACACCGGCGTGTTCACCAGTTTGCCGTCGGCCGCAAAAATCGCCTTGCGGCGCCCGACCAGCGCCTTTGCAGGCTGCGCCCCCTTGTTCACGCGTGGGGGTTGTGGTTTCTCCACGTGACCGTAGAGCGTGCTCTCGATGTTAACCACTTCCACCGCGTTATGCGGCTCCGAGTAGGTGTAGAGTTCCTCATGGCGCTTGTGGAACGCGTCTTTAACCTTCTCCAGCGACTTCGCGTCGTTCGCATAATTGCCGATTTCGACCGTGCACTCGTGCACCTGGCCGACATAGCGCATGTCGAGGCTGCGCTCGATGCGGATCGCCGATTTGGCGAAACCGTCGGCGACGAGGTGCTTCACGCCTTGCGCCTCGATCTGTTCGAACAAGCGGTTGATCGTCGCGTAAGCCTTGCCTTCGAGGCGCAGCGGGCTCGTGGCCATGTAGTTGTATTTGACGTCGGAAATGATCTGGCCGAAGGCGCAGAGCCCGGATGCAAGCTTCGGCAGAATGACCGTATCGATGCCCATCTCGCCGGCAAGCGAGGTAATGTGAGCAGCAGTCGCGCCGCCGGCGCCAACCAGCACGAAGTCGCGCGGGTCGTAACCGCGCTCGACCGACACGCGGCGGATGCCGTTGACCATGTTGCTGTTGACGATGGTGAACATGCCGTAGGCGGCGCGCTCGACCGATATGCCGAGCGGGTCGGCGACGCTCTTGATCGCCTTTCTCGCCTTCTCCAGATCGAGCGGCAGCCGTCCGCCGAGCAACCCCTTCGGGTTGAGATAGCCCAACACGAGATTGGCGTCGGTCACGGTCGGCTGCGTTCCGCCTTGTCCGTAGCAGGCAGGACCGGGGCTGGCGCCTGCGCTTTGCGGGCCGACCTGCAAGAGACCCATGCTATCGATCCAGCCGATCGAGCCGCCGCCGGCGCCGAGCGTCTCGACCTGAATCATCGGAATGCCGATCCGGTATCTCAGCATGTCGATGTTCTTGCTGATATTGGTCACGCCGTCGCGCGTCAGCGTGATGTCGAACGACGTGCCCCCCATATCGATGGTAATGACGTTCTTCTTCTTGAACGGCGCGGTGACGAACAGCCCCGCCTGCGGCGCCGAGGCCGGTCCGGAATTGATGGCGTAAACCGAGCGTTCCGAAATCGCCTGGCCCAGCCCCAGTCCGCCGTTCGACTGGAAATAGCGGACCGGATATTTCGCCCCGAGCTTGCGGAAATATTCGTCGACCGCGGCCACGTAGCGGGTGAGGATCGGCGCCAGATACGCATTCACCACCGCCGTCGAGGTGCGGGTGTATTCGCGCACCTGCGGATAGAGTTCGCTGCCGACCGTGATCGGCACATGCGGCATCATCTCGCGGACGATTTCTGCCGCGCGCCGCTCGTGGCTCTGATTGAGCACCGACCACACGAACGAGATGGCGACCGACTCGACGCCTTCCTCGACAAAGAAGCGGCAAGCGGCGCGCACGTCTTCTTCATGCAGCGGCGTCTTGGCCGACCCGTTCGAGATCACGCGCTCGCGTATGCCCTTGCGCAGGTAGCGCGGCACCAGCATAACCGCGGCCGGGTATTCCGGATCGTAGCGGTACCCGTCTTCCTTGTGGCCGAGCCGGATCTCGATCGAATCTTCGTGGCCGGCGGTACAGATCAGACCGGTCTTGCCGCCCTTATGCTGGATGAGCGCGTTGAGACCGACGGTCGTGCCGTTGATGCAAAGGTCGGAATTCGAAACGATGTGGGCAGGACTTTCGCCGAGATCTTCGGCGATCAGTTTCATGCCTTCTTCGATGGCGCGGGTCGGATCGGCGGGCGTCGAGAGCGCCTTGTATAAGCGCACGTCGCCCGACCGATCGGCGAGCACGAGGTCGGTGAAAGTGCCGCCAGCGTCAATTCCCAGACGATATTTTGTACGCATCGCTCTACTCAGGCGCTGACATGATGTCCGCGAACGAGCGCGGCGCTACGCAACTTCTCGGTTTCGGCCATGTCGACCGCGAGCGTCTGCGGGTCGGCGATGACGACTCCATAGTCTTCCCGCGCGCCGGCAATGGAAACTAGGCCGTTCTTCACGTCCCAGACGATTTTCTCAACCGGGCGTTCGAACGGATTGCCGTAGCCGCCGCCGCCAGGGTTGAGATTGGTCACCGTTTCGCCGGGCTTCAAGTTCTCGATCACATTCTTGCGGATGGTCTCCACCTTGCCGCTGCGCTTGACCTCGATCCGGCCGACTTTGGCATCGACGATCTTCGAGACGGCGCCGGCAGCGCCGACTGCCGGGATGCGCCGGCCTTCGCCGAACGTGATGAAGGTCATGTCGCGGTCGAGCGGCTCCACTTCCCAGGCCGTTCCGGAGCCGCCGCGGAACTTGCCGGCGCCGCCGGAATCCTCGATCAGCGAGTAACGGTGAATGACGATCGGGTAGGAATATTCCAGCAGTTCGACATCGCCCGACGTCAAAGCGCCGAAGCAGCATTCCGGGCCGCAGGCATGCCATCCGTCCTGCTGCGGGGTGGCGCCGGCGCCGGAGATGATGGTCGCGAGCACCATCGTCACATATTCCTCGTTGGTGCGGGTGTCCCAGCCGGCAATGTTGAAGCCGTTGGCATGGCCCCAGGAAGCGGAGACCTTCGCCGGCATCGCCTTTTCGAAGGCAAGCCGCACCGCGTCGGTCAGCGTTTCCATCGGCGTCGTCGTGCAGTTCATGTGCGGCGCCGGCTCGACCGCGTTGCACAGCGTGCCCTTGGGGCCGAAATCCACCGTGACGCAGCGATAAAGCCCTTCGTTATAGGGCGGCGGCAATTGCGCGAACATCATCAGGCCGAGATAGACTCCGGAATGCGAATTGCCCTCGTACGAATTGATGAAATACGGAATCTGCGGCGGGCTCTTGATCGCGATGTGGCAGGTGTCGCTCTTGATGGTGACGGTGGCGGTGATCTCGAAATCGCCGTGGCCGTGGCCGGCGTCTTCCAGGATCGCGGTGCCCTGATAGACGCCGTCCGGCACCGCCTTGATCAGGCTGCGCATATGCCGATCGGCCATGTCGAGCAACTCATCGATGCAGGCATCGGTCTGCTCGAGGCCGTACTTCTCGATCATGCCGAGCAGGTTGCGCTCGCCCACCTGGCAGGCGCCGATCAATGCATTGAAGTCGCCTTCCTGGTCGCGGCGCGCGCGCATGTTGGTGAAGATGAGATTGATCACGTCATTGCGCGGCTTGCCGCGGTCCCAGATCTTGACCGGCGGAATGCGCAGGCACTCGGCGTAAATTTCGGTGGCGTTCGGATTGTAGCCGGCCGGCACCGGGCCGCCGATATCGGTCAAATGACCTTTGCAGACCGTCCAGTAGCGCAACTTGCCCTTGTAGAAGACCGGCTTGTACATGCACACATCGATCGCATGGCTGCCGCCGAAGGCCGGGTCGTTATGCAGGATCAAATCGCCTTCATGAATGTCGTCGCCGAAATAGCGCGCGACCGACTTCATGGCGGGAATGAGCGAACCGAGATGGATCGGGATGTCCTGCCCTTGCAGGATCATTTCCGGGACGTGATTGAACAGCGCGGTCGAATAGTCGTGCGCCAGATTGAACACGCTGGATCGCGCGGTTTTCTCCAGCGACAGCGTCATTTCGCGCTGGGTGGTTTCGAGAATCCCGCGGATCACCGACAGCGTGATCGGATCGACCTTGGTCTTTGCGGAGGATTTGGCAGCAGATTTGGATGCCGGCTTCGACGCCAACTTTTTCGCACCAGACTTGGATGCGCTTTTGGATTTCTTCATTCTGTTTGTCTTGTCCGCCATGTCATGCCCCCGGTTGCCAATGCGCCAGTCGGCAACGACTCCGCTAGTCACTCGGCACCGCTTCATTCAGGCTAGCGCGTCCATCTTCAAATGCAAAGCTTGGGCGCCGCCCGTCGAGGACAGCTCATGTCCGGCGAGCGGATGCGTGGAAATCAGCTCGCCGGCTGTGAGCCGACGGCGCCAACGGCCCTCGACGGCTTCATAAGAACGGGATTATTGATTAGGATATGAACCGCGTAGTTTCGGATCGAAGAAGCGATCGGTCCGATGAGAATATGGAGGGTCAGGACAATGGCCGCAGCGAGACCGAACACGAAGATCGCGATCAATTGCGACATGGGCGAAAGCTTCGGCCTCTATAAGATGGGTGACGACGAAGGGCTGATGCCGCACATCACTATCGCCAATGTCGCCTGCGGCTTCCACGCCTCCGATCCTTCGGTCATGGCGAAAACCGTGCGGCTGGCGAAGCAGAACAATGTCAAAGTCGGCGCCCATCCGTCCTTGCCCGACCTGCAGGGTTTTGGCCGGCGCGAGATGAAGATGCGCCCGGAAGAGCTGACCGACTGTATCGTCTATCAAGTCGGAGCGCTCAAAGGCTTTCTCGAGCGCGAGGGCATGCAGCTCTACCACATCAAGCCGCATGGATCGCTCTACGGCA
>Ga0187781_10002699_pt1 | contig 13424 bp, 13 predicted proteins | sample 0715_SJ02_MP02_2_FD_132447 | JGI IMG/M metagenome (GOLD analysis project Ga0187781, IMG submission 132447) | Tropical peat soil microbial communities from peatlands in Department of Meta, Colombia - 0715_SJ02_MP02_20_MG | ecosystem: Environmental > Terrestrial > Soil > Wetlands > Peat | place...
CCGCTATGCGGGCGCCGTCGGCTGGATCGACGGTGACGGTGACGGCGAGTGGTATCTCGGGATCCGGTGCGCCATCGTCGAGGATCGGACCGCCCGGCTCTTCGCCGGCGTCGGCATCGTCGCCGACTCGGATCCGCATGCCGAGCTCGCCGAGACCCAGCTGAAGCTGCAAGCCTTCCTCGCCGCTGCTGTGCGACCCTGACCTCGGACGGGTGGCGGTGGGAGGCCGCCGTGGGGGGTCCTCCGGCGGAACCTTTTGCCTGAAGTGACCGGAAAGGGGGGTCCCCGGTCGTCGGGGGCACACAGATCGCCGGCGGGCGGCCGGGGGGATGCAAGCGGGGGCGGTGAGCGCCGGCAGGCAGACAGCGGAGCGGCGGCCTCCGGTGGGCGGCCGGCGGAGCGGTCCCTCAGTCCCCAGCCATGGCGGAGTACCGCTCGATGATCGGCACCACGAGGTCGGGGCGCACGAAGGGCACGAGGTGACCCTCATGCTTCAGCAGGATGAGCTCCGCCCCAGGTATCCGCTCGGCCAGCGTCCGAGCGGCTTCGAGCGGCACAATGTGGTCGAAGGTGCCGTGCACCACGGCAGTGGGAACGTCGAGGCTCGGCAACCCTCGTTCGATCGCCGGCGTCTCCTCGAGGAGCGCTCGCTGCTCCACGAGGAAGCTCATCCGCTCCTTCCTCCCGATCGGCTGGGCTTCCAGCCACACGAGCGCTCGAACGCTCGGAAAGCGGTTCGCGCGCATGGCAAAGGCGCTGGCTGTCGCTGATCTTGTGAGTCGCCTGCCCGTAGCCAGGCCGCGGCGGGTCGCCGCCAGGCCTGCCCTGATCACGGGATCACCCACGGCCGGCATCGCCAGCAGGCGGTCGAAGCGGCTGAGGGCCTGCTCCACGCCGATCGAGCCGAGGAGCACCAAGGCACCCACCAGATCCGGCCGTGACAGCGCCAGCTCGAGGGCGATGCCGCCGCCGAGCGAGTGGCCGACGACGGTGAGGGATTGGGCCAGGGCGGACGACTCGATCACGGCGGCCAAGTCGGCGGCGTTGGCCGCCAGTCCGGTCGCCTCCCTCTCATCGTCGCCCCAGCCCGGCCGGTCGGTGGCGACGACCCGGTGATCCCTACTTAGGAGGCGAGCGAGCGGCCTCCAGTCCGTGCCACTTCCCGGTTGACCGTGCACAAGGAGCACCGACCGACCGGCGCCCTCGTCGATGACGATGGTCACGCGATGGTCATGCCCTAAGTGCCAGTCCCGCCGGATGGCTCGGTCGGTCCCGATCGGTGGGAGATGCCGGCGTCGCCGCGTCGCCGCCCATCGGCGCTCATCGCCCTCAGGGAGCGCACGAGCCCGGAGAGGAAACGCTTCATGCCCCACCAGGTGACGAGCACGAGCGCTTCCACGACCGTGTAGGTCGACATCTTCGAGGTGCCGAGGGCGCGATCCACAAACCGGATCGGCACCTCCATCACTCTTGCCCCCGCCCGCAGAGCCCGGTAGGTCATCTCGATCTGGAAGCCGTAGCTGTCCGCCCGCACCGAGTCGAGGTCCATCCGCCGAAGCAGGGTGGCGGCGTACGCCCGGAAGCCGGCCGTCGAGTCCCGCACGCCGAGACCGAGCATCAGGTCTGCGTACAGGTTGCCGCCCCGTGAGAGGAGGCGGCGGGCGAGAGTCCAGTCCGGGATCGAGCCACCCGGGACATACCGGGACCCGATCGAGACCTCGAAACCCTCCCCGATCGGCGCCACCAGCGAACCGAGCGCGTCCGGGTCGTGGGAGAGATCGGAGTCCATCTCGACGAGAACGTCGTATCCCTCGGCCAACCCTTGGCGAAACCCGTCCCGATAGGCGCTCCCCAGCCCCACTTTCGCCTCCCGGCGGAGGAGGGAGATCTGCTCGAGCGTGGCGGCCGACTTTTCCACGATGTCAGCCGTGCCGTCCGGGCTGTTGTCGTCCACGACGAGGATGGAGGCATCCGGGAGGGCCAGGCGGACCCGCTCGAGCACCGTGGCGATGTTGGCGGCTTCGTTATAAGTAGGCAGGACGACGAGCACGCGCACCGGGCGAGCCTATCCGTGCGCTCTTGACGGAGGTCAGTCGGGCGAAGGCAAGTGCTCCACGGGGGCAGCGGGCGGTGATGGAGGCACCGGAGCTGTCACGATTCCGGCGCGAGTCGAAGTGAGATCCGGCCGTGTCGCCCCTGTCCGGTGGCGCCACAGATCCCGGGCGACGACATGCAGGGCGCCGGCGGTGGGAACGGCGATGAGGGCGCCGATGAAACCGCCGAAGACCGAGCCGACGAGGTCACCGAGCTCGGCGCCGATGAGCACTGCAAGGAGCACCCACAGCGGGTTGAGGCGGACGGTGCGACTCATCACCACGGGGTTGAGGAAATGGTTCTCGATCTCCTGGTAGGCGAGGAAGACGATGAGGAGCACGATGCCCGCAGTGAGCGAGTGCAGCGAAGCTATGACCACGGTGGGCACGCCGGCCAGCAACCCGCCGATGAGGGGCAGGAAGTCGACGAGCGCCACCCACAGCGCCAGCACCTCGACGTAGGGCACTCCCATGACGTAGAGGGCGACGCCCACGACGACGCCGGCGATGATCGAGGTGAGCAAGTTCCCGAGCACGTAGCCGACGTTCGCCTGGATTACCTCGCCGAGGACGGCGCGGACGCGCTCGGAACGCTCCGGCTGCATCCAGTCGAGCACGCCACGAACGAGGGGAGGACCCTCGAGGAGGAGGAAGAAGCTCAAGAAGATGACGGTCAGGAGGCTTGCGAGGCCGGAGACGACGGTCTTGCCGATGGCGAAGGCGGGTTTTGAGAGCTTTGAGATGATGTTCTGCAGGCTCGTTTGCCGGGACTGGACGAATTTCAACAGGTGAAACCTCGCCACCAGGCGCCCCACCTGCCCCTTGCCCTGCTGGGCCTGGGTGACGAGGTGCGGGAGCGCCTTGATGAAGCGGGCCGCCTCGTCGATGGCCGGGGTCGCGATGGCGGCGATGACGGCAATCAGCAGCACGAAGGCCAAGAGGAAGACGGCCGTCGCCGCCAGGCCGCGCGAAAGCGGACGCGGCTTCTTGCGGCGCAGGCCCAAGTGCTGCACCCAAAGGACGATGGGGTGCAGGACGGCCGCCCCGAACAGCGAGACGATCATGAGGAGAACGAGCGCCCGCAGGCGCCAGACGAGCAGCACCGTCACCACGGCGACGACGATGACGAGGGTGACGATGACGGCCGCCCTCAGGATGCGACGATCGAATTCCCGCCGCTCAGCTCCGGTGGGACCCGAGGACGCGGGCCGCGTCGGCGGGGTCGACGAGGTCGGCTCGACGCGCAACCTCGGCGAGGGCTCGTTCGCCACCCCTCCAGTCAACAACATCGCCGCCCAATTGGTCACCATCTGCGCCGTCAGCCTGCAAGCATGGAGTGATGGGCCGATCGAGGCGGCTTCCCGTCCCGTGATCAACCACGGTAGCGACGCGGCCGGCGCCCCGGACGAGCCAGGCGGCAGTCCGCCGCCGCTGAGCTGGGGTGCCGCCGACAGTTCCGGCGCCCCCGGCAGTCCCGCCTCAACCGGCGGGGTCGGGGGGACCGGGGTGGTCGGCGGGACCGGGGTGGACGGGGGGACCGGCGCGGTCGGCGGGAATGGCGGGGTCGGGGGGACCGCTGGGGTCGGGGGGACTGCGGGGGCCGGTGGGGTCGGTGGGGCAGGTGGCGCGGATGGCGCGGGTGACGCGGGTGCGCCGACCCGGCCAGGCGGCCCCGCCAACGAGGGCCCGGTCGCTCATCCCAAGCATGCCCACCGCTTCCACATCCCGAAATTCCTCCGCCGCGGCGCCACGGTCATTGTGCTCATCCTCGTCTTCGAATACCTCGTCATCCCGAAGCTGACGGTGGCGTTCTCGAGCAACAGCATCCACCGCCTGGAGCACCTCAATGTTCTGCTGATCATCCTGGCCTTCGGCCTCGAGGTCATCTCCCTTTTCGCTTACGCCAAGCTGACGATCGTCGTCTTGCCGCCCGACTCCCTCTCGCTCTCGAAGGCGTGGCGCATCAACCTCGCTTCGCTCACAGTGAGCCACGTCATCCCGGCCGGCACGGCGGGTGGTACCGGCCTGAGCATCCGCCTCATGATGAACGAGGGCATCAATGTCACCGACGTCGGCTTTGCCACGGCGATAGAGGGCATCGGCTCGGCCGTCCTGTTGAACGTCATGCTGTGGCTGGCGATCGTCGTCTCCATCCCCTTCAACGGCTTCAACCCTGCGTATGTGACGGTGGCGATCGTGTCGGTGCTGCTGCTGGGTTTCTTCGCCACCCTCGTCGCCGGCTTCGCCTCTGGAGAGGGCTGGGCCGTGAGGGCGCTTCGGAAGCTGGCACGCCGCTTCCGCTTCATACCGGAGGAGAAACTCGAGCGAGCCGTCGGACGCATCGCCGAACGCCTGCAGGCAGCCGGCAAGAACCCGGAGCTCATCCGCCGCGGGGTGGCCTGGGCAGCGGCCAACTGGCTCTTCGACGCCGCCTGCCTCTACATCTGCCTCTGGGCGCTCCACTACCCGATGAACCCCGTCGACGTCTTCGTCGCCTATGGAGTCGGCAACGTGCTGGCGGCCATCCCCCTCACGCCGGGCGGGCTCGGCATCACCGAAGGCGGCGTCATCGCCGTGCTGACGGCCTTCCGCGTGCCGCTGCCGGTGGCGACGCTGGCGGTCCTCGGTTGGCGGTTCTTCAACTTCTGGCTGCCGATCCCGGTCGGGGCCGTCTCCTACATGACGCTCCGGGTGGAGCGAGGGGCGTCCCTGCGGGAGCGGGGCAAGGTCCTCAGCTCGATGACGGAAGTGGCCAGGAGCACTCAGCTCCCCGACGGCGACCACGACAAGGGCCCCGACGTCAAACCGCGGCCGCCGCGGCGAGGAAAGACCGATCCCAAGGCCGGGCCTGCAGTCCCGCCTCTCAGTTAGGGGCGTCTTGTTCGTCGCCCGCGCTCGCCAACTCGACGGCGGCGTCGGCTGCCAGCCAGAACAGCTCCTCGCGGACGTCGTGCGCCTTCAGCCAGCCGCGGTGGTCCCAGTCGTCGCCCGCCAGGCTGTCGCCGGCGTAGAGGAGCTGGCCGAGGCGGATGCCTCGGAAGCGTGCGACCGCAATGAGGGCGGAAGCCTCCATCTCGACGACGATGCAACCTTCCTCCCGGCGGCGGGCCACTTTGGCGCGGGTCTCGCGGTAGAAGGCGTCCGTCGTCCAGGTCATGCCGGTCGTGTGGGGGACGCCGCGGCTCTCCAGGAAGGTCTCGAGCCGCCTGACGACCGCCGCGTCCGCCGCGACCGTGCGCGACGGCGGCAGGTAGTGGAACGACGTACCCTCATCGCGCAAGGCCGCCGAAACGACGATGACGTGACCGAGGGCGAGACGCTCGGACAGGGCACCGCAGCCGCCGCACACCAGGATCGTCCGGCAGCCCCCTTCGATGACCTCCTCGAGGAAGCCGACCGAGAGCGGCGCCCCCAAGCCGGGTTGGAAGAAAGCGAGGCGCGACCCTCGGTGCTCGATCTCCCATACGTCATGCTCGCCATGCTCGGCCTTGAGGTGACCGGCGTGTCGAGCCTCCGTGTCGGCAGCCACCTTGCGCACGACGTCGCCGAAGAAGCACGCCACGCCGATGTCGGGGAACTCCGGGCTCTCCTTCCGGCCGGAGCCGAAGTGGGAAGACGGCTCGATCATCGCCTCCCGGTCGGGGTCGAACTCGGCGAGCGGGATGGCCTCGGTCATCGTGGGCGTCACGAGCCTGTCCCGACGTACGCCCGCTCGACGAGGGTGGCGAGCGTGGGCGGCAGGCGGTCCGGATCGACGCGGGACACCCGGTTGGAGACGTAGAAGGACGAGCCCTCGATGAGGAGGAAGAGCAGTGCGGCCCGCGTCCGCAGCTGGCGGCATCCGGCATCGTCTGCTGGCACGCCCGCTCGTTGCAATCCCGCTCGCTCCGCTCCGGCTCGCTCCGCTCCCGCTCCTGTCGGTCCCGCTCCTGTCGCTCCGGCTCCCGTCGGTCCCGCTCGCGGCATCCCCGCTCGCTGCAAGGCGGCACCCGTCTCGTCGAACATCGCCTGCACGGCGGCCACGCCGCGGTCGTGCATGGGCGAGGCGGCCGGGCCGGTCAGCTCGGTCCAAGCGCGGATCACGCCACCGTAGCGATCGTTCAGCGCCTGGTAGTCGGTGAGCAGCGCCGTGATCTCGGAGCGACCCGGCGGGCCCTCCCCGGCGGCGAAGGATCGCAGGGCGTCTCGCATCTCGCGGAAGCATGCCCGGCTCAGCTCCTCGAACAGCTGCTCCTTCCCCACGAAGTACCGGTAGAAACTCGCACGTGACGTGGCAGAGGATTTGACGACGTCGTCCACGGTGGCGGCTGCGTAGCCGCGCGAGGCGAAGACCCGTTCACCGGCGGCCAGCAGCTCGGCGCGGACATCGCCCTCGGCCATGCCCGATCCTTTCACGGCGCCTCCCCCTGGTGCCCGTGGCGGTGCCAACGGCCGCGCCGGGCGGGTGCGGACAACACTGCCGGCGGCACGACCTGAGAGCGACATTCCGGCCCTCGGGGCCACGCCAACGGGCTGGTAGCGTCGCCGCCCGTGGGGGGATCGCCGTACGACGCCCGGACGATATGGGACCTCGTCGTCGCCCGTTGCGACCTCTCCTCCGACCGTCCGATGCTGCGCGACGCCTCGAACCGCATGATCACCTTCGGCGACTTCAAAGCCTCGGCGGAGCAGGTGGCCGCCGGGCTTCACTCGATCGGCGTGGGCGAGGGCACCCCGGTGACCTGGCAGGTGCCCACGACCATCGAGACCATCGTCCTGGCGGCGGCGCTCGCCCGTCTCGGCGCGCTCCAAAACCCGATCCTTCACATCTAACGGGGTCGTGAAGTCACGGCCGCCGTCCGGGGAACCCGGCCGAAGGTGATCATCATCAAGCCGGAGTGGCGAGGCGTGAATTACGCCGCCATGACCGAGACGGTGCTCTTCGAGCTCGGCTATCCCGCCGCCCGCTGGGACGGCGACGGCGGTGGCCCGGAGGGGGGCGAGCGCCCGGTCGTGCTCAACATCGACCACCTCCCCATCGGCACGCCTGCCGACCTCCCCCCGCCCCCAGCCGCCGGCGACGACCCCGTGCGCTGGATCTACTACACGTCCGGCACGACGTCGGAGCCGAAAGGGGTCAAGCACACCGACGGGACGCTGCTGGCCGGTGGCAAGGGGCTCGCCCTTGCCCTGCAGCTGAGCGAGAGCGACGTGGGCTCCATCGCCTTCCCCTTCGCCCACATCGCCGGAGCCGACTATCTCGTCACCATGCTGCTGGGCGGCTTCCAGGCGGTGGTCCTCGAAGCTTTCGTGCCGACCGAGGCCGTGGAGGTGTTCCGTCGCCATGGCGTCACGATGGCGGGCGGATCGACGGCGTTCTACCAGGCCTTTCTCGCCGAGCAGCGCAAGAGCCCGCAGGAGCCGGTCATCCCCACGCTTCGAGCCCTCTCCGGAGGCGGTGCCCCCAAGCCGCCCGAGGTCTTTCACGCCGTTCTCGCCGAGATGGGCATCCGCATCATCCATGGGTACGGCATGACGGAGATTCCCATGATCTCCATGGGGAGCCCCCTGGACACCGACGAACAGCTGATCGCCACCGAAGGTGCCCCCGTGGCCGGGGCCGAGATCCGGATCGTCACGGCCGACGGCGGCCTCGCCGGCGTCGGGGTGGACGGCGAGGTGCGCGTGCGCGGACCGATGGTCTGCAAGGGCTACACCGACGAGAAGCTGTCGGCGGAGGCCTTCGACGAGGACGGCTGGTTTCGAACCGGCGACCTCGGCCACCTCCGGGACGACGGGCATCTCGTGCTCACCGGCCGCCTGAAGGACGTCATCATCCGCAAGGGGGAGAACATCTCCGCTCGCGAAGTCGAGGAGCTCATCTATACACATCCGAAGGTGGGGGACGTGGCCGTCATCGGGCTGCCCGACGCCGAGCGGGGCGAGCGCGTCTGTGCCGTCGTGGAGCTGGCGCCCGGAGCCGACGTCCTCGGCCTTGCCGAGCTGGCGGAGTACCTGAGCGCCCAGGGCCTGATGCGCCAGAAGATTCCCGAGCAGCTCGAGGTGCTCGACGCCCTCCCCCGAAACGAGACTCTCCGCAAGGTTCTCAAATATCAGCTCCGGGAGCAGTTCTCGGGAGCTCCAGGGTCGGCTGGCTGAGCTAAGGCGAGCTCGGCGAACCGGTCAGCCGGCTCAGGGTCTCATCGGCCTCCGCCATGATGGCCTCGACGAGCTCGGCCACACTCGGGAGCTCGTCGATGAGCCCGGCAACTTGTCCGGTGGGCAAGATGCCCGCCTCCAGCCGGCCATCCACCAGGGCGGCGCGGGTGAGCATCGGAGCATTCGCCGCCATGGCCGTCTGCGCCCACGTGAGCTCGCTGCTGCGCTTCATGGCCAGCCCTTCCCGCACGAGCGCAGACAGCGGCGTGGACGTGAGCTTTCGGAACCGGAGGGCGTTGGCTGACGCTCGGGCAAGGCTAACTCCCGGCAGGGCACGCTCGAGGCGATCGACCATGGGGGTGCGGATCACCCGTTGCGGGAAGCCGTCGACGGCGCGGGTCACGACGGTGTCGGTGAGGGCCGCCTCGAGATAGCGGGCCTTCACGCTGTCAGGCACGGTGCTCTCCCTCGTCAGCAAGAAACGCGTCCCCATCGCCACGCCGGCGGCGCCCCACGCCAGGGCCGCCACGAGCCCACGCCCGTCGAAGAAACCCCCCGCCCCGAGCACCGGCACCCCCACGACGGCCGTCACCTGCGGCAGCAGCAGCGTCGTCGGCACGGCACCGGTATGGCCGCCGCCTTCGTGACCCTGGGCGATGACGGCGTCCACGCCCCAGGAGACGACCTTCTCCGCATGGCGGCGGGCGGCGATCGTCGGCATCGTGCGTACCCCGCCGTCGCGGAGGCGTTTGATGAGCCGCTCGTTCGGTGCCTGGGCGAAGCTGGCGACGGCGACGTTCTCGGCAAGGAGGAGATCGACGAAACGATCCACGTCGGCATGGTCGGAGCGCAGGTTGACGCCGAAGGGCCGGTCGGTGCGGCTCTTCACCTCGCTGATGGCACCACGCAGCTCTTCGAACGTCATCGTGGCCGAAGCCAGGATCCCGAGGGCGCCGGCGGCGGCCGTGGCCGACACGAGGCGGGGTCCGGCCACCCAGCCCATCCCCGTCTGGACGATCGGGACGTCCACTCCGAACAGCTCGCAGATCGGCGTGCGCAGAGCCGGGTGACGAGCGGGATCTGCTGGTTGGCTTCGAGCAGCGGCCACGGCGCAGCGTATCCAGCGGGCGGCGCCCGGCCCCGCCTACGATCTCGTCATGGAACCGACCGTTTTCGAAGGGCTCGACGAGTTAAGGGGTGCCGTGGGCACTGAGCTCGGCCCGAGCGAGTGGTACGAGATCACCCAACGGCAGATCGACCTCTTCGCCGAAGCGACGGGCGACCACCAGTGGATCCACGTCGACCCCGAGCGGGCGAAGGCAGGGCCGTTCGGCACGACGATCGCCCATGGGTTTCTTACCCTGTCGTTGGTGGCATACCTGCTCCCACAGGTGATCCGGGTGAGCGGCATCTCGATGGGGATCAATTACGGGGCGAACCGCGTGCGCTTTCCGGCGCCCGTGCCCGTCGGCTCGCGGGTGCGTGCCCGCGGAACCATTCAGTCCGTCGAAGACGTCGCCGGCGGCGTGCAGATGACCACGCTCGTCACGGTCGAAGTCGAAGGGAACACCAAGCCGGCCTGTGTCGTGGAGTCCATCACCCGCTACCTCGGCTGAGGCCTTTCGGCGCGCCCGGGGATCGCCCATCGGCAGAGAAGGGGTTGGTAGTGACTTTCGGACACATGTGCGCGTAAGCGACTACCACATCCGCGGCTGACACACCCTCCGGCCATCATGCGGCTATGGCGGGGACCCCGTGCTCGAAGCCGTGGAAGCGGTTGATGGAGCTGTGCGTGAGCTCGGCCGGAGTCTTCACCACTTCACAAGCGGCCGAGTGCGGTGTCGACGTGAGACAGCTTCCTCGACTCGAGTCCCGCGGCCTGCTCGTGAGGGAAGCACGTGGCGTCTACCGGCTGTCCGGCTATCCGCTCGGTTTCGACCAGAAAGTGGTCATCGCCGCGAGGAGCGGTGGAGTCATCTCCCACGAGACGGCGGCAAGGATGTGGGGCTTCGAGGACCTCGACGACACAACGATCCATGTCACCGTGCGCCACGGCCGCCGCATGGCCGGCCCGAAGTGGGTGGCGGTCCACGTGACTCGGCGCTCGCTGGACAGCCTCGCCACGACGCGCCGCAGTGTGCCGGTCACCCGCCCACTACGAACTGCCCTCGATCTCGCGAACCGCACGATCACGGACGAGAACTACAGAGCATTCGCCAACCATTGCATCGCGAACCGACTGATCACTCTCGGCAGCCTTGAGCGTTTCGCGGCCGAACGCGGAGCGACGATGCACGGGATCGTGAGACTCCGACGCCTTCTCGCCGACTTGGGCGAGGTGGACAGCGTCGCCGAGGCGGAGCTTATGGCCGTTCTCGTCGCGGGTGGCATCGAGCGACCGGTCACGCAGTTCGAGATTCGAGACGGCGCTCGGTTCATCGCCCGCGTCGACCTTGCCTGGCCGGCGCAACGCCTAGCGCTGGAGCTCGATGGCTACCGGTATCACGCAGACCCTCAGAGCTTCGTGAGCGACCGTGAGCGGGGCAACCGGATCGTGGCGGCAGGCTGGACCCTGCTGCGAACTACGCCAACGGCGACTCGGCACCGCCCTCACCTGGTGCTCCGGGACGTCAAGAGCGCTCTCGCACTACGGCCGGCGGGCACCGCTTGAGCACCGGGCGATCTCGACTCAGGTCTCGATCGGGCCTCGCGCCGCCTTTTCTGAACGACGGCGCGGCAGTCCTGAACGACGGCGCGGTAGTCACTTCCGGACACATGTGCGCGTAAGCCACTACCACGTGTGCATGCGTCGCCGCCGATGACGCTGGCGAGGTCGCCGACTCAGCCCAGACACTCGATGATCGTCACGTTCGCTTGGCCGCCGCCCTCACACATCGTCTGCAGGCCGTAGCGTCCTCCGGTCCGCTCGAGCTCGTTCAAGAGCGTCGTCATGAGGCGCACGCCAGTCGCCCCCAGAGGGTGGCCGAGGGCGATGGCACCGCCGTTCACGTTCACCTTGGCGAGATCGGCTCCCGTCTCCTTCTGCCACGCGAGCACGACCGGGGCGAACGCCTCGTTGATCTCCACGAGATCGATGTCGTCGAGCGTCATCTGAGCGCGCTCGAGGGCGTGCTTCGTGGCCGGAATGGGCGCCGTGAGCATCAAGACGGGGTCGTCGCCGCGGACGCTCATGTGGTGGATGCGTGCCCGAGGGCGAAGGCCGTGCGTGCTGAGGGCCGACTCGCTCACGATCAACAGGGCGGCGGCGGCGTCGGAGAGCTGCGATGACAGGGCGGCCGTGATCCGGCCGCCCTCACGAAGCGCCGGCAGCGACCGGATCTTCTCCCAGTTCGGCTGACGCGGGCCCTCATCGGCCGCAAGCCCGTCGAAGGGCACGATCTCAACGTCGAAGCGTCCCTCTGCCTGCGCCGTCAGGGCCCGTGTGTGGGACTGAACGGCGAAGTTCTCCATCTCCTCCCGGGAGATGTCCCATCGCTCAGCGACCAAGTCGGCGCTGCGAAACTGGCTGATCTCCTGGTCCCCGTACCGCTTCAGCCAGCCGGTCGATCCCGTGAACGGGTCCTCGTAGCCGAATTGCTGGCCCACCTCCATGGCCGAGCCGATCGGGATCTGGGACATCTGCTGCACGCCCCCGGCGACGACCACGTCGTGCACGCCCGCCATGACAGCCTGGGCGGCGAAGTGGACGGCCTGTTGAGACGAGCCGCACTGGCGGTCGACGGTCGTCCCCGGCACGTGCTCCGGCAGTCCCGCTGCCAGCCAGCACGTGCGGGCGATGTCGCCCGCCTGGCCACCGAGGGTGTCGAGGCAGCCGAAGACGACGTCCTCGACGGCACCCGGGTCGATGCCGCTGCGCTCGACGAGGGCCGTCAGGGCGTGGGCACCGAGGTCGGCCGGGTGGACGCCCGCAAGCGCGCCCCCGCGCTTGCCGACGGGGGTGCGTACCGCTTCGACGATGTAGGCCTCGGGCATGGACAGTTAGCCTAGACAACCTCGGTCGGTACTCCTCAGCCAAGGGTATGCAGCCAAGGGTGTGCCCGCCGGCTGCCGGAGGCCCCGTCGCCGTGTGCTAGCAACGAGCGCAGTGAGCGACGACACCGCACCCGTCCCGCCGGACCGCATCCCGCCGGACCGCACGCTGCCCGCCGGCATGCAGCGCCAGCTGAGCGGTCCCTCCTACGCGGGCCCGGCCACTTTCGCCCAATGCCCCCTGCTCACCGAGCCTGAGGAACTCGACCGCTGGCAGCCGGACGTGGCCGTTATCGGGGCCCCCTGGGACGACTCGACGACGAACCGGCCCGGTGCCCGTTTCGGACCGCGGGCGTTGCGCGCCCTCGCATACGGACCGGGCACGTACCACATGGACCTCGGGATCGAGATCTTCGAGAATCTGGAGGTCGTCGACTATGGGGACGCTCACTGCCCGCACGGCATGACGGAGGCGTCGCATGCCAACATCCGCCAGCGTGTGGCCGAGGTCGCCAGCCGAGGCATCCTCCCCGTCATCCTCGGTGGCGACCACTCCATCACCTGGCCGGCCGCCACCGCCGTGGCCGAGGCGAAGGGCTGGGGGCGCATCGGTATCGTCCACTTCGACGCCCACGCCGACACGGCCGACTCGATCGACGGCAACCTCGCCAGCCACGGCACGCCGATGCGCCGGCTCATCGAGTCGGGCGCCGTCCCCGGCCGCAACTTCGTGCAGGTCGGCCTTCGCGGCTACTGGCCGCCCGCCGAGGTCTTCCAGTGGATGCAGGATCAGGGCATGCGCTGGCACTTCATGGAGGAGGCATGGGAGCGCGGCCTGCCTGCCGTCATGGAGGACGCCGTCGCCGAGGCCCTCGAGGGCACGGACGGCATCTACCTGTCGGTGGACATCGACGTGCTCGACCCGGGCTTCGCGCCGGGCACGGGCACGCCCGAGCCGGGAGGGCTCAACCCCGCCGACCTCTTACGCGCCGTGCGCAAACTCGCCCTCGAAACCCCCCTCGTCGCCATGGACATCGTCGAGGTATCCCCGCCCTACGACTGGGCGGAGACGACCATAAACAACGCCCACCGCTGTGTCCTCGAGGTGCTCGCCGGTCTGGCCGTGCGCCGAGGTGGCGAGTCGCGGGTGGTCAAGCCGACCCGCTGAGCGCCGACTGGCGAGGTGGCGAGTCGCGGGTGGTC
>Ga0187781_10002700_pt1 | contig 13424 bp, 11 predicted proteins | sample 0715_SJ02_MP02_2_FD_132447 | JGI IMG/M metagenome (GOLD analysis project Ga0187781, IMG submission 132447) | Tropical peat soil microbial communities from peatlands in Department of Meta, Colombia - 0715_SJ02_MP02_20_MG | ecosystem: Environmental > Terrestrial > Soil > Wetlands > Peat | place...
CCAAAGTCGGAATTCCTGGTCGACCTTGCGGAGGAGGAAGGGGGCGCGCACGGAGGGCACGCGATCAGCAAACATGTGGGCAAGAGTCCCGAATATTTGATCCGCGCCTCGGAAAACAGCAAGGAGCTATGGCGGGAACTGGGTGATGACGGCGTGAGGCAGGCGGCGTAACGGGGTTGGTGTCGAGCCGACCCGAACCTCCCGAAGGAGCGTTACGCCATGACCGAGAATAGAGTTGTTCCTCTCCGCCAGCCAGACGCAATCGACGATCCGCTCACCGAAATTCTGCGTTGCGGGGCTCGTCGGCTGATCGCCCAAGCTGTCGAAGCCGAATTTGAGACGTTTCTGACCTCGCATGCCGATTGCAAGTTGCCGGACGGCCGTCAACGCGTTGTCCGACACGGCCATGATCCGGCTCGCACGATCCAGACCGGCATCGGACCGATCGAAGTCGAGAAACCGAAGGCGCGCGATCGCGGAGCTGAGACCGCCGACGCGCGCATTCGCTATTCCTCGGCGATTCTGCCGCGATGGGCGAGGCGAACGAAAAGCCTGGACGCGCTTTTGCCGGCTCTTTATCTGCGCGGAATTTCCGCCGCCGATTTCCAGGAGGTCCTGACGGCCTTGCTCGGCAAGGATGCGCCGAACCTCTCGCCCGCCGTGATCGCGCGGCTGAAGGGCGAGTGGGAGGACGAGTATCGGCGCTGGCAGGCCCGCGATCTATCGTTTCGACGCTATGTTTACGTGTGGGCCGACGGCGTCTATCTGCAAGCGCGCATGGAGCCGCAGGCCGAATGCATGCTGGTGCTGATCGGCGCGACGCCCGAGGGCAAGAAGGAACTGATCGGTTTCCAGACGGGCATGCGGGAAAGCGCGCAAAGCTGGAAAGAATTGCTCGTCGGTTTAAAGGCGCGCGGCTTTTCGATCGCGCCGGAGGTCGCGGTCGGCGACGGCGCCCTTGGCTTTTGGAAAGCTCTCGATGAGACGTTCCCGTCGACGCGCCATCAGCGGTGCTGGCAGCACAAGACGTTGAACGTGCTCGACAAGCTGCCAAAGTCCATGCAGCCGAACGCGCATAAGGACTTGCGCGAGATCTGGCTGTCGCCGGACCGCGCGGCGGCGGATGCGGCCATCACTTTATTCGCGGACAAATATGCGCCCAAATACGACAAGGCCGTCGACTGCCTTCTCAAAGACCGGGAGGCGCTGCTGACGTTTTTCGATTTTCCCGCCGAGCATTGGGCGCATCTGCGCACCTCGAACCCGATCGAAAGCGTGTTCGCGACGGTGCGGCATCGCACGGTGCGCATGAAAGGCGCGCTCTCACAGGACACGGCACGCCTCATGGTGTTCAAGCTGGTGATGACGGCGTCGAAAAGCTGGCGGCGACTGCAAGGCCAAAATCAGTTGCCAAAAATCATCGAGGGCGTAACATTCCGTGACGGAATCGAAGTTGCCCGCGAAGACAAAGCCGCCGCTTGATTTACGCCGTCACCCAAAATCCGCCATAGCTCATGCGAAGACGCGGGGAATTTCTTGGCCCGTTGCAAAATGGCCACAGGCGCGCTCCGGCGCCTTCGCGCGCCGGAGGCGAAACGATCCTTTAAAGAACGCGCGTCTTACAGGTCGCTTTGCTCCTCTGGCGACGACGCCGCCCTTCGAGGCCCAACGCGCGTTTGACAAGGCGGGCAGCAGGCGTCGCCGCCACGCCCTTGGCGTTTCCTCGGCGCCTCGCAAAGCCCAAGAAATCGCAAAAGACAGAGATCGCTGATCCTGCTTCCCGGTCAGGCTCTAGGATCCAACTTGCGCCCGGTCTTCCGACAGACATGTCTGCGCGCCTTGATCATGTGGCGGTCGATCGTGCGGACCGAAACGCTGAGCCGCTCGGCGATTTCGGGATAATTCAGTCCGACGACGCGATTGAGCAGGAAGGCTCTGCTGCAAGGAGGCGGCAGCTCCGCAAGAGCGGTTTGCAGGCTTTGAACCTCCATTGTGGCTTCCATCGGGGCGTTGCCGGCGCTCATCTCAAAGTCGGCGCATTCGAGCTCGCACTGGCCCGATCTGATTTTGGCCTTCCTCATCAGGTCGATGGTCAGATTGGCGGCGATCTTGAACAAATAGGCGCGCGGGGATTGGAGCGTTGCGGACGCTCCATGTTGAAGAATGTGGAGGTAGGCGTCTTGGACAATGTCTTCCGTTTCCTGTGAGCCGAGGCGGCGCCGGACGAATCTGCGAAGGTCCGCGGCATGATTTCGATAAAGGTCGGCGACCTCAGGGTCAGCAGTGCACATAATTCGCCCCAAAAGATGTTTGCAGCTTCGCGGTTGCGCAAGAAGTCGAACCTCGAGCGAGCTGGGCGCGCGAATGCGGCGGCCTTGCGCCTAGGCGCGTATCGCTGTGCGTGTGCGACGCCGACGCGTTGGGATGATCGAGGAAATCTCAGCGGCGTGAATCTTTAAGCAGATGCACGCGCGAGTTTGGCCAGCTGACGCCGCCTAGGCGAGCGGAAGACGCGAATGCCCTCGCGGCGGCTTCCCGGGGGAAGCAGCAGCGCTCACCTCTCGCCCTTTGCAAGGCGTCCGAGGCGCGTTCTGATGTCTTCGATTACGGCGCAGGCGTTGATAGCTCGACCGAGCGTCACGCCAGGCGCGGCGGCCCGCGAGCCGCGAATTGAGAGCGAAATACCGCGGTCCGAGGAAATTCGCGCTGCGAAAATAAGTCGATCGCGCGGGGCGCTGGCTCGTTTAAAATTTCGGTGATGACAGCGACGGAAGCGGCAAGCGCGGCGCTGCTGCAGTTGACGATGCAGCACTGACCGTGATGCTGACTTCTCCCTTGCGGCGCGTCTGGGGCGGCCTTGCCGCAATCTGGCCTGGTTACGAATTGTCCGGATAGGGACGCACGAGGAACGGCAGGAGCGCTGAATGCAACGAGAGCGCTCAGCACGAGCGCAACGGCTGCGGCGGACCTTCTCCACAACGCCTGCGGGTCCTTGCTCATATGGCCTCGTCGAGCGCTACAAACCCACCACGCCGGCGACGCTCGCTCCTTTTCCCTCATCCTGCGCTGTTGCGCTCGGGATGCTTCTTCAGTGGCGAAATACGTCTTTCGTCGGCTCTTTAATGCTCTAGCATTGCGGCGCGGAGCTCGCAATAGTGTTGTTGGCATTCGGACGAATTTGCTCTTCGCGCGGGTGCGCCACGCAGGACGCTCGCGACAGGAGACGATACGTCTGCAGTGCGGCGATATTTGCGAAAGCAGCAATTCTAAAAGTGGGCTGACTTTGGCGGTCATTCGATTTTTTTGGCGGCGGGGAGGCTTGGCGGGAGGGTGAAGGTGGCGAGGGCTTCGAGGAGTTCCGGCCAGCCGGGGAAGACCACGAAGCTCATCAGCGTCCCGACATAGGCGAAGAAGCTGGTTCGTTTTTCCGCCGCCTCGCGCGCCCTCCGCCAGGGCGGCTCCAGGAGGTCGAGAACCGTGTGCCAAGCGAAGGCCAGCATGTTGAGGGCGGCGAGCGTCATGGCCAGATAAGTCTCGCCATGGCCGAAGTTGTGCTCGAGCTCATAGCCGTGGTTCTTGAGCACGTTGAAGCTCTCGTTCTCGATCTTCCATCGCGCGCGGCCGCAGGCGACGACGTCGGCGACGTTCTGCTTGGCGACGTCGAGAGAGGTGACGAGGGCCGTCTTGTATTTCACGACGCCCTTGGCGTCCAAAATCTCGAAGCCGATCCAGTTGACCCGCACGGAGCCCTTGCCGTCACGCAGAGGAACGTCCTTGATGAAGCGGTAGCGCAGGGTCTCGAAAGACTTGCCCTTCTTGACCTTCTGCTGATGACGCCCCAGCTCGGCGCCGTCGATGAAGTCGTAGAGCGCCTTGTGCGAGGCTTCCTTGGCCGTGAAGATGAAGTCGTCGCCGTTGTCCTCGAGCATCTTGGCGACGCTGTGGCAGGCGAAGAGATCGTCGGCGAGATAGGCGGGGCGCAGGGGCTTCAGGCGCACGCCGTACTTCTCATGCCAGCGTTTGACGGCGTTGCGCTCGCAATCCTGCTTCTCGGCGCCGTCCTGCCTGGCGATGAACTCGGGGCAGAGCGGCACGACCTTGGAATGCCCCGGCGCGACGACGGTCGCCGCCAGCATGGAGTGGTAGCTCTCGATCTTGCCGTTGGCCCGCTTGCGCGTCTGGCAATGCGCGCAGCTGATCTTCTGGCTGCAGAAATATTCGGTCCCGTCGAGGGCGATGAGGGTTCTGCCGCCGAGCCGGCCGAAGGCCGCGCGCAGCGCGGCCTCTTGCAGCAGCCGCTCCATGCGCTCGAAGCAGGGCGCGAGAGAAGCGGGATCCGCGCCGTCGAGCATATCGCGGATGTAATTGTCGGACGGGATTTTCTCGATGCCGAACAAGCTCTGACAGTTCGATCGGCCCTGGCCCTTCTCCAGCGCGCGCTGGAAGGAGAGAAAGGAGGCGCTCTGCATGAAGAACAGGGCGAAGGCCGACAGCCCGAAATCCGCCATGGCGATAGTGCCGCCGCGACCCTTGCGTGGGTCGGGAAAAGCGGCGCAGACGGCCTTCAAGCCCGAGAGAAGCGACGGCAAAACCTCCATCCCCAGGCTGAATCATTTTTTCGATGATTCGGGAATCCTAAAAATTTCCCACTTTTAGAATTGCTGAGCGGCGTTGACACTAATCCGCCGCCGGCGCCCTCAAGCTGCCCCCATGCCGGCCCACCGCCCCCAAAACCCTGTTGCCCTTCACCCGCACCGCGCCAGAGGCCACGAGCCGCAGCGCCAGCGGATAGATCCGATGCTCCTGCTCCAGCACGCGCTCAGCCAACGTTTCCGGCGTGTCGCCGTCCAGCACCGGCACGGCGGCCTGAGCCACGATTGGGCCTTCGTCCATCTGCGGGACTACGAAATGCACCGTGCAGCCGTGAATCTTCACGCCGTCGGCCAGCGCCCGCTCGTGCGTATGCAGGCCGCGATAAGCCGGCAGCAGGGCGGGGTGGATGTTGAGCATTTTCCCCGCCCAGCGCCCGATGAACCAGGGCGTGAGCAGCCGCAGGAAGCCCGCGAGGCAGATGAACTCGATTCGATGCGCCTCCAGCACGAGCTGCATCGAGCGCTCGAACTCCTCGCGCCCGGCGAAGATCTTGTGATCGACAGCCGCCGTCGCGATCCCGCGCGATTTGGCGTGGATGAGACCTTGGGCCTCCGCCCGGTTCGACAGCACCAGCGCGATTTCCGCCGGAAAATCCGGATCCGCAGCCGAAGCAATCAGCGCCTCCATGTTGGAGCCGCGCCCCGAGATCAGCACCGCCGTGCGCAGCCGCCTCACAGCTTCAGCGTTCCGTTATAAGCCACGCGCTCGGCGCCTGCCGCAGCCTCGATCGCGCCGAGGCGCACGGGCGCCTCGCCCGCCTTCCGCAGCGCCGCCTCGGCCTCCTCGACGCCGCTTCGCGCGACGGCGACGACCATGCCGATCCCACAGTTGAAGGTCCGCAGCATCTCGCTCTCCGCGACCCCGCCCGTCCGGCTCAGCCAGCCGAACACCGGTGGGGCGGCGATCGCCGAAAGATTGATCCTTGCGCCAAGCCCCCTAGGCAGCACGCGCGGGACGTTGTCGGGGAAGCCGCCGCCGGTGATATGCGCGAGCGCCAAGATATTATCGGTCCCCCGCAGCGCCGCGAGCAGCGGCTTGACGTAGATGCGCGTTGGCGTGAGTAGCGCCTGTGCGAGGCTCTGTCCTGGCGCGAAAGGCGCGGGCGCGTCCCAACCGAGGCCGCTCCGCTCGACGATCCGCCGCACGAGCGAGAAGCCGTTCGAGTGCACGCCCGAAGACGGCAAGCCGAGCAGAATGTCGCCCTCAGAAGCTGGCTTCGGCAGCAGGCGCTCGCGCTCCACCGCGCCGACCGCGAAGCCTGCGAGATCGTAGTCGCCCTCGGCATAGAGCCCCGGCATTTCCGCGGTCTCGCCGCCGAGCAGCGCGCAGCCCGCCTCTATGCAGCCCTCCGCAATGCCCATGACGACCGATGCCGCGGCCTCGGGGGAAAGCTTGGCGGCCGCGTAATAGTCGAGGAAGAACAAGGGCTCGGCGCCCTGCACGACGAGATCGTTCACGCACATGGCCACGAGATCGACGCCGATCGTCTCGTGCTGGCCCGATAGAATCGCGATCTTAACCTTGGTGCCCACCCCGTCGTTCGCGCCGACGAGCAGCGGGTCCGTAAATCCCGCCGCCTTGAGGTCGAACACGCCGCCAAAGCCGCCGATCTCGCCGTCGGCGCCCGGACGGCGCGTCGCCCACACGGCGGGGCGGATGAGGTCCACGAGCCTGGCGCCGGCGTCGATGTCGACCCCAGCCTCGGCATAGGTCAGACCTTGGGCGGCTTTCTGCGTCATTTCAACTCCGTCGTCCGTCATCCCGGCCAGGCCCCGACGGGCTCCAGCGCCGGCGCCATCTCGATCGCGACGCGGCGCACGGCGCGGCGCGGGCCTACGGGGCGGTAGAGCTGCTTTGTCGCCTCCACGAGGTGCACGCCGCCGCCGGGCAGCGAGAAGCGGCCGGCGATGCGCTCGAAGGCCGGCGCCGAGCGCAGCAGCGAGGGGCGTGCGAAGGGCGGAACATAGAGCGCCTCGCCCCAGTAGATCGGCAAGAACAGCGCCTCCTGCAAAAGATCTTGCAGCTGGCCGCGCGAATAGGGACGCCCGTTGCCGAAAGGCGTGGTGTCGAGCCGCGCCCAGAGCCCCGTGCGGCTCGGGGCGACGATCAGCACGCGGCCGCCGGGCGCGAGAATGCGCCAGATTTCATCCAACAGGTCGTGCGGATGCTCGCTCGTCTCCAGCGCATGGATGATCAGAATGCGGTCGATGCTGGAGTCGGGGAGAGGCATCATGGTGGCGTCGACGAGCGCCGTGTCCGACTTGCCGTTGATCGGCCAATGCATGACGCCCTGGGCCGCGGGCATGAAGGCCAGCACCCGCTCGGCCTCGATGGCGTAGTCGACGAGATAGGGCGTGGCGTAGCCGAGCCCCAGCACGCGCAGGCCCTTGATCTGCCGCTCCCATCGCGCGCGCAGCACGCGCCCGACGATCCGCCGCGCCACGTCGCCGAGCGGGGAATCGTAAAAGTCCCTGAGATTTACGACGTCCAAGGTCATGGCGCGGATCATTGGGCCGAAAGGAAAAGGATTGCAAGCCGCGGTGGGCGGCGTCCAGGGACACTTGCTGTCCGAACGCGGGCTCTGCTATCACGCCAGCGTCGCGAAACGAGCGGCGCCTGGGTTTCGTCATTGCGAGCGAAGCGAAGCAATCCAGGGACTGCCTCCGCAGTGATCGCGTTTCGACGTTCGGCGCGGAGGGCTTCCTCTCAAAAAGTTGCGCCCGCGACTCCTGGATTGCTTCGCTCGCAATGACGATCGTCTCGCTCGGCTTGGCGCGCCAACCATTCCACGCCGCAACAGTCTTGAGGAACGCCGCTCCATGCTGTTCTATGAGCCGCTGTTCCTGTTCCTGTTCGCCCCTGCCGTCTATCTCGTCTACGAGCTCGTGGGCGCGCGCGCAACGCTGCGCGCTCTCATTCTGCTCCTCGCGAGCTTCGCCTTCTACGCCTGGAGCGAGCCAGTCTTCATCTGGGTGGTTCTCGTCTCGATCGCCGTCGATCTTCTCGCCGCGCAAAAGATCGCCGCCCTCGGCGAGACCGCGCCCGCACGGCGCTGGTGGCTCGCCTTCGGGGTCTGCGCCAATCTCGCGGTCCTCGTCTATTACAAATATACGGGCTTCATCGTCCAGAACCTCGATGCGATGCTGCCGGGAGCGCTCGCGCTCGCGGTCCCCAAGATCGCGCTCCCCGTCGGCGTCTCCTTCATCGTTTTCGAGAAGATCACCTATCTCGTCGACGTCTACCGCAAGATCACTGCGCCGGCGAGGAGCGCGCTGCTCTATGCGCTCTATGTGCTGTTCTTCCCCAAGCTGCTCGCCGGGCCGATCATCAAGTATCACGACATCGCAGCGCAATTCGAGTCCTGCCCCAAGGGCCGCATCGACGATTTCTCCGCTGGATTTGCGCGCTTCATGCTGGGCGTCGTGAAAAAGGTGCTGCTCGCCGACGCGCTCGCCAGCGGCGCCGATCTCGTCTTCGCGCATCCGCCAAGCGAGCTTGGCTTCACCGAGGCCTGGGCCGGCGTGATTTTCTTCACCTTCCAGATCTATTTCGATTTTTCCGGCTATTCCGACATGGCGATCGGACTTGCGCGCATGTTCGGCTTCCGCCTGCTCGAGAATTTCGACTGCCCTTACGTCGCGACGACGGTGACCGAGTTCTGGCGACGCTGGCACATGTCGCTGACGAGCTGGATTCGCGAATATCTCTATTTTCCGCTTGGCGGCAGCCGCGTCGGCCCGTGGCGGACCAATTTCAATTTGTGGCTGTGCTTTCTGGCCTCGGGCGTCTGGCACGGCGCCGCCTGGACCTTCGTGGCGTGGGGCGCCTATAATGGAGCCTTCCTGGCGCTCGATCGGATGTTCCTGGCCAAAAGCCTCGGCCGCCTGCCGGCGCTGCTCGCCAATCTCATCACCTTCCTCGTCACAATGATCGGCTGGACGATTTTTCGCGCGACCTCGCTCGGCCAAGCCTTCGGCCTGCTGGGGCTGATGGCGCAGCCGTTTGCGGCTTCGCCCGAAGGCGAAGTCTTTCCCGCCTATTACTGGCTCGCGGCGGCGGTCGGCGCGGCCATCGTCATTGCGCAGCGCGCGGAGCTCATGATCGAGGGGCTCGACTGGGTGGCGCTGGCGCGCCGCCGCGCCTTCGCGGCGAATTCGGCGCTGGCGGCTCTCTTCGTCGCCGCGCTCGCCGAGGCGCTGGCCGAGCCGTTCAAGCCCTTCATCTATTTCAGGTTCTAGGCCATGAGTCAGCGCCTTCTCGAACGCTCGCCGATCTTCGCCTGCGCCGGCTTCATCCTCTTTCTGTTTCTCGCGAATCTATGGAATTTCGCAGTCGACCGCGACTGGCCGAAGCTGCGCATCCGAAGCGCGCAGCCTTTGAACGGTCTGACCAGGCCCGAACCCGCGCCCTGGACCCTCGAGGCCTTTCTCAACGGCGAGACGCAGCGTGCGGTGTCGGCCAACGTTGGCCGGCTGTCGCCGGTCTTTCCGATTTCGGTGCGCGTCAAGAACCAGGCGCTCTACTCCCTGCTCGGCCTCTCGGGCGCCGCCAATCTCGAGATCGGTCCCGGCGGACAGCTCTTCGGCAGCTCCTATCTTGACGAGTTTTGCGCGCGCGGCGCGCCAGCGGGTCCCGCGCGGCTCGACGCCTGGGCGGAGAAGGTCGCCGAGACCGCCTCGCGGGCGAAAGAGCTCGGCAAGGGTTTCGTCTATCTGTTCGCGCCCTCCAAAGCCGCGCACGCGCCGGAGTATATTCCGCTCAATCGCCGTTGCCCGGCGCTAGGCGCGGACCAGACGCAGCAAAAACTCGCGCCCTATCGCGACGCGCTCGCGTTGCGCGGCGTCCCGTTTGTCGATGCGGCGCGCTTGCTGCGCGAGGCGAGCGCGGTCTATCCGATTGATCTTTTTCCGCGCGGCGGCGTCCACTGGAATCTGCTCGGGGCGGGGCTCGCGCTGCGCGAGGCGAGCAGGGTGCTGGCGGCGGAGCCAGCAGGCTCGCCGATCGGCGATTACGAGTTCGACTGGCGGGAGGACGACGAGGCCAAGGGGGTCGATCGCGATCTCCTGGACCTGCTCAATCTATTGTGGCCGGACGATCACTATCCGACGGCGGCGATTTTTCGCACGGCGCTCCCGGGGGGCTGCGCGCGCGCCCCGAAGCTGCTTTTCGTCGGCGACAGCTTCTTGCGCGAGATCATCATCGCGGCGGCGCAGGCGCCCTGTCCGCCGATCATCGAGCACTGGTTTTACGCCCAGAACGACGAAGGCGGCGTCGGGCTGCTGCGCTTTAAGACGCAGCCCGGGGAGACCGGCAACGGCGAGCGGCTCGTTTCCGATCTGGCGCTGCTGCCGCAAAGCTTGCTCGAGGCCGACGCGATCCTGCTGGAGGAGAACGAGCACAACGTCATGGAGCTGAATTCTGTGGGCAACCTTTATGATGCGGCGAAGGCGTCGAAAGACGAGCGAAGAGCGTTGAAGTAGTCTCGCTGCTTCCGAATGCGGCCTTCCGGGCCGACGAAAGCCGCATCACACTGGCAGCGTCACCGTCGCGCGCAGCCCTCCGAGCTCGCTGCGCTCCAGCGTCAAGTCTCCCCCATGCGAGCGCGCGATGTCGCGCGCGATCGCGAGTCCCAGACCAGAATTGCCGGTGTCCTGATTGCGCGACTCGTCCAGCCGAAAGAACGGACGGAAGGCGTCCTCCAGCCGATCGACCGGTATGCCCGGACCATCGTCGTCGATGTGGATCGTCATCGTCTTCCCGTCGTTCGTCGCGCAGAGATCGATACGCTTGCCGTAGCGCTGGGCGTTGCCGACAAGGTTGGCGAGCAGGCGCCTGATCGCCGCCGGACGCGTCACGATCTTCGACTCGCCCGCAACATTGAGCCGCGCGTCGATGCCGAGCTTCTGCGTGTCGGTTTGCAGGTCCTTGAGCATCGCGCCGATGTCGGTCTCAGACGCTGCTTCCCCCCCGTCTCCTCGTGCAAAAGCGAGATAGGCCTCCACCATGCGCTCCATTTCGTGGACGTCCTTGCTCATCTCCTCAGTCTCGGGACCCTGCGGCAGCAAGGCGAGGGAGAGCTTGAAGCGCGTGATGATAGTGCGCAGATCATGCGAGACGCCCGTCAGCATCGTCGTGCGCTGCTCGATCGCGCGCTCGACGCGCGCTTTCATCTCCAGAAAGGCCTGGCCGGCCTGGCGCACCTCGCGCGCGCCGCGGGGGCGGAAGAAGACCTCGCGGCCCTTGCCGAATTCTTCGGCGGCTCGCGCAAGTCGCAGGATGGGGCGGATCTGGTTGCGCAGGAAGGAAGTCGCGATTCCGATGATGACGATAGAGGCGAGAGTCGTCCAGATAAAGAAGATGTGCGAGTTCGAAGCGTAGGCCTGCGTGCGCGTCGTGGTGACCTGGAGCGTGGCGTCGTCGAGCGCGACGCGAATCTCCACGAAATTGCCCTTGCTTGTGTCGATCCAAAACGGATAGCGCACGTGCTTCGACAATTCGTTGGTCAGCGTGTGGTCGAGCAGGGAGAAGAAGCCCTTGGGCGTCGGCTCGGGCAGCGGGCCCTTCGGCAGCACGACGAGCTGCATCGAGAGGTCGACGCCGGCGATGAGCGTCAGAAATTCCTGGCGCTGGCTGTCCGGAAAGCGCGCGTAAAGGTCGGAGATTGCGGCCACGTCGCGCGCAACGCTGGCGGAGAGGCGGTCGGTGATGGCCTCCCAATGGCGCTCCATGTAAACATAAGCGACCGCCGATTGCAGCAGCACGATCGGCAGAATGACGATCAGCAGCGCCCTGGCGTAGAGCCCTTTGGGCATGCGGTCGTGCAGCCAGCCGGCGAAGGCGCGCCACAGGCGGCGCGGGGCGTCGATGGCTTGAAGGACTTCCACGTTCATGGCGTCGGCCTGAGTCTGGTTTCGGTGACGAGACGATATCCCCGTCCGCGCACCGTCTGCAAGCAGTGCGCGGCGGGGGCGAGCTTGCGCCGGAGCCGCGCAATCTCCACGTCGACGCTGCGCTCGCTCGCTTCGGCGTCACCTGCGGGGCCGTCGCGCTGCGCGAGGCGCCCGCGCGAGACCGGGCCCTCTTCGCTGCAAAGAATCCGCAGCAGGTCGCGCTCCCGCGTCGTCAGATGCACCGGCGCCCCGCGTTGAAGCAAGACTCCCTGCGGCGAGTCGAAGGCGAATTCGCCGAAGCGCGCGACGCTCGCCGCCTCGCGCGAGGCGGCGCGCGCGCGTTTCAGGATGCTCGCGATGCGCAGCGAGAGCTCCCGCGGCTCGAACGGCTTGCCGAGATAATCGTCCGCGCCGGCTTCGAGGCCCTCGACGCGCGCCTTGGTCTCGGAGCGGGCGGTCAGCATGAGGATCGGCGCGTCGGAGAGCGGCGGCGCGGCGGCGCGCAGCTTCTGCGCAAAGGCGAGACCGCTTTCGCCCGGCATCATCACGTCGAGCACGATGAGGTCGAAGCTGAGATTGTTGAGCCGCGCCGACGCCTCGGCGGCGCTGGCGGCGGCGCTAACGCGATAGCCTTCCGCAGAAAGATAGCGCGACAGCAGGCTGCGGATGCGGCGGTCGTCGTCGACGATCAGCAGATGCGCGGCGTCGTCGGCGATGGCGGTCATGGCGTTCGCTCCATCTTCGCGCGTTCCCCGGCGTCCCGCGGCGCGCCGGCCCGGAAACGCTAAGCTAGATGACTATATTGACATAATTCGGACCGGTGGCTAGTGCTGCCAAAAAGACGCCGGACCGTGGTTCCGGAGCGCGACTTCTTGGAGAAACCGGATGTCCTTGCCGCCCTTCGATCAGCGCGACGGCCATATTTGGCTCAACGGCGCGCTCGTTCCGTGGCGCGAGGCCAAGCTTCACGTATTGTCGCACGGCCTGCACTACGGATCCTCCGTGTTCGAGGGCGAGCGCGCCTATGGCGGCGTCATCTTCAAGTCGCGCGAGCACACGGAGCGGCTTCATCGCTCGGCCGAGATCCTCGACTTCAAGATTCCTTATAGCGTCGACGAGATCGAGGCGGCCAAGGACGCCGTGGTCAAGGCCAACGGCCTTAAGAACTGCTATGTGCGTCCCATCGCCTGGCGCGGCAGTGAGATGATGGCGGTCGCGGCGCAGAACTCGACGATCCATGTCGCCATTGCGGTGTGGGACTGGCCAAGCATGTTCGACGTCGCGACCAAGATGAAGGGGATCAAGCTCGATATCGCCGAGTATCGCCGCCCGGATCCGCAAACGGCGCCGTCGCTCGCCAAGGCGGCGGGCCTCTATATGATTTGCACCATTTCGAAGCATCGGGCCGAGCGGCGCGGCTATGCCGACGCACTGATGTTCGATTGGCTCGGACGCATCGCCGAATGCACCGGCGCCAATGTGTTCTTCGTCGCGGACGGCAGGCTGCACACGCCGCTGGCCGACTGTTTCCTCGACGGGATCACCCGCCGCACGGTCATCGATCTCGCGCGCCGCCGCGGGCTGGAGGTCGTCGAGCGCCGCATCATGCCGGAAGAAATGGCGCAGATGGAGGAGTGTTTCATCTGCGGCACAGGCGCTGAGGTCACGCCGGTGAGCGAGATCGGGCCTTATAGGTTCGCGCCGGGCGAGATCTCGCGGCTTTTGGTGGAAGATTACTCCAACGAGGCGCTGCCTAAGTAGCTTCGGCGCCGCGCGGCGCGGCGCCTAGCTTTAGCCTCCGCAGTCGCTATAGCCTTAGCGTCAGGGCTTGAGCGCGGGGCCATGGCGATGCGTCCGCTTCCGATACGGTTCGTCGCTCAG
>Ga0187781_10002701_pt1 | contig 13419 bp, 10 predicted proteins | sample 0715_SJ02_MP02_2_FD_132447 | JGI IMG/M metagenome (GOLD analysis project Ga0187781, IMG submission 132447) | Tropical peat soil microbial communities from peatlands in Department of Meta, Colombia - 0715_SJ02_MP02_20_MG | ecosystem: Environmental > Terrestrial > Soil > Wetlands > Peat | place...
AACCAGTTTGTGCAGGACAACCCGAGTCTTACCGGGCAAACTCTCATGAACGTCGTTGACGTCCAAGCGTGGGATCCCAGTGTAAAAGCACTGACACAGTTTCCCTCAGTCCTCAGCAATCTCGCGAGTAATCTCAGTTGGACTTCTGCTTTAGGAGAGGCCTACCACACTCAGACTGCCGATGTGATGTCGGCGGTCCAGGTGTTACGTGCCAAAGCATACGCTGCCGGCAATCTGAAATCAGGCTCACAAATCACGGTAGTGCAAGAGTCGCCCCAGGTTATCGTGATTCAGCCCACGAATCCGCAGGTCGTGTACGTCCCGGCATACAACCCCACGGTTGTCTATGGCACTCCGTATGTGACTCCTGGTTACAGCGCTGCGACCGTGGCCGCGACGGGCCTGATAGCGTTTGGAGTTGGCGTCGCCGTTGGCGCGGCGATAAGCGGCGGTGGCGGTTGTTGCGGCTGGAGCTACACGTCGTGGAACTGCAATTGGCATGGCGGCGCGGTCGTGTATGGGAATACGACCTACTACGGGAACAACGCATGGCACGGTGGCTACTACGGCTCCAGCGCCACTGCCTACGGCCCGAACGGGGCCGCGAAGGTTGGAAATGCCTATAATCCCTCCACCGGAACTTATGCGCGTGGCGCCGAAACCGTGACTCCGTATGGCACTCAAAAAGCAGGTCAAGCCTACAACCCAAATACCGGAGCGTATGCCCAGACTCATCAAACTTCCAACGCGTATGGAAGTTACGGAACCTCGACTTACTCCAAGAACGGCCAAACCACCACCACGCAACATGAGAGCAATGCATATGGGTCTGCTTCAACAATGCAAAGTACGAATGGGGCCAAGGCTGTTTCCGGGACCACCGCCAGCGGTCAACATTATGCAGAGGGCGAAAGCGCCAATGGCACTAAGTACGCCGAGCAAAACGGGAACGTCTACAAGGACAGTGGGAGCGGCTGGCAGCAAACTCAACCAAAGTCAAATTACAACTCCGAAAGCAACTCGGCCGCTTCCAAAGGTTGGGGACAGCAGGAGAAGAGCGGCGGATCGTCAGCATTCGGCGGCAGCTCAAACGGCTGGCAATCCCGCGCGGAGAGCGCTCGTGGTTCGTATAGCCGCGGCGGCGGTGGAGGCTGGGGCCGGAGGTAAAGCGAGGATAAGGAACCACGAGCAGCCAGTTTTTGGTGGGCCTCGCTCGCAAAGTGTTTTGGAGGATCAGATGCGGGTCAAACTTCACGGATTTGCGCTTCATCCCCATTTTCTGCTTCTCGCGGTCGCCATTTCGCTTACCGGCTGCAGCAAAACCGAAAAACCGTCCATCAAAGTGTTTAATACCCCCGAGGATGCGGGTAATGCGCTGCTGGCAGTGGCAAAGGCTGACGATACAACTGCCGCCCTGGCCATTTTCGGACCGGAGTCGAAAGAGCTTATCTTTTCCGGCGATGCTGTCGAGGACAAAAACGGGGTCGACGCGTTTGTCGCGCGTTACGGGGTGATGCACCGGTGGCGCAAGCTGACAGGCGGCGCCCAAATGCTCCTGGTGGGCGCAGACAATTTTCCCTTCCCCATCCCGCTTAAGAAAAACGTAGACGGAAAGTGGTTCTTTGACACCGCTGCTGGAAAGGAAGAAATTCTCAATCGCCGGATTGGCCGGAACGAGCTGGCAATCATCGACGTTTGTGAAGCGGTAGCGCGCGCCCAGAGCGAGTACTTCTCAAAGCTCCACGATGGTGCGACCAGGAAACAATACGCGCTGAAGTTCATCAGTGACCCTGGCAAGCAGAACGGCCTGTACTGGCAGTCTTCACCGGGCCAGCCGGAGAGCCCGCTGGGGCCTTTGGTGGCGTTCGCCACCGCCGAGGGATATAGCGCAAAACCTGACGCGCACGTGCCATTCCACGGCTATTACTTTCACATGTTGAATGGACAAAGCGAAAAGGCGCGGGGTGGCGCGAAGAACTACGTGGTGGATGGAAAAATGACTAACGGGTTTGGATTTGTCGCCTATCCTGCCGAGTACGGCAACTCAGGGGTGATGACCTTTATGGTTAACCAGGATGGAGTGCTACTTCAAAAGGATTTGGGAAAGACCACGACAGTAACCGCGTCGGCAATGAGCGAATTCGATCCTGATAACGGATGGATCCCGGTGGAGGAGTGACGCGGAGATACCCCATCTACGGACAAGTTACACCCATGGGAGGCATTTTCGGAGCTGAGCTTCCTGATGGCGGTTGCAAACCCAGCTGCGGAGCCGCAGTGTGCTTTGCCCGCTCTGTCTAGATGAAGGTACTCCCGTACGCATCTTTGCTGCGAACCTGTTGACGCCGAGGATCGTAGTCTTTTTTTATGACCCTCTATTTTTCTGCCAAAACTCACTTTGAAAAAATTGGGAGCAAGTCGAGAGCAAACCTACAGTTTTTTGTCTACACATGTTTCCGTAATTCGCAGAAAAGCAAGGCGGACCACGAGTTAAATTGGGGCCTGTTCACTCTACGAACCAGAAGGTCGGGAGTTCGAATCTCTCAGGGCGCGCTCATAAGACAAATCGCAACGTCCCGTCTGTCCGCAGGTTTCCACGCGAGTATGTGGGAGCCCCTCGTATCTCGGGACAAGCTAAAGCTCCGACCCGCGCTGCCACTATTTTGCGATGGCTTGTAGTGGCAAACGCTGAATTTAATGTTCGCGCGCGATAGTCTCGCCGTTGGGGTCTGGCAGAGGGACACCGTACAAGCTTATCTGCGGGTTTTGTCCCCAAGGCTCTTTGTAATACCAGAGTTCGACGCTTTCGAGGGCGCGAGGTCCTCCGGGAAGATCGAAAACGTAGTTTCCTGTTTCTGGTGAAATGCGCTCGCTGACAGGGAGCACCTCAGAGGTGCCATTGTCGAAGTGAACCACGAAGCGGTCAAAGAAAATCGCCTTCCCACTAACACGCAACTGAATGGTGCGGAAGAAGAGTCGATCGCGGCGAGCGATCTGAATCCGGCCATGGTCCTGACTTTCGCTGACCTGCGTGCATCCCAAGAAATCCCAAAACTGTCCACGGGCGAACAAAGAGGTGGCAAAGATCAGGGCCAAGGGCGCGGCGAGAAGACGGAGGAGGCGGTTGCGGAGCATGATCGTAGTTCTAGGACTATATGGTAATGGTACTTACGACAGCGTAGTCCGACAATCGGCCTAAGGTTCCGTTTGCCCAATGAATCAACGACGATCCCGTATCCGTCTTGCGCCCGCACACGAGCACTCCAGGGACTGACTCTCTGAATTTTCCTTTTCAAGAGCTCGCCTGTATTTCGTCCGTTGCGCGGCGGGCCTCATGCTGGCAGAATTCCCGGCGAACGCGACCGTCCGGTGTTTCCGCAGTCAGGCCGATGCACCTGACTGCGTTCGGAGAGTGTGCGGGAGGTGATTTGATGAGCGTTCAGAAAATCAGAGCGTTTTGCTTGCTAGTTAGCGCCACGGTTTTACTCAGCTCGGTTGCCTTTGCACAAGACGCGAAACCTGGAAAATTGAAAGTCACGGTGACTCCCAAGCAGGCGTATACCTTTGTCGACGGCCAAGCGGTTGGTCCGGGGAATCAAGTCATCAAAGTCGGCATCGGCACACACCACGTGATTATCGCCAACTACGGGTACAAGTTTGCCGAACAGGATGTCTCGATCGATTCGAACAAGACGCTGCCTTTGGACATCAAGCTCGAACCCGTTGGCGAACCCGTGCCAGGCCCGAGGGGGCGCATCCAGCTTGAAGCCGGCAATCCCATTGAGGTGGGAGCGCATCACGGCGCAGGCGATGCCGCTGTTCTTCTAAATGGCAAGAAGCCTCAGTACTTCGTGGGGCACGTCGATGAGTTTAATCACGACATTATCTGGCACCAGGAATTAGTTGTGCCACCGGGAACGCACCAGGTGACGGTTACGCGGTATGGTCAAGAATTGTGGTCCGGGCCGGTTACGGTGGCTGCGAACCAGCGCGTGATTGTTACGCTGTCCAACGGAAAACAGAAGATCAAGGATTGGCCGCGTGGCACGACGCAGCTGCCTCCATCGACGCCGCGCTTCAAGGCAGGCATTGCGAGCGCCACTGTGGTTGTGGCGCCTGTCAGCGGATCAGTTTCTGCCAATCCCCCGAAAATCAACTGCAACCAAACGACGACGTTGGCCTGGGTCTCCAAAGAAACTGTGGAAGCCGACATGAGCGGCATGAGCCCGGTTCCCACGTCTGGCGAGAAAACCATTTCGCCGCGGCAAACCACGGTGTATCAGCTTACGGCTTCAGGACCGGGTGGTGTCGTAACGCCGAGCACAACCGTTGAGGTCAACCCTGTCGTGCAGTCATCGCTCAGCGCTACACCCATGGAGATCTCCTACCGGCGCATCGGCGACAAGACGTTGGAACAGGGAAGTACGACATTGAGCTGGTCATCGTCCAATTCGGACTCCGTGTTGCTGGACCCAGGTGGCGCAGTTGATCCCAGTGGCACGAAGTCTATCACCCTGAGTCCGACGCAAACGGGCAATGGCCCCGTGGACGAAGAGTTTAAATACACTCTGAAGTCTACGAATGTGTGTGGAGGATCGGACGTCAAAACCGTGGCGGTACACCTGAAGGGGTCCATTGAACCCGTTCCCACTGTGCTGCTCCAGAGCGTTTTCTTTCCGACCGCCTATCCCACCACAGACGACCCTACTTTGGGACTCGTTCACAGTCAGCAGGAGGTGTTGACGAATCTCGCCACCGCATTCAAAAAGTATCTCGAATATGATCCTAACGCGAAGCTCGCGCTTGGCGGATACACGGACGAGCGCGGTGCGGATAAGTACAACGAGTCTCTATCCGAACTCCGAGTCCAACGGGTTAAGGACTTTTTGGTTTCGCAGGGAATTGCCGGAGAGAAGATCGATACCTCGGCGTACGGAAAGCAGAAACCGCTGGACAAAGCCTCCGTCAGCGACTTGCAATCCCGGAATCCAAACCAGCCTCCGGAAAAGCAAAAGCGCGATTCGCAGACGACATGGCTGGCATACAATCGCCGTGTTGACGTCGTGCTGGTCCCCACAAATGCGGAGTCGGAGCGGTTCTATCCAAATCAAGCAGCGGATTCCGAGGTTCTCTGGCAAAAGCCGAAGCCGTCCCGCAGCACGGTGGAAGCGAACAACTAGGTTCAGGAACTAACAGGCAAATATCTGAGGACAGACCAAGCGGGCAAGTAGTGGTTAACTGCCCGTTTGCGGCTTGAGGATTCCCGGACAATCTCTGCGCTAGTCCCTGTTCACAGCCGCCAGGATAGCCCCGCACTTGGTGCAGAAAATCAAGACCATTTTTGCTCCGTTCCGAATGAGGTCTCGATAGGCTATGTCTTCACTCTTGCAGTGAGGGCAGTTCGGTTGGGGCGTGAGTGGAAATTCCCTCTCTTGGGGCATTCCGATGCTTTTTGCCTTGTAGGTGGACACTACTGGTAATTGCTGCTGTGTCCGCATACCACGTACGCGAGCTAGTATCGGTAGAGGGACATCCCATAACGCTCTTTCCTGAGCTAGACGCAGGAGGACGCTTCGCAACCAACTGAGCGTGCGCAGCTGAGGGAACGGAGAATCTGAGATGCAGGCCGCAACTTGGGCGGCGAGCTCTTTATCAGTCAAAAAGTGCTTGGCTATGGCATCGGCGATCCGCCGATTTGCCAATCTAACAGCAATCGCCCACCTCTCCTCGAAGCCGGGTGTTGGCTCACCGTTTTGACCTACAACGAGGCTCACGAAGCCCTCTCGTCGAAAGGGAAAATATTTGCCGGTAATTCTTACCCTGTTGCGGAGCCTTGTCAAGCAAAAGTCTCGGTGCTCTTCCAATATGTCTTCGTGTTGATTTCGTCACTTACAGGGTGCCAGGGGTCACGGCTTTTGGGAGGGAGGTGTGGGTGGCGAGGGTGACACTAATTCACCTGCTGCCTTCGAAATCCGGCGCTCGCAGGTAGCCCACTCATGGTACAGGCACTGATCCTTGCGGCAGTCAAACTCGCAGATGGCGATGTCCTCGGGAACTTCCTCGACCCACCACTTCCTGAACCGTTGCCAGATCGGGCCAAGGGAAGCGAGCACCTGTTTGAGATTCCTGGGCATACTCCACCCTTGGGTCGAACCGTAGCGAGGCCCGATAGCCTACCTTAGAAAAAGCAGATTGGCGAGAGGGTGGTTTTCTTGCTTCGGAGATTCGTTGCGGTACGCTTGGTCGAGCGGTTATTCCATTGCGGTGGCGAGAATGTGGTTGGAGGAGACCTTGACTTCAATCGCGAGGGGAGGGCGGAGGTCGCTGCCCTTGACGATGGCACCGCGGACAAGGGTGTTGCCGGGCGTTTCCTTGAGCCCCAGGGGGTCGAATACGGTGTGGCTGCAAGGATTGACGACCATCGGATGGCTCGCGGACACGCCGTACTCGGAAGAGAGCCTGGTCAACTCCTGTATATATTGCAGCTCGCAGTGATTGAAGGGAGCTTCGAGAGAAAAGGCCCAGTAGGAGCTGCTTTGCGAAGCAGGGCCGGGCAGGCGAATGAGGAGCGCGAGAACATTCCGGGACTGCGAGACGCTATAGAAGATGAAACTCTTGGAAGACCACGGTTCCGAAAGCTCGGCGAGAGTTGCGACTTGAGGATTGGAAGCCGAAACGTAAAGCGGAGCGTGAATGCGGTCCGCTGGGGCAGCGGCAGGAGCAGCAGGACTGGAAACTTGCTGGGGAGCGGACGTGGTATCGGAGTCAGAAGCAAAGTTGTGGTTGAAGGTTCTCAGAGCGAAGGAGACGAGCCAAAGGGCCACGAGAATGCCTGCACCGATGCGGGCGTAGCGCTTGATGGCTTCAAGATTGAATCTCGAGGGACCCGCGTAGACTCCCGGGATGTGTCCCGCGGGCTCATCGCGGGAATCGTCATGGAAAGTGGAAGTGGCAGCCGGGGCCACAGGAGGAATCGCCCGGGGAGTGGTTCTTGGCAGCGCGGTCGAAGCAGTGCGCGGGGCAACGCCGGGAATTTCCGGCATAGGGGTGTTGTAGGTTTTCTCCCTGGGTTCCGCGATGGTACGCCGGGGCGCGAGGCGCCGAGCGGTTGAAGTGGGGTTGGGAGACGGCGCGTTTACGTCTGGGCGGTAGTTCTTCAAGTCTTCCAGAAAATCGGCACAGCTCTCGTAGCGAAGATGCGGGCTCTTCGAGAGCGCCTTCAAGATGGTGCTGCTGACGCCAAGCGGAATGGAAGGATTGAGGTCGCGGGGCGGAGGAGGCTCGTGGTTGAGAACACTGTAGAGGGTAGAAGGAATATCCTTGCCGGAAAAAGGGCGCTGGCCGGTGGTCATTTCATAGAGCATGACGCCGAGGGAGAAGAGGTCGCTCCGGCCGTCTATGGAGTTGCCCTTGATTTGCTCAGGAGACATGTAGCCCGGAGTGCCCATGACAGCGGACTGTTTGGCAGCGCCGAATTGCATAATTTTGGCAGTGCCGAAATCGGTGATTTTGACGACGTCGCCGGCGGTCAACATGATATTCGCGGGCTTGATGTCTCGATGGACGACGTTTTGGTGGTGAGCGTAAACGAGCGCGGAGCATACCTGCTCCATGATGTTGAGCAGGCGAGGCGTGGGGAACTTTTCGCCGGAATCAAGCAGAGACTGAAGGCTCTTTCCGTTGACGAACTCGAGCGCAATGTAGCACAGGCCGTCGGATTCGCCGGCGTCGTAGATGGCGACGATATTTGGATGAGCGAGAAGACCGGCGGCGCGGGTTTCGTTCTGGAAGCGCTCGATCAGCTGGTCGTGGGTTAAGCCGGTTCCTTCTTCTGAAAGCCGAATGGTTTTAAGAGCGACAGTGCGGCCGATCAGAGGGTCTTTGGCGCGGTAGACGACACCCATACCTCCGTGACCTAACTCGCCGAGGAGTTCGTAGCGGCCGGCTTTTGTGGCAGTAAGCATTTACACGAATTCGCAGAACTGGCAGAAACTGCCTTACTTGCCAAGTTCGCCCAGAAGATGGCGAAGGTCAATGGGTCACCGAGGGAGTGTTTCGGAGAGATAACGATCGTGGGATTACGTCTTATCTAGTGTCTGATTTTGCGCAGAGTTTTGTTGATCGTGGGTGGACTTGCGGCGGCTTTCCCCGCGGCGTATACAGGAATTGTGAACGCTCCCGCGCCAACGTTCACAGGGGAACTGAAATGAAGAGATCCGGTCTGTTGTTACTCAGAGTTGTTCTTGCCGTTATCGCTTGCATGGCGATTGGCAGTTTGCCGCGGGTGGCTGTTGCCCAGCACGGTGGTGGTGGTCATGGTGGTGGAGGTGGCGGGGGGTTCCACGGCGGCGGTGGTGGTGGCTTCCATGGTGGCAGCATGGGCCACTACGGCGGCGGTTATGGCAGCGGGGCGCATGGCTACATTGGCTACGGCGGTTACCATGGAGGTAGTTATTACGGGGGACATGGATACTACGGCGGATACCGTGGCGGCTACGGTTGGCATGGCGGTTATGGCTGGCATGGTGGCTACGGATGGTATGGACGTTGGGGCTATCCATACTACGGTTACAGATGGGGTTTTGGCTTTGGCTGGCCCTATTGGGGCTGGGGATGGGGATACCCGTATGGATATTACGGTTACAGTCCCTGGTATTACGCTCCTTACCCTTACTACTCCTATCCCTACTCGTGTGGTCCAGGAATGGGCTACCCCTGTCCTGATGGGGATGACGATCCTCCGCCAGCGAATTCCGCGCCGAAATCCGGAACTGACCCAGCAAGGCCCTGGAGGCCGTCGTCCGGCACTCCGGACCCGAATTACGCACCTGCACCGAATGATGGCGTTGTTGCTTCGCGCGCGCCGGTTCTCTCCGTTGACCGCATAGTTGCGATGCCGAGCAGTTATCGCCTGGCATCGCCGCTGAGTGCAGCACAGCAGAAGGTGGTGGTAGGCCGTCCCGAAGTACAGAGCGCGATGCGGGCCCTGCGCGAGATGCCTCCGTTTGCACGCGAAAGGGAAATAGAGACCGGCCGGTACAGCCACTTTCCCCCGGAAGAGCGGGAATTGCTAAGAAGCATGGAGTAGCAGTCGCTCTCACCAGACGGTTGGAACGGCCCTTGACCGTCTGATTTCCCGGTCGGCCGTAAGCACGGACAGCCCTTCGACAAGGGCTGTTGCTCCCATGACCCGGTCCGCCTGATTTTTTGGGTACGCTGAGGGCAGTGTCAGTGCGCGAGCGCGCACACCCAAACAGTCATCGGCAGGACTACGAACCGCCGCTCGACCTCCTGCAAGAAGCAGTCCCTTGCCCTATTGATTCAGGTGAATTACGGCAACAGCTGATAGCTTACAAACGCGAGCTTCTTGCTGTCTGGCGACCACGACGGCACGTTGATGGTGCCTTGTCCGCCGAACAGTTTCGTCAGCAGGGTGATTTTCCGATCCGTCAGAGACATGACCCGCAGCGTTACGTCTTTATTCGGCGGATGGCCGGCCATGCCTTTCTCGTAGGATAGAAAAACAATCCATTTGCCGTCCGGCGACGGATGCGGAAACCAGTTATTGAACTCATCGGAAGTGATCTGCTCCTGGCCACTGCCATCCGGCTTCATGCGCCAGATCTGCATCTGGCCGGTACGCTCGGAATTGAAATAAATGTAGGAGCCATCGGGCGCATAGTCAGGACCATCATCAAGTCCTTTGGCAGTGGTTAAGCGCTTCTCGTCCCCGCCGCTAGCCGGAATCGCGTAGATGTCGAAATCGCCGTTGCGTTCGCCCACAAACGCGAGTGTGCTGCCGTCCGGCGACCAGCCATGCCAGTAAGAGGGCGAGTTTTGCGTTACACGCTTCGGCACGCCGCCCTCAATCGGCAGGACGTACACGAGCGACTTGTGCTCCTCCTGAGATTGGTCACTGATCGCCAGCCATTTGCCGTCAGGAGAAATGCCGTGGTCGTTATTGCAGCGAATGGCGAAGTCGGTGTTGATCTGTTCGGAGTGGCCGCCAGTGACAGCGATCTTTTCGATGCGACCGTCCTTATTGAAGAGCAGGTAACTTCCGTCGCGTGCCCAATTCGGAGCTTCAAAGTGCTCCGGCGCCACATAAACGACGCTGCGGTTCATGGAGTCGATGCTGATGGTTTCCAGTGTGCTGTAGAGTGTCGGCTGCGCCGAGGGACTCAGCGGCGAAACCTCCACATTCGAAAACACCGCCTTCTCCACGACATCCTTGTCGTGAGAGCAGATGCCAATCCCGATATAGTAGTCGCCACGAATCGGCACGCGAATCGAGCCGCCCGCCACTTGCGGCTTTCCCCCGCGCTCCCCGAGCAACATCGCGAAGTAATTTCCCCGTTTCTGCAATTCCAGGGTATGGGGAGCGGAGATGTTCGCCTGAATCTCGTGGGTATCCGCTGCTTTTTCTTCGCGGTACTGCAGGGAAGTGAGCCCCACACCGTGAAGCGCAATGTCAACATAGGGAGAGTCCGCGTCCAGCGACTGGCGGATCATCAACACGGCTTTGCGATGGGGATTCTTGCCCTCGCCGAGAAAATCCACGTCGACGCGGACCGCCATGTCGCCGCTAACCTTCTTCCAGACAAAAAAGAAGGCATCCTTCTTCAACCACATATTTTCGCCGCTGCCCGCCAGCGTGTACTTACCCGTGGTAGCGTCATAAATTGCCGATCCTTCGTGCAGCACGGTGCCGACATCCCCGCCGCCTTCGAAGATGCCCACCCGGGCCTCTCCCTCCCCGCGACTTGCAAGCCAGAAGGCGGTAGCCAGAAGAGTGATTGCTCGAACCACATACCTGACCCGCATCTGTCCCATCGCTCTGCGATATCGCATTGTTCCCCTTTTCTCTTCAGGCAAACTACTGCGCAGGGTTTTTGCCCATCTTCGAGCCGACATCATCCAGTTCCTTTTCCTTCAGCTCACGCACCTTGGCGAATTCCTTTTCCGCGGCCGTACTATCACCCATGATCTGATACACACGGCCCAGCCGGAAATGCGCATCGGGCTGCGTAGGATCCAGTTGTTCAGCGCGCTTCAAGGCTGTCAACGCCTCCGTGTATTGTTTCTGATCCACGAGGATTGAGCCAATGTCCAGATACGCCAGCCGAATGTCGTCCTGGAGTTGGGTTGCCTTCCGCAGCAGCGTCAGCGCCTTCTCGTTGTCTTCCTTCTTCATGGCGATATCGCCGAGATAGGTCAGTGCCTGCGCATTCTTCGGCTCAATCGCGAGCTCCGCTTCGAAGTATTTGACCGCCTCGTCATACGCATGGGTTTTCCAGTACAAATAGCCCAGGGCAAAATTCAGGTTCGGCTCTTGGGTGGCAAGCTTCAGTGCTGCCTGAAACTCTGCGATGGCTTCTTCCGTTTTTCCCTCGCCATCGAGCGCCTCGCCCGTGAACATATGCACCGCAGGAGAGTTTGGATTCTGCTCCTGGAGTTTTTTGAATTCCTCAAGCGCACAGTCATACTGCTTGGCCAGCAGGCAGCTCTGCGCCAGAATCTGATGTAGTTCCGTATTGCCAGGGTCCAGCGACGCGGACTGGGAAAGGTATTTGGCAGCCTCGGGAAAGTTTTTGGCTCCATAGTAACTTAAACCGAGCAACGTGGTTGCCTGGGTGTTGTTAGGGTCCGCCGTTAGAGCTGCCTTCAAGGGGGGGATGGCCGCGTCGAACTGACCTTGCTTGAACTCCGCCAACCCCAGATTCAATTGCACGCCCGGCAGTTTTGGGTTTAATGAAATCGCCTTACGGTAAGCCTTGGCTGCCTCGGCGAGTTTCCCCTGCTTCGAAAGCACCACGCCCAAACTCGCGAAGGCCGCAGCGTCATTGGGATCGTGTTCTGTAACGGCGCGCCACGCCTGTGCCGCCTCTTCCAGTTTGCCCTGCTGTTCGAGAGCCATCGCTTCTGCAGGGGTGGCCTGCTGGCCATGCACGCAAATGGGAAGAGCCAATCCAAGCACCAAGCAGAGCAGCGGCCACGGATTGCGGCGCCAACCTGGGTGAATGCGTTTTTGCATTCCCTGATTATCCTTTAATTTGTTGAACATCGCTGCCTTTTCAACACAGAGCGGCTGCTACATTCCATCGGAACGTTGCGCTTGACGGCCTCACGAACAGGAGTCTACTCTGGCATTCTTCGGTGCGGTGGCGCTATATGAAGGAATACCGCTCATTGCGCATTGCGCGGAATCTGTTTCCCCTGCTCGTCGGTTTCTGCTTGTTCCCGTTTCCGGCCCGCTGCCAGGACAGCGGTGAGGAAGGCACATTAACTCGCGGCAGCCGCGCAGAACTGGCCATTACCGTCCGGGACGAGTCGGGCCAGGTCATCACTTCCACCGCGAACGTAAAGCTGTACAGCAGCGGAATTCCCGTCGATCAATCCTCTACCTCTCGTGGACGCGCGTTCTTTGTTCTTCGCGGCCTTGGGGACTTTTCGATTATTGTCGAAGCTGCCGGTTACAAAACAACGCAGAAGGATGTGAGCATCACCACAGCGATCCGAGCTGAGGTCGATGTGACCATGCCGAGGAATCTTGCTCCTAATGAAAGCGGAGCCGTTCCTGGTGAACCACTGCTCGCACCAAAAGCGAAGGACGCCCTGGTCAAAGGCTTGCAAGCCTTAGGTCAGAACAAACTGGACGAAGCGCAGAAATACATGAGCGAAGCCATGAAACTCGCTCCCAGCAATCCGGAGGTTCTTTACGTCCAGGGAATGGTGTACATGAAGCGGGGCAATTGGACTCAAGCGCAAACGGTTCTCGAGAAGTCCGATCAACTCCAACCCAATCAGGCTCGTGTCCTTGCTGCGCTCGGAATGGCTCTGTGCAATCAAAGAAAGTACGATGAGGCTATTGCGCCACTGGAAAAGTCTTTGAAGTTAGAGCCGGCCACTCCGAATTGGCAAACCCAGTGGACGCTTGCCCGTGCCTACTACTATCGTGAGCAATACGGTCCGGCGCTGGCTATGGCACAGCAGGCCAAGGCAGGGTCTCACGGGTCAGTTGCGCAAGTCGACTTGCTCCTGGCGCAATGTTTGACTGCGGTGGGCCGCTACGAGGAATCGGCGCGAGTCCTTCGGGATTTCGTCAAGAACAACCCCCAGGGCCCGGACACGGCGATGGCACAGCATTGGCTGGATGGTCTAGCGGCGGATGGGAAGATACGTCAGGAAGCGAGTTCGACTCCTTAGATTGGCCCCACAGATAGAGATTCCGCCGAAAGACTTGAGATTCCGGGCATCACAGGTGATTTAGCCCAAAGTTGAAATCACGTTCCTATACAAAAGAAAACGGCGTGGCGGGGGGTGAGCCGCCACGCCGTATTAGGGTTTAACTGCTTCCTCGATCCAGTGCTAGAAGGTGAACTTCAAAGCTAGCTGGATCACTCGGGGGTCATAGGCATT
>Ga0187781_10002703_pt1 | contig 13413 bp, 11 predicted proteins | sample 0715_SJ02_MP02_2_FD_132447 | JGI IMG/M metagenome (GOLD analysis project Ga0187781, IMG submission 132447) | Tropical peat soil microbial communities from peatlands in Department of Meta, Colombia - 0715_SJ02_MP02_20_MG | ecosystem: Environmental > Terrestrial > Soil > Wetlands > Peat | place...
CAACCGAAAAGATTCTCTGCTGATTCTTGAGCTGATGAAGAAATTGGTGGAGCGCAAAGTCTCGATTCGCGCCATCTCCGGGCCGATCGGAATTGCACAAGATGCGGGAGAAGCAGCCGAAGCCAAGGGCTGGACGCCGCTGCTCATGCTGACTGCCGCAATCAGTTTGAATCTGGGCATCTTCAACCTACTTCCGATTCCGATTCTGGATGGAGGAGTGATCCTGCTGCTGCTGATCGAGGGTTTCATGCGCCGCGATATAAGCCTGCGCATTAAGGAACGCATCTATCAGGCGGCGTTCGTTTTCCTCGTGCTATTCGCGGTGATGGTTATTTACAACGATCTGGCCAAGACCCTGCCCGGGCTGGCAGGAAGACTCCCATAAACCGTTTCCAGTTTCAGATTTGAGTTTCCTGGGGTCGCGGGGCTGTCTCTTCCTTCTGCTAAACTAGATTCTGCATGGCTAATCTGCGCCGCAGAAAGACTGTGACCTGCACCATTGCGGGTGTACGGGTCGGGTCGGATGCACCAATTGTGGTGCAGTCGATGACCAACACCGACACCGCCGATGTCGCTTCTACGGCGCAACAGGTTGCCGCCCTGGCGCGTGCCGGATCAGAGCTGGTGCGGGTGACGGTCAATACCGAGGACGCTGCCGCCGCGGTCGCGCCGATTGTCGAGGAACTCGACAACCAAAATGTTCGCGTTCCCATCGTTGGCGACTTTCACTACAACGGACACATTCTGCTTAAGAAATATCCCGATTGCGCCCGTTCGCTGGCCAAGTACCGTATCAATCCGGGGAATGTCAGCGTCGGGCGCAAGGACGACGCCAACTTCCGCACCATGATCGAGGTTGCAGTTGCGAACCAGAAACCGGTTCGCATCGGCGTGAATTGGGGATCGCTCGACCAGGCCCTGTTAACCCGGATGATGGATGAGAATTCCAAACTCTCGGAACCGAAGGACGCCCGCGAAGTAACAATGGAAGCGATGGTCGTGAGCGCGCTGAACTCCGCGAAGCTAGCCGAAAAGTATGGGCTGCGGCCGGATCAGATCATTCTCAGCGCAAAAGTGAGCGGAGTGCAGGACCTGATCGATGTATACCGCTCATTGGCGGCTCGTTGTGATTATCCGTTACATCTCGGATTGACGGAAGCGGGAATGGGCGCAAAAGGTGTTGTGGCTTCGAGCGCCGCGATGGGAGTTTTGCTGCAGGAAGGAATTGGCGATACCATCCGCGTTTCGCTCACACCGGCACCGGGCGGCGACCGCACGGAAGAAGTCCGGGTCGCACAACAGATTCTGCAATCCATGGGGATTCGCAGCTTCACTCCCCAAGTCACTGCGTGCCCAGGATGCGGCCGCACAACCAGCACGTTCTTCCAGGAGATGGCGGAGCAGATTCAATCCTATCTACGCGAGCAGATGCCGGTGTGGAAAGGCCGCTATACCGGCGTGGAAGAGATGAAGGTTGCGGTGATGGGATGCGTGGTCAATGGTCCGGGCGAATCCAAGCATGCCAGCCTCGGCATTTCCCTTCCCGGCACGTTTGAAGAGCCCAAAGCTCCGGTTTATGTGGATGGCCGACTGTTCACGACCCTGCGCGGCGATCACATCGTCGCCGAGTTCATCAAGATTCTCGATGAATACGTGGACTCGCACTACGCGGCGAAAGAAAAGGAAGAAGTCGCAACATAATAATTCCACTGTATTGTGTGATTTCACGCCAGCAGTGGCAGGGTTGAGTTTGCATCTTGCTCGGGAAGTGGATCGGCAATCCTGCTTAGTTCGGGATAGTGCTTTAGCAGAGACTCTGGAGCTTTTTGCCGTTGCCCGGTGAGCATGTGGCGCAGTTGCAGACCGTTCACGCCTGCTTTGGCTTCGAAGTGATTGTTGGCGATGACGTATGTGACTTCGGCTTTGTGGGAAATGAGCTGGATTTTCTCCTTCCATCCCGCCAATTCAACTTCCGAATATAGGTAGTTGTAGCGGTCTTGCGGTTTTTCGGCTTCGAACCACTGATCATAATTCCGGCCGTGCAAGCGCACGTAGCCGACAGGCGCGGTTACGTGCTCGGTGCGTCCAAGGGCGCGCCCGATCAGCGGCTGATCGATATTGCAGAAAGACACATTCCTTTGCTCCAAATTGCGAATAGTTTCAGGATTGTCCCAGCTGGAATGCCGCACTTCGACAACGCGGGGATACTCGATGAACTGGCGCAGCAGAGTTTCGACGTATTCGCGATTGAGCGACGTGTTTTTAAAGGAAGCGGGAAATTGGATGAGCAAGGCGCCAAGTTTGCCGGTCGCGGCCAGGGCGTCCAGTCCTTCGCGGGCGAGTTTTTCGTCTTCGTCGTTGGGTTTGATGGTTGCGGCTGAGGTCGGCTCCATCACGGCGAGAGGTGAGTGAGTGAAAGAGCGGTGCAACTTGGCAGTGAACAGGAAATTCGGATTCACGCTGGAGGCTCGCCGAACCCAGATTTTCGCAAGTTCCGGTTTGATGTGTCCATAAAACGAAGTATTGATTTCGACCACATCGAAGCAGCGCGCAAGAATCTCGAGCGGATGCTGTTTCTTGCGCTGCATTCCCTGGGGATAGAAGATGCCCTCCCAGTCCTTATAGGACCAACCGGCGGTACCGATGCGAATGTTGCCTGCTGCCTGCATTGCCGAGTCAAATTCTTCGTAACATGCAGGTTAGCACGTCGGCCGTTGGAGGGAGGCTCGGTATGGGTTGAGAGCTTTGTGTGACGCACATCACAATGGCGCGTGACGCGCACTACGGCCCTATGTTCACCCCGCGGCCTATCGTGTGATCACGGTTGGGGATGAGGCCATGACCGAGAAAAAGAAACGACAAAAAGTGGTCGCAGAAATTTCGGCGGCACATCTGGCGCAATTTGCCGCCAATATTGGGTCCTATTTGAGCCGTGAAGAAGCCATCGCTTTTCTCAATAATGCAGGCCATGCCTACGAGATGTGGAAGTGCATGATGCAAGCGGGCGAGGAGTACATTACGTCCGCACTGCAGAAGCAAGCCGATTTCGCTCCCCACTCGATGTCGCGCTGCTCCGGGCAGAGGCATATGATCGTCTAACCGAAAGTCAGGATCTTACGGGAAAACCGGGGGTGGCGTTTCCGACCCGAACGACGGCAAAGGCACCGGGCTGGGCGGAATTCCCTTGGCGCTTACAATCGCCCAATGCCACTCCTGATTCGGAGCTAGGCCAGCAGTCAGCCTTTCACGAAAAATCGTGGTTGCCATGGGAAGTGCTGTCCCCTTCAAATGAAACAACATGGTTACATCAGAAGGCCTCTCGCCGGAGGGGGAACTATCCGGAGGGGGTGGCAGCGTGTCCTGGGCGACTGCCGACAGCAATCGCGCGACGCCGCCGAGATTGGCGTTTTCAACTCGGCGGACGATCGTCACACTGATGGTAATTTCCTTGAGATTCCAGTCCGTACCGTTGAAAATCCTTACCTGCAACCTGTCGCCATCAATTTTAGCCGGGCCCTCCAGTTTTACCAGTTCGGTTTGCGGCAATTCCTCGGCCACGAATGGAGGGGTGAGCAGAGAAGCTGCATCGGCATTGAAAGATAGACTGCAGGTTCCATCCGGGGACGACATGCGGAAGGTATTTTCCGCACTGTCCAATGACAGCAGCGGCATGCCGTTGAGCCTGCGGTTTTCCACGTCATCCATAATTTTCGAGAGGTTGTCATTATCGATGACGACCGGAACCGCCGGTTCTTTGCTTGGCTCCTTCGCCTTGCGCAGAGATCTTGCCAAATCTCCCAGTGGGGTGACGTCGTCAGACTGGGCGAACAGAGTCCATGGGGCAAAAGCGAGCAACGCCACCGCCACGCCTAGATATAGGCTTCGTCTCATCAAAAGATAGGAGTTCTTCCGCGATTGTAATCAGGAAGAACGATAGAAAGCAGCGAGGCAGGGACAAACCTCAGTCTTAGAACCTTAGATCAGGCGGGATGGCTAGGGCATGCGGGACGAAGTAACACGCAACGGGGTTCCGCACGCCCCTGCCTACAACATTCACAGCAAGCCAGAGGAACGAAGGCGAGCTACCGGATCAGAAACCGGAACGGGCTCGCGCCGGAAAAACCAGCGGGCCACCGCAAAGCCAAGAGCGACATAGCACAGATGCGCCAACTTCATGATCCACCCCCGATCATATGCATCGGCAACTTGGGGGAGCTCGTTAAGAAACACGGTAGCAATGTCGCACGAAGGTATCAACGCCCAATCGTGCTATCGACGTAGCACGAAAGAGTTGCCCCGTGAAAACCGAAGTAACCGAAAAAGCGAAAGTGCGAGAGATTACGCCGTCATCATCTCGGGGCTTGAATGCACCAGGGAAATTATTCCGGCGGAACAGGAACATCGCTCCAAGGCGTCGGCCAGCACTCGGGGAAAATCACAAATGAGCAAGTTTAGATCGAGTTGCAACTCGCGCGCGGTGTATTGCCGATATACGATCATCGAGCCACATTGGCCACCTTTGCTACTTACCAGATCGATCTTCAAGCTGCAGGCCGCGCTCAGATCGAGCGCGCAGAAGACGGCGGGGTTTGTCCATCGCAAGCAGGGATCCTCGCCCCGGGTGGAGATTAGCTGCAGACCGCGCACCTCAGGGAGTTCCTGGGAACCAAGATGCAGTCGCAAGTCAAAGGCATCGAAATCGTTGTTGCTCAGCGCGGCCATCAGGACACGGCATAATTGCGCGTAGTCAGTTGTGACTTTCAGTTCTTCCGTTGCCCGGCGCAGAGCGAGATTGTTAATCAGGACCTGCCGCTCGATCGAGCGCTGAGCGACGCGTCTTAACTCACCGAATTCCAGGTAACCCAGATGTTGCACCCCGATCCAAACTCCGGTACCGAGCACGGCAAGAACCAGCCCCAGAGCCCGCTCCGTGGGCCAGAGCAGGAACAAGCTGAGCAATGCGAATATGGCGGAGACGGCGTAAAGCGTGATTGCGACCTGGCGCTGAGAAAGGCCACGTTGCAAAAGTTTGTGATGAATGTGCTCGCGGTCGGCGGTGAAGACCGGCCGACCGCTGAGGAAGCGGCGCAGCACCGAGAGGGCACTTTCGAGAATAGGGAGACCAAATGAAACAACCGGAATTGCGACCGCGATAATCGTGGGCGCTTTCTGTGCTCCCTGCAATGCCAAGGCACTGAGCATGAAGCCGATGAAGAGGCTTCCACAATCGCCCAGAAAAATTGTTGCCGGACTGAAGTTGAAGCGCAGAAATCCGAGAATGGCGCCGACCAGCGCGATCGCCATGATGGAAACCAAACCGGCGCCGTTCACCAACGCAACGGTGAATACCACCAGAGTGGAAAATAGCGCGGATCCTGCCGCCAAGCCATCCACGCCGTCAATAAGATTGAATGCGTTGGTAATTGCGAGCACCCATAGGATGGTAAGCGGGAAGCCGAAGAACCAGGGGAAGTGACGGCCCGCGAACAGCACGGGCAAATCAAGAATACGAAGCCCTCCCGCGAAGAGCACACTGGCTGCCACTGCCTGCACCGCAAACTTGATCCAGGGACCTAGGGAGCGAAGATCATCATAAACACCGAGCAGGAAAACCAAAGCAGCCGAACCGAGAATTGTAGCTATGGTTCGAGATGAGATGTTCGACGCAAGCCCAGAACTATGCGGAAGAAACAGCAAAGCCAGCGTAAAACTGGCGAGAAAGGAAACAAAAATTGCGATGCCACCCAAACGGGGCAGAGGCCGATTGTGTAGGTGACGAGCCAAGACTGGCGCCGTCACCCAGCCGCGCCGGTTGGCAACATCGCGCACCCACTTTGTAAGAACAAATGACAAGAGGAGGGAAAAGAGGAATGTTGCCAGATAGACAATTAGCAACGGCTACTCCTGATGGCCGAGATAGAGCGAGTTTTCCTAATAAAATTTCCCCATCGCTAAAGCAACGTTACCGGTAACCTCGGTGCCGGCTCCTAAATCCTACGATTGCTCATCAGCATTCACTATTCTCTTTCTTGGTACGCGAGAGGTCTCTGAGGCGGACTTGAGCTGTTTGCGAACTATGGACAACTCCGACAATGTGTGCCGGTGGTGCGCAGTTGGCGTGCTAGACTTGCCGCAAAAGTGGTCGTGCTTATTACCAACCTGCATCCGCGTAGGAAATTTGGAAGCCTCTTCAGATGGGTTCTGATGGGGGGTCTATGTGTGCCCATGGGGCTGGCGGGCCAGGAACATCCGGCGAAGGCGGACGCGAGTACTCAGTCCGTCGCGCCAAAAACGTCAACGGGAACGTGGGACCAAACGGCCGGTGTTTCGGATGCAGCAGCGCGGCTGGGAAGCGGGGACTTGCTTGAAATCGGTGTCTACAACGTCCCCGAACTGACGACCAAAGATCGCATTGATAGAAATGGCGACATCTATCTTCCACTGATCAACAGCGTGCATGTAGGTGGCCTGACCAGCGAACAGGCAGAGAAGATCCTCGAAAAGCGGCTTTCCGATGGGGGATTCGTAAAGAACCCGCACGTGACGGTCTTTGTGAACCAAGCGGTTTCCCAGACGGCCAGTGTTCTGGGAGAAATCGCGAGGCCCGGAGTTTATGCCCTCGTGGGAGAAGAGAGGCTCTTTGACCTGCTCTCCACTGCGGGCGGCCTGACAGACAAGGCCGGTCGTAACATCAGTTTGACGCACCGCAGCCAGCCTGATGCGCCGATCACGGTAGCAATTTCCCGCAATTTGGCGGACCACCCCGAAAGCAATGTACCCATTTCGGCGGGAGATACAGTTATTGTGGAGAAGGCTGATGTAGTTTACGTGGTGGGAGACGTGGGACGGCCGAGCGGAATGCTGATGGAGAGTGGCAAGTTGACGGTGCTGCAGGCGATCGCCTTAGCCGGCGGGACGACGCGCACAGCAAAACTGGGCGCTGCCCGAATTATCCGTAAGGGACCGAATGGAATCAGCGAGACGCCGGTCCAACTGAAGAAGATTCTGGAAGCTAAAGCGCCGGACCTTCCCATGCAGGCAGACGATATTCTGTTCGTGCCCACGAGTGCAGGAAAGGCTTTCGCGGGAAATACGCTACAGGCTGCTATGCAGGCGGCAGCTGCGGCCACTTTGATTACAGTCCTGCCTTAACCTTGTGCCGCAACCGCCGCGTGCATTTGCTGCCCGGCGACAAGATCGTTTAGGACTCGCAAGTACGCTTCTGCGGTTTGCCAGCGCGTAAATCTCTGCAAAATGTAACGGCGGCCATTGCGGCCAAGTATTCTGCACAGCTCTGAATTGTTAGCAAGCTGCAAGATAGCGTTGGCGAGTTCGGCCGCGTTCTCGGGCTCAACAGAGAGCCCGGCATTTGCATCCTCAAGGATTTTTCGCGCCAGGCCGTCCACGCCCAGGATTACTGCACGCCCGCACGCCATGAATTCCAGCAACTTGGTGGGCAGAACGGTGCCGAAGAGGGCAGATTTTCGAAGAGGGACAATGCAGACGTCGGAAGCCGAGATATAAGCTGGAATCCTGTCCCGGGGCTGCTGATCCAGGAAGCGAACATTGGTCAGCGCGCGTTTTCGCGCAGCAGAAACGATTTCGGCCTTTTCCGCGCCTTCGCCCACGAACAAGAAGAGAATGCCCGGCGCGGAGTTCTGGAGTCGCGATGCTGCTTCAACCAGGGTTTCCAGACTATGCGCCATCCCCATCGTGCCAATGTAAGCGACGATAAACTTGTTTTCTGCCTTCAAGACTGCCCGGATTTCAGCCGCTTCAGTCCGCGGTTTGAAAAGATCTGTATCCACTCCGTTCTCGACAACAGAAATCTTCTCGGATCGAACTCGCCAATTTTCTACCAATATCTCTTTAAACGCAGGCGTGACAACCACCAGGTGATCGCAAGCTTGGTATAGATATCCGGCAAGGCGCTTCAAAATCCTGTAGAGGGGACAATCCTCACTGCCCATTCCCACTGCGGCCAGGGACTCAGGCCAGAGATCACGAAGCTCCAAAATGAAAGGCACTTGCTGCCATCGGGCCAACCAGCAGCCGGCTAATCCGACTAGGAGCTGAGGCGAACTCGCGATTACAACATCGGGTTGGGGAAAAAACATCCCTGTGCTCGCAGCCGACGCAGCGAACGAGCTGTAGTTCAACATGCGTTCGAGTGGCTTGCGATTAGGAAAAGGCAGCAGCCAAGTCCGGATTACCTTGACTTCGTTGAACTGCTCACGGCACACCAGCCGCCACAATTTGCTGCGGTACTCCCTCGGCACGTTCCCGGTCGGATGGTTCGGAAATCCGGTGAGGACGGTCACTTCGTGACCTGCCAGTGTCCACAGCTCTGCCAGTTCTGCGACGCGCGCTGCGGGCGCACCCATTTCCGGAGGGAAGTATTGCGATACGTAGAGGATCTTCACGAATTCTCAGTAATAGCAAAACTTAAAGGCAGCCTTGCAACACAGTGCACGAGTACGCTTAGTTCGGCTACGTCCATAAGCTTCCCACTTGTCGGCAAATGTAGTGAACGACGAATCTCCTGTGAGACGGTGCATCACTCGTAATTGCACGACGTGCAGCTGATGATAGAAAGCACTGGCCATCATGGGCAGGACGGTACCTGATTGCTCATAGAGCGACCAAAAACCAAGATCATAGCGAGTGAGGTTGGATCGAAGGGTTTGGACGGCCTTGCCGAAGAGATTCTTGGCCTCCTGGCTTCGCGCGGCGAGAAAATAATCGTAAACACCCCATGCCGCCCAGATAAAACCGTTCAAGATGTGAGTGGGCGGAAAGACGATGTATTCCTCGAACCAGATGTTCCCTTGGTCGTCGGTGAAAGTAACACCGCCCTGCTCTATGGATCTGAGAAAACTAGGGAAAGCCAGATTGGCCGTTTGCAGGTACTTCGCCGCTCCGGTTTCACGATGAGCACGAACCAATAGCGAAATGCCCTGGCCCTGCGCCAACCCGGAGTACCACGGGGCTTGGAGCCGCGTGCGGTAATCCCAATCAAAATGGTGGTTCCACACCCGAATGCCGTGCGCGTTCTGCTCGAGATTAGCGCACAGCCAGTCACTTGCTGCGAGAAATTTCCGTTTGCGGCGTTCGTCTCCTGACCGGCAAAAAAGGTTGTAATTGCCCAGTCCCCACTGGGCGATCGCGATCGGGTTGTATTGTTGACCGATGCGACCGTGATAATTCAGGATTGGAATTCCACCGCAGTCGTACTCGCCGGAATAGTCCGCCTTCTCGGTGAACGGCATGTAGTATTCACGCAGATCATCGACCGGCGCCAGCAGATTGAGTTCGGGTGTTTCATGCCAGAAGGTAAGATGACTATGAAACGGTGTTGCGTACGCTGCGAATATGCGCGAGTAATATTGTAGCCGAGTTGCAAATGACATGGGCAGCTAGCGGGAGACTTGCCAAAGCGTGGTTTCGCAGTCGGCGTGCTTAACAGCGACGGTTGTCACTGCGAGCAGGCCGCTGGTATTGTTGCCGTCCGGGAAAAAGGCGTTTCCGTACTGAAACAAGTGCATCGGCCACGGATCTTTTATCCAGTTCAAAATGCGAGTAAATTTTCGCCCGTCAGAACCGGCGTAGATGCAAACGTTGCGCTCTGGGTTAGATCGAGTGGGTTCAACCATGGTTGAGAAGAAAATAGCGTTGCCAACCCGGCAGCCGCAAATGGAAGAACTGCTCAGTTCCGCCAAGGTCGATAGATTGCCTCGCCGATCGAGAGAATAAACGTGGTTCTTTTCAAACGGAGTGTCAGAGGAGAAATACAGTGCATCGCGGGTGGGGATCAAAGCCACCGATCGGGCTTGCTGCTTGCCTGAGAACACAGTCTCTACATCCTTGAAATCGCAAGAAGCCCGCATGATCAGGCATTCTGGCGCGTTATCTCCGGTAAGTACCCATAAGCAGTTCTCCCACTGGTCGTAAACAATGTTGTGCACGTGTCGAATCGTGTGGTGTGCAAACGTGTAGGCTACATCCCAATGAGTGCCACGATCAGTTGAGCCATAGATGTAAACCTCCCCGCGCTGAGGGTTGTCAAAATATTCGCCCCAGAAGATATGGCCTTTGCCTGTGACTGCAAAGTGGAGCGGCCGCGTGCCACGCAGCACGCGATGTGTTTCACGGAATTCTTGGGAATCCGAAGAGAGCGCGACAATGTTTTTGGGAATCGCGGCGATCAATTCCCCAGAAGGTAGGGCGGCCAGTGCGTGGAAACCATCGCGGCAGAGCCGCGCGGCGAGACGTAACCGGGAAGTAAGTGTTCGCCACCATGGAGGGCGGAAATCCGCGACATGTTCCCATTGAATGGGTCTTCCCTTCCCCACAATTCTGGCTCGCTGTACTTCATAGCCTCGCGAGGCATAGAGAAAGTCGCCTTGCCAAGCCAACGCGCGAAATCCAGGAAAGCGGACGGCCAGAGATAGCCTTATTCTTCCCGGCTGAGAGTGGACCGCAAGCGGTAGTTGAAGAGTCGCCAATGTTCCCTCAATTATCCGATCGAGAAACCAGATAGGGACCAATCGCGAGGGCATCCATACGGGTTCGTTTGAAGCAGTCGATCGCCTCCTGTGGCGTGCTCACAATCGGCTCGTTCTCGTTGAAGCTTGTATTCAACAACACTGGGATGCCGGTCTTTTGCTCGAAGGTGCGGATCAGATCGTAATAAAGAGGGTTCTCCTGCGCAGAGACAGTTTGTAACCGGCCGGTACCATCCACATGATTTACGGCGCAAAGTTGCTGGCGCTTCTCAGGACGGATTTTGTAAACGTGCAGCATGAAGGGCGACGGGTGCTCATGCTCGAAGTACTCATGCTGACGTTCAGCCAGGATCGAAGGAGCAAAGGGACGAAACCACTCGCGGTGCTTGATTCTGGCGTTGAGAACATCCTTCATGTTCGCGAGCCCCGGATGGGCAAGAATGGAGCGATTGCCGAGCGCGCGCGGTCCCCATTCCATTCGTCCCTGAAACCATCCCACCACACCGCCGGCCACAAGTTGGTCGGAGACAGCTTCGAGCAGAGGCTCGGGCTCCAACTTCCGATAGCGCAGATTATTTTCTTGTAACGCAGATGCGATTCGCGAGTCCGAGAACTCCGGACCAAGAAATGAGTGCTTCATTTCGTGACGGCGCGGCTGATTCAAAATCGTGTGATAAGCATAGAGCGCGGCGCCGATGGCCAATCCCTCATCGCCGGCTGCGGGCTGAATCCAAGTGTGACGAAACGGTGTGTGTTCAAACAGCCTTCCATTGGCCACGCTGTTGAGGGCACACCCGCCTGCCATCGCAAGGAGTTCGACCGGCACATGCTTGTGGAGCTCATTCAGCAGGTGAAAGAAGACTTCTTCGAAGCGCTGCTGCATGGCGCAGGCCAGATCCATTTCACGCTGGGTGATTGCAGTGTGCGGTTGCCGCGGTTCGCCAAAATCCTTCACCATTCGATCAGAGTAATGCCGTGCCAAACGAACCCTGCCGTCATCCAGAATTTGCATGCCCTGATTGCTGCCGAGCGGTTTGAAGTAATTGATATCGAGCTTGAAACTGCCATTGTTCAAGCCGATCACGCGGCGAAGCCGCTCGTAGAAGGTGTCTTTGCCGTATGGCGCCAGGCCCATTACCTTGCCTTCATCGCCGTATTGGTTGTAGCCAATAAACTCGCAAATCATGGTGTAGAAACTGCCCAACGATTGAGGCAAGAAGACCCGTTTGAGCACATCAATGCGAGTGCCTTCACAGCGCGCCATCATAGTGGAAACAAAGTCGCCGGATCCGTCATAGCTGAAACCCGCGGCTTTCTCCCATGGCGAGCAGTAGTAAGCACTGGCAATGTGCGCAAGGTGATGCTCGATATGGTGCTCGCGGAACCGCATCAGTTTCTGATCTACCCCAAGAGCCCGGGCCAGCAAGGGCAGCACATTTCGCATGGCTTGCTTGCGCTGCCGTAGGTGGACAAAATGCAGAATTCCGCTGGGATTGGCGAGGGCGTACTGCAGCTTCTTTGCAAGGTTCGCGTCGGTGTCCTGCCCGATGGCAACGTGGTTAACATCGCTGATTCTTGCGCCGGCGAAGTCAAGGCATGCCTGGATAGCCAAGGAGGGAAAACCTGCGTAGTGCTTGAGGCGATTCAAGCGCTCCTCAGCAATGGCGAACTTGATCTCGCCGTCCTCAATGATCGCTGCCGAGGAATCGGCGTGAAACATATTGACTCCGAGGATCAGCATGGGGGGAAGCGAAGGTTCAAGGTTTGTGGGCAACGAACATCAGCAAAGATGCCCAGGTGCGGCTGCGTAGTGCGAGTGCTGACAGCGGGCTTCCAAACGGAACCACTTTTTCGAGCGAAAATCCAGCGAGTGCCAAGAGCTGCTCAAATTCGCGGGGGGAGTATTGCTGGTGCGAATAGTCCAAGCACTTCACCCAATCCGTCCGCACCAGCGATCCCAAAGAATGACACGCGAGCTGCATTCGACGAACGAGTGAAGTGCGGTTTGGCACTGAAACGAGTAACAGGCCTCCTTGTTTCAAGACTCTCGCAAACTCTATCAGACAGGCGCCTGGATCGGACACGTACTCGAGGACGCTGGAACACAGGATGCCGTCCAATGAGCTGTTCTCCATCGGGAGATGGGCGATCGTTCCAACGCGAGCGAATTTGAGCCGATCCGAATGGTCCCCTGACTTGGCAAGCTCGGTGGCGATGGAGACCATCTCGGACGCCGCATCCACACCTACGACGTTGCATCCGCGCGTGGCCAGCCAACGAGAAAGTCGACCGGTACCACAGCCTGCATCCAGCCAGAGCGTAGCGGCAAGATCGCGTCCCTGTAAGCATTTCAAAAGTACCGCTTCGCGCGCCCGGAACGAGCGTTTCCGATAGCGATGGTCCCAATCATCAGCCAAAGATGCGTGATAGGTGACTGCATCCGCTGGCAATGCGGTATGAGTTACGCGCACAACTCCCTTTTCGTTCGCAATTCGTAGGTTTTTGCTTTGATATGAAAAAATTGTATGCCCTGAAAGCCACAGTAAAGCAGTCCGGGCACGCCATCGAGAAATCCCAGACGAAACAAATAGCGATAGAGAAAAAACAGGAACGAGGAGCCCGGGATGAAGAACAATTTCGCCTTCAGCCAGCGGCGGCGCTGCGCTTGAGTGCCGAATAACGAAGGCGACAAGTCGCCGTAACGGTCCTCTTTTTGCAGCCAGGCCTCCGCCTCCCAGTTGGAGTATTCATCGTGTTTACGAATGTAACGGGAGAGCGATTCGACGTTGTAGTGTACAAGCGAATTTCGCAAAGTTGCGGTCTGTCCCTCCACGATCACATGTTCGTGAACTTCCATGTCGCCCATGGAAGCATTCTGTTCTCGAAAGCGGCATTCGAATCTGCCTTG
>Ga0187781_10002706_pt1 | contig 13409 bp, 11 predicted proteins | sample 0715_SJ02_MP02_2_FD_132447 | JGI IMG/M metagenome (GOLD analysis project Ga0187781, IMG submission 132447) | Tropical peat soil microbial communities from peatlands in Department of Meta, Colombia - 0715_SJ02_MP02_20_MG | ecosystem: Environmental > Terrestrial > Soil > Wetlands > Peat | place...
ATATCCTGATCTGCTAAGTAATCGCTTCCTTTTACAGTGTCAAACATGTGCCATTCCCAATGGTCTTCCTCCTCGTTGCCAAGAGCCGCCGCTATGCCGCCCTGTGCTGCGCCGCTGTGAGAGCGGGAAGCGTAAACTTTGCTGATTACAGCTACGTTGCAGGTTTCTGAAGCCGCTAGGGCAGCTGTCAGGCCTGCGATTCCTGCGCCGATGATTGCAGCGTCACATTCGTGAATCATGTCAGTTTCTGTCCTGTTCGTTTATGAATAGGATGTCTCGGCTGACTTCTTCAAGCGAGTCGCAGCAAGTCATAACCATAGCCATCCTCAAATCATTCCTGACTTGATTGAGATACAGCGCAACTGCTTCGGCTCCTCCGGCAAGGCTCATCCAAGCAAGGGGTCTGCCAATTAACGCTACATCTGCGCCTATCGCCAAAAGTTTTAGAACATCAAAACCTGTTCTTACCGCGCCATCCGCCATTATAGTTATTTTGCCTTTGAATGTGTCTACTATTTCGGGCAGAACCTCCGCTACGCCCCTGCCGCAGTCCATTACTCTACCGCCATGATTGCTAACATCGAGCGCTTTCGCGCCTGAATCAACCACTTTTCCCGCGTCTTCAATATTCATGATCCCCTTGTAGATGACGGGTTTTTCCGTTGCGTCCACTAGCTCTTTGAGGTCATGCTCGCTTTTACGGTAAAGTGGCTTACCCCTTAGTGCCCAGTTGGTTGAGCCGTAACCGTCCAAATCGACGCCTATGGCCAAGACGTTAGCCTGCTCGCATCGGTTGAAAAGGGTTAGAAGCCGTTCTTGCGACTGCGGTTTAAAAACAGGGATGCCCCAGCCGCCGATTCCTCCTATAATGTCTATTCCTGGATGATCCGGCGCATCAACAGTATTGCCGCTCAAGCCGATAGTGCCTGCTTTTTTAGCTCATTCCACCAATCCTCTTTGAAATTCCTCTTCGCTTAAGGCGTTGTTCATGCTCATGAGTGTCCCGCTGATGCTTGTCGCCAAAACGGGCAAAGCAATCTTGTTGCCCAGAAAAACGGTCTCAAACTTCGGTTCAAAATGCTCCTTAATCACTCTCATCTTCAGCTTGTACCGAGATAAAGCTTGAAAGTTCGCGCTCCATGTCTTGCCCTGTCCAGCACCCCCGAAACCCACAGGTCTATTGTACTTTATGCTTTGGCAGAGCCTGTCCGGGTCTCCGTCGCAGACCTTGTTTACTGCGCAAGTTCTTGCAAGTTGCTTTCTAGCAATGTCGCGGTAATAGTCGATGTCTTTTAACGGTTTTTCGCTCGTTGCTGGATAGTTTTTTTCGTATTTTGCCCTTGTTTGAGCGTATTCTTGGTCACTAATCTCTTTAAGGTCACCTTTCCAGTGTCCGCAGACTGGGCATCGCCACGTTTCAGGTATATCCTCCAGTTTTATTCCAGGAGGCAGTTCCGCTCTTGAGTCGCCCTTTTCCTCGTCGAAGGCAAAACTACCACAAAATCCACACATAAATTTCAAGGAAAAACATCTCAGCCAGCCACTTTGATAAGTCGCTCTATTTTCAATTAATCCCTAGTTTATCGTTTCTAAAAAACCTTTGCAGCTAAGCGTCAGCAGGTCTGCCTCTTGGAAATCCTTAAATCATTAGCTTAACGTCGTTGTTAATGGTGATATTTTTGCGGATAAACGCTTTTTTATCGACTCTAACATGTAAGGGTCAGAAAACCATCGAGCAAAGGGGGATTTAAGTGACTTCGCAAGATTTAGCTTTCGAATTCGTAAAAATAGACATGCCTCCGGAAAAACCGAGAAATGCTGGAATAGTGGAATTTAGAGGGCCATACTATAACGCTGTCAGTTACGGTTATCTGAAAGATTTACTTGAAGACTGGGCCTTCTACGTGGACGGATACAAGTTTGCGGGTGGCTCAATGAGGCTGCTGCCAAGAACCAGGGTGCGTCAGATAATTCAGGCGTGCCACGATTATGGGGTTTACGTGTCCACTGGCGGGTTCGTCGAGAGAGTGGTTGTTCAAGGAGGCGAAACGGTCGATCGGTACTTGGAGGAATGCAAGAAGTTGGGGTTCGACGTAGTCGAGGTGTCAAGCGGTCTTGCTCCAATTTCTTTAGACGACAAACTTAAGATTATAAAGCAGGTTCAAAAGTTAGGCATGAAACCTAAACCAGAAGTCACGATGATGATTGGTGCAGGCGCCGGAACCCATATTGCTGGCTATGAGGCTGGCATGAAGCTGCGAATGTTCGACGAGTTCTCAGAAGAAGTAGCGACTCACCTTAAAGCTGGTGCAGAAATGATAATGATTGAGTCCGAGGGGCTAACTGAGGATTTGCCGCCTGAACAGTGGAAGACTGAGGTTATCCGAGAAATTGTTGACAAATTTGGGCTGACAAATCTAATGTTTGAAGCCGCGGATCCTCCAGTGTTTAAGTGGTATCTTAAGAATTTCGGAAGAAACGTCAACTTATTCATTGACTACTCACAAATTGTTGAGTTCACTGCCTGGAAAACCAAGCTGTGGGGAGACCCTGAAATCTGGCAAGGAAAACCAATACATTATCCGTAATCGGCAGATGCTAAATCCTGCAGTTTATAGGAGCAAAACTAATTCAAACTAAAGTTTAGGTTTTCCGTTAGTTGACGTACATCACGATCTTCCAGATGAGTTACTGCATCTATAATTTTCTTTTTTCTTTCCTCATCAATAAAGGCGGAAACAAGCGAAGTAAACTTTTCAATCGCGCCTGCTACATTCATCGGTCGAGTCAAGAATCCTTCATAGTCATCGACTGTTTTGGTCACGGTTTTCCCGCTCGTCAAATGGACTGTTATTTCACAGGGCATGGCGTTTGGAAACCTGTCACTGAATTCCTTCGAAGGATGAACTTGAATTTTTCTTAGGAGATTTTGTACATCGCTACCCGTTATTCTCTGGGGTTTGTACTGTTCTGGGGTAACCTCGCCGTCTATCAAGGCGGCTGAAAGGATGTATGGGAGACTGTGGTCTGCTTCCTCTTTTGTCCGAACCATTTTCTTTTCTCCCTCTTCGCCCCCGCCGATTATGTTGTAAGCAACGTCAAAAATGCGAACGGTTATTGAATCCACGTCTTGCGCTTCTATTCCTTCCTCGTCTCGCAGGTAGAGCATACATTCTATGGCTGATTGAGAGTGTATCTCAGCGTTGTACTTTTTCAGTATAGTACGGTTCACCATCTCAAGGTTCTCCTCGCCCCAGTTAATCTTAAAGCGTCCCGCCACGGAATCCATGAACCCTTTGTTGCCTTCGAAAACTTCCAGTGGACCCGTGATTCCTTCGCTAGCTAAAAAAGCCGCATGCAAACCGCAAGAAGCCATAAACGGGTAGGCTAAGCCTTTCCAGTTGGAGAGTTTTCCTGTTCGTGTAACGCGGAGCGCATTCAGGGAAGCTCCGCTAATAGCAATGGCGTTGGCAGTTTTAGCCGCGTCAAGCCCTAAAGCCTTCGATACGCCGGCAGGGACAGCGTAGGCTCCCTGAGTAACATGGTCAAAACCTCTGTCTCTTACGGGCGCAACCTCGCTTAACCGGCACTGAACCTGATATGCAACTGCCAGAGCATTCAGAAATTCCTTTCCAGACGCGTCAGCGTACTCTGAAGCCGCAAGCACTGAAGCCAGATTGTCGCTCGGGTGGCAAGTTTCGCCTTTCGATAGGAAACTATCGTTAAAATCCAAGTATCTAACCAAAGCACCGTTGATGAATGCTGCTCGGTCAGGAGCAGTTTTTCCTCCGCCGATCAAAGTACACAGGGGTGACCCGCCGAACTCATTCTCGAGTTTACCAACCAACTTTACGGGTTGACTCTGTATGGCTCCGATGGCGCAGCCTAACGAGTCAAGAACCCTTATTTTTAACTGTTCCACAGCTTTCCTCGACAGATCTTCAAACGAGGAGGCTGCCACGAACCCGGCGAGTTCTTCAGCGCAAGTCGTTTAGGGCACATCTCCTTCCAAACTATTCATTTCGCAGACCTCATTGGAATCTTAAAACTGTTCTCACATTGAGAATTTCACATTTGTCTAACTAATCCAAATTTGTGGTCGCAAACGGTTTAGGAGAACTGAGATTTAAGCGTTCTCAATGGCAAATTGCTTGGCAGGGTTCCATTTAGCCGTTCAAGCGCTTGGTTGCTTCCAAAAGCTTTATCTTTAAAGCCGAACAAAATAGTTAACAACTACCAAATTTCGAGTAGTTTTTTGTTCCGAGACGTTTTTTATGAGCCAAGACAAAGCCAGAAAATTTACTTCTGAAGACTTGAAGCAGTTCAACGGCGAAAACGGCCAGCCTCTGTACGTCGTTTTCAAAGGCAAAGTCTACGATTTCTCAAGCAGTCAGCTTTGGTCCGGGGGAAAACACATGGGTACGCATGACTCAAGCGAGGATTTAGCCGAAGCCATAAAAACGGCGCCGCATGGCGAAGACAACGTTTACAGGTTCCCAGTTGTCGGCGAGTTATCCGAAGTAGCCCCGCTTGCCCCTCCAACGCCGCTTATGGAGAAAAAGCCAGTTGAACCCCAGGTTCAACCAGCTCAGCCGTCTCCTCCAATGATGGAAAGACGCACGTTTCTGAAACTGGCGGCGGCCGCTGGCGGAGCAGTTACGATTGCGGCGCTGTTATCCACTTTGAAGGCAGGAACCTATGTGCCTCCGCCAACCGTTGTGGCAGCTTGGCCGATAGTCACAGTCGCAAATGTAAAGAGTCTAACTAACTTGACGCCAATTGTATTCTATTATCCTTTGACCAACACTCCGAATTACCTCGTGAAATTGGGCGTACCAGCGACGGGCGGCATTGGCCCTAATAACGACATAGTGGCTTTTAGCGCCATTTGCCAGCATCTGGGATGTATCTACGGCTTCGTGGCTCCTGGCGGCTCACCACCTTGCAACTCCTCGTTCAAGGCTGTTGTTCCAATGGGGTACTGCTGTTGCCACGGCTCACAGTACAATTTTCTCGAAGCGGCAAAGGTAATCGGCGGGCCCGCTCCGCGATCAGTGCCCATGGTTAAGCTGCAGTTTGATTCTTCCACGGGAAACATCACGGCGGTCGGTATGAACCCGCCGACGATTTACGGTTATGGTCCGCCTGGCACTACCAACCCGAAGTTGGTGATGGAGTACGACTTGCAGGCTGGAAATTTAGTGACTCAATCCACTGTTTTGGGATGAAAGGTGAATGAGCGAGACAGATGAGAAAACCCAGAAAACTGTGTACGACAAAATTGTTGACTGGTTTGACGTCAAATTCGGCTTCACCAAAACGCCGCTTAAACCCATACCTGACTTCGCGTTGAACCCGATTTACTGGCTTGGACTGCTCATGGCTGTGACCTTTGGCTTGCAGGCTTTAACGGGAATATTCATGCTTCTCTACTACGTTCCCACAACCACTTCAGCCTATTCCTCAACGCAGTCAATAATTACCACAGTTCCGCTCGGTTCGCTTGTTGAAACTTTCCACTTGTACGGAGCCTACGCGATGATACTGTTGACGTTCCTCCATTTGGTCCGCAACTACTTTGGCAGCGCGTACAAAGGCAACAGGGAGTTAATGTGGCTGGCAGGTATCGGATTAGCGGTGGTAGTTATTAGTTTCGGCGTCACAGGGTATCTTCTGCCTTGGACCGTGGTTTCAAAGTCTGCCAGCGACGTAGCAATCGGGTTCCTCAACTTCTTCCCAGCGGGAATAGCGAATCTAGGTAAATGGGTGGCGGTCGGCTCAGGCAGCGACGCATCAGAATTAACAACCTTCCTTCATATTCACACCGTTTTTCTGCCGGCGGCGCTGGTTGCTTTGCTTGGGCTAAAGATTTACATGTACGAAGTACATGGTCCAGCCTACGTGCCCGCTTTCGGAAAACCTGGAAGCGGCAAAATCTTCAACTGGTTTCCGAGAATCTTTCTCTACTTTGTCATGCTTACGAGCGTTTACGTGGCGATTTTGCTGGCTGTGGCTTCATTGTTCCCGCTTTCTCTGCCGCCCGCCTATTCCGCAGCGACGGCTGGCACTATCGTCGTGCAGCCAGACTGGTATTTGCTGTGGCTTTATCAGCTTTTGAAAATACAGGTTTTTGAAGGTCCTGCAGCTTCTTACGTGTTGGCGGCTGTGATTGCTTTTGGGTTGCTTCTCTTCTTCATGCCTTTCTTCGATAGGAGCAAAAGGCGAAACATCAGCCAAAGACCACTCTACATAACAATCGGCACAGTTTTGATATTCGAGCTTATCACGTTAACTGTCTGGGGTTACTACACGCCTGGACGGATCATCCCCAATTGGGAAGCCGTTGCGGTCTTGGGCGGAGTTGCCCTATTGACCACGGCGGCGGTGCAGGTAGTTTATCGACTGTACCATAGAACGAAGATAACTGCTGCCTTGCCTGCGAAACCAACCATCGCGCCAGCAGCGAGTCCAACATCCGCAGGAGCACTCGCCTCAACGCAGCCGTCACCTCAACCTATCCAAGCCAAAAAACAGTTGTTTAAACGCGCAAGCCAAAGCCTTTTCAGCCGGTTCACCGCCCTTTTCCTGGTCCTCTTGACAGTTGCTTCTGTTTCCTTGGCGTCCGCGGTAAACATGCTTCCTACGATTCTGGTTAATGCGCCGTTTTTCGTGGCAGCTCTCGCAGTTTTTGCTGTTTCATGCTTTTTGATGTGTCAGATGCTTAAGAACTATGTATTAGCGTATGAAGGAGCCGTGGCTAAGAGATGAGCCGCAAAACCGACTACTTGCGCGTAACCGCCATCCTTCTCCTGCTGTTTCTAATTGTTGTAGGAATTTCCGTGTGGCTTCTGGACCAGGTAACTCAACAGAGAACCTTCGGTTTTCTGATGAGTGCGGAGTTCATCGCGTTCGCGATGCTTGTCTACATTTTTTATGAGCAAAACCCAGGAGTCAGCAAAAAACTGTTGACCACGGGGTTTGTTGCTTTGGGGATTCTTGTTATATTAGCAGCACTCACGTTGGTTGGCGTTAGTGCGCCGCTTAAGCCAAATGTTTCCGAAACATTGTATGCTGGTCAGGTTTCTTTGATCAAGTATGGCTTCGGAAATAACGCAACGGCGATAATTTCACCGGGGCCAACTTTGAACTTTACGGTCGGCGAAATCGTGAACATGACTGTTTACAACGTGGGAACGATGGGTCACAACTGGGCGTTAACCACATCGAACGCAACTAGTGCGAAGGTTTTGTTCGGCGCGCAAATTGACAGCGGTTCAACCCCAATACCCGTTAACGGTTCAGCATCGGTTGTTTTCAAAGTTACGAAACCCGGAAACTACTACTACGTTTGCCAAGTTCCCGGTCACGTGCAATTAGGCATGTGGGGTAACGTGGTGATTATTCCATGAGCTAAAACTTCCCGAAAAAATAATTTTCAGGCGCAATGAAACCTCAAATCAGTAGTCTATTTGGATATCACTAAAAAGTTAGGCCGATTAGAAGAATCGTTGATTATTAGTCCTGCCGTCCAAAGCTGCGTGGAATCGTTTCCTATGATCCTTGCGAGAATAACGAATCTTTTGCGCTGAAAGAAAACTTACGAAATCGATGGATGATTGCGCAAAAATATATGTCTGCAGAACCTTTTCGATTGGCATCAAGAGGATGCTAATTGTCAAAACCAGCCAAAACTCGCAGCGTAGAAGAGATTAACGAGAAAATTCGGAAAGGCGACGCGCAGGTTTTAACGGCTGAAGAAATGAAAAAACTAGTTGAAGCCGGCGGCGTAGCAGGCATTAAAGCGGATCAGCGGGGGAATGTCGATTGCAGGTGTGGAAGGCATCTTGATAATTTATGAGGGCAAAGTGGACATGGCCGGAAAAATCCCGGAGATAATCAAAGTGGATTCGTAAAAATCAAATTTGCTCAGTTCTGTTTTTTGCGGTGTAATTGCTCCTTTAAAAAAGGAGCTGTTTAATACAGAATTTTGTGGCAGACCCATTATGGCTGTTAGGGCTTAGAGCCCGGAAAAGCGCAAACTTAAAGAACCATGGGGTCGAAGGAGATGATTGTGAGGACAAGAAAATAGTTCATACTGACTCTCCGAAAATATTTAACAAGTCAGCTGAAGCGTATGCAAAAAAAGACTTTAAACTTAACCAAACTTGCAACCCTATCCCTCACGGCCGTTTTGATTCTTAGTTGTTTTGCAGGCAAAGTAAGCTTCCTCACTGGGCAAGCAGCAAATTTTTCAACCCAGCCGACGGGTTCCGCTTCTGCAATTGCGACTTTGGAAAGCACTATAGAAGCTAATGGTGGTTGGAATAGCAGCTTACAGACGATTTATGATGGAATCGCCTTGGGTGAAACTACGGTCAGTCAACTGCAAAACGCGGTGGATGCCATCAATATCACTTCCACGTCTATAGCTGAAACTGTGTTTTACTGGTATTTTCAACTGACCAAATTCGGTGTTGCGATTAACACAACGACGGCCAGTGCAACGATTGAGGCGGCGCTGAACGAAGTTACGATGCTGCCGGGCATCGGCGGGTTGCCCTACGATTACTCAAATTCTGGCACTCCATCTTTCCTTGTCTACAACAGGTACGATTTATATGCGTATCAGTGGGCTGCCCAGTTGAATTACGAAACTCCTAAGTGGAACCTTTCTGCAGCTTATGCAGTGTTCAATAACGGCGTAAACGCTTACGGCAAACCGGTTCTTTGCGTCGATTCCAACGGAGTGGGCTGGGGCATAGGTTACGGGCCTAGATATTATGATGAATGTGGAGAAACTCTCGACACTTACCTGACCTTTTGGCTGCTGGGCATACCTGGCGCGTTGACTCAAGTTCAGCGCTGGTGGAACTGGGCTAACGCTAACCTTTGGGATACAACTGACTATTCGGGTGGAAGCTTCTACAAGTATGCCGTCGGTTGGACCGCGTTTGAATGCGAGGCTGGCGGTTTTGACCAGATTATTTGGAAACTTTACTACAACGACCCCTCCATCTCTAACGTTTACAATTTGTTCACTGACATGGAATCTAGGTGGCTTAACCAGAATTGGAGCAGCCCCGGATGGCTCAACTACACTGCAGTGCATGCCACGGGCGTCGATGGTGGCGGTGGCAACCCGCAGGAGCGCCTTACGAACACTATAATGTCTTGGTCGTCCCTGCTTGGATTTTACGGTAACATGACGGGCCCCATGCAAACTCAAGTGCGGGGCTTAATGGACGGCGCGGCTGGTCCAGCTCCAGCTTGGAGTTTACTTTTCCGAAGTCAACTGTATCAAAATTCAACTGGCATGTTTAGCATGTTATCCGGCATTTCGGGCAGCATTGAAGCTACGGCAGACGCAGCGGTATTGATAATGCTGTTGTCCACAGTTCCAGTGAATGGCTCATTGGCTGTGCCCATGCAAGATTGTGTCTACCAGGATATTGACAACATAATTGACGGCGGCATCAGCAACATAAACCTGACAAGCAGAACAGTGACTGTTAGTGTTGCTGAGCCTGGAACATTCAAGTCAATGTTCGGAACCGACATTTTCCAATACGACTTAAACAGTTCTGGTGTTTGGCAATTAACTTTCGCAAGCGACTGGAACAATATAACTTCTGAGATGCTTGTATCCCCGCTTCCTACGTCAAGGGTCTACCTTGGAACAAACGCTGAAAATAACACGGCAATCTATGCCTCAAACGATACCCACAGCACTATAAATCCTTCAGGCTCGGTTAACGTTAACGATGGCGATAATCAAACATTCACTTACTCAGCTGACGACGGCTACGTCGTTAATGAAGTCTTAGTCGATGGCTCTTCAGTCTCAATTACAGGAAGCTACACTTTTACCGATGTTAAAGCGCCTCACTCTATTTCGGTGGTAAGCTCTCTCGCTGCCAGTCCAACGCCCAGTCCAACTCCGTCACCAACGCCTAGTTCAACGCCTAGCCCAACGCCCAGCCCGACTCCATCACCAAGTCCCAGCCCTACCCCGTCACCAACGCCCCCTGTAACTCCAAGTCCAGTACCCACAGCCTCGCCGACTCCTTCAGCGTCTCCTTTACCCACACCAAGCCCAACTTCAAGCTCTAAACCGTCACCCTCAACGTCAAGACTTAATTTCCCGCTAATCTCAATTCCCGTGCCCCTACTCATAGGAGCCTTGACTTCTTTAGCTATACTTTTGCTAGTCTCAATATTGCTAACGCCTTACGTTAAAAAACGGAAAAGTGCGACTGACACTGACGGTAAGCAATAATTATTGATTTCGGCGTGAGACTCGGAATTAATTAGCATCAGAGAACGGAAAACTATGCCATTCACGAAAACTCTTAAATTATACAATTCCCAACTGAATGCAAGGTCTCTTTCATGTTATCAAATGCTGAAAAGCTTGAAATCCAGGGCTATGACGATTCCGAACAAATGTTCCTTATCAAGTCCCCGTGCGGAGACATCGTGAAGGTTCAGGACACCTTCGCTGAGATGTTTCCGCTTTGGGTTGGAAGGGTTTTGATAACCGCCCTAAACGAGAAGTGGGCTATGGTCGCAGCGAGCGTAACGACGGGTTTCGCCACGAGTGTAATCGAGGCAACCGCGGAGGCAGGAATCGAAAGACTTGTGCCCGCGGACCAAACTCCCGATAAACGGCCCGGTGTTCTTATCCAGATTTACAATCGAGACCGCTTTGAACTCAAACAGCAGCTCATGCAGCGAATCGGACAATGCACCCTCACCTGCCCAACAACCGCCGCCTTCAACGGCTTAGTCGGCAAACGCACCTTAAACGTCGGCGACAGCCTAAGATACTTCGGGGACGGTTTTCAAAAAAAGGCAATGGTCGGCGGACGCAAATGTTGGAAAATCCCAGTTATGGAAGGCGAATTCATCGTTGAAAACGGCTTTGGCGCCATGGAAGCGGTTGCAGGCGGCAACTTCATGATTTTCGCGAAGGACTTGCCCTCAGGCTTGAAATCCGCTGAAGCTGCGGCTGATGCGATCCGCGCAAACGCTCCAGACGTCATCATGCAGTTTCCAGGCGGAATCTGCCGTTCAGGAAGCAAAGCAGGCTCGCTTAAGTACAAGTTGAAAGCCTCCACTAACCACCCGTACTGTCCGACGTTGAGAACCTTAGTGCCCGACACGGTTGTTCCAGAAGGCGTAACTTGCGTTTACGAGATCGTTATGAACGGGTTAACGCTTGACGCAGTCAAGAACGGGATGAAAGTCGGCGTGACAGCCGCATGCCAGGTACCCGGCGTCGTAAAGATTACCTCAGGCAACTACGGCGGCAAACTGGGTCCGTTCAAGGCTTATCTACGGGAAGCCATCGGAGCACCCATGCCTGAGCCAACTCAGGCGCCGACTGCTAAGGCACAAGCCTAACGTTCCGCTTTTATGCGTCGGAACTTTTATTTGACTGGTTTTAACGATAATTATCCAATATAAAACCGAGTTTAGTGAAAGCTATTTGAGCACTGTTAGCACAGCTAAAAAATCGTCTCTTGAACTATTCCGTTTGCGGAAAATGATCAACACGTTAGCGAGCAAAGAGGGCAGCCACACGGAGCTCATTACGCTTTATGTTCCGCCGGGCAAGCAGATCAGCGACGCTTTAAACCTGCTCAGGGACGAGTACGGCACAGCAAGCAACATAAAATCAAACGTCACCCGAAAAAACGTGCTCGACGCCATCGTTAAGGCGCAGCAGAAGCTTAAGCTGTTCAAAGATCCAGGTGAAAAAGGCATCGTTATCTTCACGGGGGCGCTTCCGCAGGAGGGAGGCGGACCGGGAACCGAACGCATGGAATCCTACGTGATCGTGCCGCCCGAGCCGATCAGGATTTTCCTTTACCGCTGTGACAGCCGTTTCCACACAGAGCACCTTCAGGAAATGCTTCGGGAGAAAGAAACCTACGGCATTCTGCTGGTTGACGCGTCGGATGCCACGATCGCGACGTTGCAGGGTAAGCGACTTGAGATTGTTAGGCAAATGCACTCAGGCGTTGCAGGTAAGACTCGGGCCGGCGGTCAGTCGGCCCGGCGTTATGAGCGTCTTCGGGACATGCAGCTCAATGAGTATTTCGCTCGTGTCGGTCAGCATGCAAACGACGTTTTTCTCCCAATTGAAACTCTGAAGGGGATAATCGTCGGTGGACCAGGCCCGACGAAGTACGATTTTGAGAAGGGTGACCACCTCAACTACCAGTTGAAAAACAAGATCATCGACACGGTTGACACTGCCTACGTGGAAGAGCAAGGCGTCAAGGAAGTGGTTGACAAAGCGCCAGAGATCATGCGTAAAGTCCGCTACATCGAAGAGAAAGACATCATGCAGAAGTTCCTCTACGAGGTCGGCCACGACAGTGGCATGATAACCTACGGCGAGGCTGAAGTTAGGCGTTTGTTGCAGGCTGGCGCAGTTCGCACCCTCATAATCTCCGAAAGCTTGGATCTGGTTCGCGTCACGGTTAAATGCAGCGCCTGCGGCTACGAGGAACAGCACACGGTTAAGGGTCAGGAAGTGGCTGCTTTCGAGCAAGGTCTCGTCGGTAAACCATGCGCCGGATGCGGTGCGCCGTCATTGTCGGTGTCGGACAAGAAGGATGTTATTGACGACTTGGCTGAGTTGGCGGAACTGGCAAACACGGATGTAGAGATCATTTCGGGTGAAACGGAGGAAGGGCAAATGCTGAAGAACGCGTTCGGCGGCATAGCAGCAATGCTCCGCTTCAAACAACAAGGCTGAACAGCTGCCTCGTAGGGATATTTTCACGAACACCAAGTAGCCTGCCCATAGGCTTAACGAGGACTGTGTGTGTCGATTTTTGGCTTTTAGAGTTTAGCTTACGTTGGGCAAAGGACACAAGATTTTGAGGGGATAAAATAAGAAGCGAATGGGATTGGGTTTTCCTCCATTCTGCGGTTAATCCTCCAAAGTAATTTTTTTTCGCCATAAACAAAAAATGAATTCTGTTCTGTGAAAAACCAGTTTCGACGTTAAAGCAAGCACAAGATGACGTAACGCGCCTAATGAGCGATGTAGGTGGCCGTTACGTCTTGGAATAAGCCGTCTTGGAACGCGTAGATTCTGACCGATGAGCCGATTTCTGGTCCCCAATCCCATTTCAAGTACCTCAACGGGGCGTTCCAGACGCTGTCAGACGGGTCAACTTGAACCCAGCGTCCGTTGTAGTAGTCTTCAGCCCAGACGTGAATGTAACTCCAGGTTAAAGTGTCAACTGCCACTACAAGCCTGCTCTGGTAGCCGAGCGCCAAGCATGCAGACACGTAAACGATGCTCCATTGTACACAGATTCCGTCGCGGCTGGCCAAAATTTGGAATTGGTCTTGGTAGAAGCCGTTGGGATCGTCAGCGAACGTTAGTTTAC
>Ga0187781_10002707_pt1 | contig 13408 bp, 6 predicted proteins | sample 0715_SJ02_MP02_2_FD_132447 | JGI IMG/M metagenome (GOLD analysis project Ga0187781, IMG submission 132447) | Tropical peat soil microbial communities from peatlands in Department of Meta, Colombia - 0715_SJ02_MP02_20_MG | ecosystem: Environmental > Terrestrial > Soil > Wetlands > Peat | place...
AGACGGACCGGTCGTGACGGTGAACGTGTAGCCGGAGCCGTCGATGGCGGTAACGGTAGCGCTCGAGGGAGGACCACCACCGCAAGGCGCGCCCGAGGCCCACGTGGACACGTCAGCGCCGATGGTGTGGGCCGTTCCATTTGGGTCGACATAGGAACCGAAAAGATAAACCGTCCAATTGTACTGCTGCTGTCCATTATCGTATTCGCACGACTCTGGCTGGGAAGTAAATGTGACGTAGCCGGTGTTCGCTGAAGTAATCCCGCCCCAACCCCAGCTACCTGATGGCGTCCAGACACTTTGGCCACTGGCGTTCTCCGGGGACCATATCGTACTGTCGTAGGTCAGAATGTAGTAGAAAGGGAGACCACGTCCACCCTTGTTGAGGATTGGAATCTGAAGATGGATGTTCAGGTTGCCGTAGTTAATCGTGTCTGGCCCTCCGCTGCTGAAACTGCCGAAGGCCGGGAGGCCTGTTCCCACCTGAGCGTGGCCCACGCCGGAGGCGACGAACACAAGAAGCAACGCGCCTGCCATCCCCAGTTTAAAGCGGATCATTGTTGACGTCCCGCTGCGGAGCTGAATAGAGCTGGTGTAAGGCCGGAGTTAACGGTGACGTTCGTGACCGTCAGGTCCAGCAGCAAGGATCCGTTTAGGAGCTCTTGCACGTGAAATGCACTCACGCCGCCTTCTGTCTTCTGGTAGTCACTGTACCGAATCTCGGTCGAGATCTCGGCCCCAGCATGGTCAGGCTGAAGCTTGAAATCCAAAGCCACAGGGAGGCCGGTTGCAGGATCGAAGTAGAGATCTTCTGTGCTGACTTGTTGAATGGCGGCGCTAGTTCGGGCATCCAGGCCCGGTGGGGCGCGATAAAGGCGCACGTGATTGACGGTGGTTCCGTTCCAGATAGCAGGCCCCAAATTGAGAAGCACGACCGTTGCATCGGACCCGGAGGCGACGAGCACCAGCAGCGGCGAGAACCATGCGGCCTCTGTCCAGCAGTTGCCACCGGACATCGCGTGCCCCTTGCCGTCAGGGCCTGTCCATGCCCCAGTCGAACCGCTGCGGACCTGCTGGCGCTGGCCCCCGCTGAGGTTCAGAATCACGCGGCTCTGCTGGTCACCCAACGCCTGCAGCGTTGCCGTGCCTGTTTCAACGTCCGAGCCGGCTCTGTAAGTGACGGTGGCTTCAAGAGTCAGGTCCCGGACCGAAGTCTCACCCCCACTGAGCTTTGCGAGCGCCTGTCTAATGAGCGCCACCGCAGTGGGGTCCCGTGGCGCCTGCGCGTGACCTGGCGCTGAGCCCAGAAACAGCAAGGCGCTCGTGGTGATCAGTGTCATCAAGAAGGAGGGAATCCGATCGCTGTTAAGAGTAGCGCTCACGCGGCACCTCCGTTTGAATTGGTCGGGGAATAACTACGCGCGCATTGTGTCTCTGGGTAAATGGTGCCGCTGTGACCCGCGTCACTGTTGTGAGTGAGGCGGATGTCGGACCGACCTCGCTGACGCGTAAGCAAGCCATCGGTCCGTGACTTTGATAGGCGCACGCGTCGGACAGCAACTCACCCGCAGACGGGTCTACCCGCAGGGAATCCGGCCCACTGCAGACTCCTTTAGCGCTCTGCGTGGGCTACTGGAGCCGCGACAAAAATGTAGGGACTTTTGTAGGTGTAGGCGCGAAAAATCATGCCGAAAAGAGGCAAATGCTGCATACTGTGGCTCTCACGAGAGGCCAATTAAGTCATCTTCATCGAACAACTTAGGGCAATCGTGATCATCCCTGCCATTCAGCTCGCCCAAGCTGTTAACCGAAGGGTTCCTGGTTCGAGTCCAGGCCGAGGAGCCAATCCTTTCAGCGATCCTTCGCAATTGCGAACAAGTTTCGCCTGGCTTGGCTGCGAGGCATCTCGTTCGCACAATACTCTAAATAGTTTAGAGAGTCATGCCCTGTCAGCCAGCGAAGCCAGTGCAGAGAACCTGCCACTGCAGATTTCACATTCGAGGAGCGCAGAAAAACAGGCGGCCAGCGCCCGGCCATGTTTCTTGTGATCTCCGGATTGCCCAGGGAGTACTACGGAAGCGTCATCCATGTCCGCCGCGGCGCCCGCAGATCGTGCGCCGCCGCGTCATGATCGGGTTGGTGTAAACGCCGGCATGTGGACCCTAGCCCCCAACCCCTGACCCCCGGCCCCTGGTCAAGAAGCGAAACAGGAACGACAGACACCGGGAAGCCGCCGGCGAACTAACATCGCGCGGGCTGATTGCGATCCTGTTCCTGCTAGGCACGATGGCGGGCCGGCAGACCGGTAGAAGAGTATGGAGACCTTCGGTCGTGGGAATGGCGCGGTCTGGAGACAACCCCTCCGCAACGAGGCCCTATTCGGCGATGGCCGCGCGTGCATCGACAATGCGGAGCAGATGATTAGCCAGGAGAATAATTTCGATGGCTTCGACGGGGTCATCGAGGTCCACGTCTCGATGGGAATGTGGATTCTTGTACGAGCCGATCGCGCCGGCAAAGAGCTCCATGCGCCCTATTCGTTCGCCCTCTTCGGCGGTCATATCCGTGAGCGGCCCATTTTCGGGCCTGAAGGCCGCTCGCATCAGCTTTACGCCGATCAGACTATTGTCGAGGCTGGAAGCCTCACGCACAGAGACTTCGACCGCCTTCATGGCCTGAAAAGCGGCGACATCAAATTCGCCCCGCATGAATGCCATCCAGACCGTTCCCGAAATCTTTGGATGGAGCGCCTCCCTCGGTAGAGCGCGGGCAATTGCGTACTGCGCGAATTCCGCCTCGCTCTCGAAGCGCTTGGCACGCCGGCTTAGACGTCGCCAGCCGTTGCGTGCATAACTGGCGTCAAGATCGGGAACTATAAGCCCTTGTGCTTCCAGCCAAGCCCAGGCTTCGACCAAAGCGAGCTCGATTGCCGCCCGCTTCTGCGTCGGATACGGTGTCTGGTGCCCGGGTATAAACGATTGTGCCCACAGCTCGCCAATTAGATTTGAAGGATGGAAGGCGTCGTTCTGGAGTTTTCTCTTGCGGAGCAGGAAGAGGATCTTCGCGCCGAGCTCTTCTGGCTCAAGGGCGAGGAGAACGTCGGCATTTGGGATGGCTTGAACGAGTTCGTACATAGGTCCGGAGGGCGCAGACTCCTCGTCATTGCCTGCGCTGGCGGGGGCAGGCCTTTCCTTTCAGGCCTGCGCCAGCGCTCATGATAGTAGACTCGCCTCACTTCCCGCCCGTCGCAGCGGATTGATCTTTCTTCTCGAAAAGCTGTAGATTTTCTGCCTTCCAGCGCATGGCAGCGTAGATGCGGTTGCGCCCGCTGGGGTGATCGAAGAAGATCCACTCCTCCAACCGCCCCGGATTCATCTTGCGATACTCCCCCAGGTGGATCGCCGCCTGCGCGAAGCCGTCAGGTTGGCGGCTGGCGTTCAGGCCATACATATCGGCTTCGTATTCGTCGGTCCGCGTCTGGGTGTTCAGAACCGGCGTGAGCACGAAGAGGAAGATGGAGCCGAGCAAGATCACCAGCGGCAGCACCGCGGTGTCGCCGATCCCGCGGATCTGCCATTTCTCGCCCCAGCGGGCCAGCGACCAATGGAGCCCCCAGCGCAGGAAGGCGAAGGCCACCACAATCACGATTAGAAAGAACTCGATGTCTTTATAGACGTGATGGAGCACGTAGTGACCCATCTCGTGTCCCATCACCGCTTGGATTTCCTCCGGCGAGCCGCGACGCAGCAGGTTGTCGTTGAGCGTTATTCGCATCGTGCTGGCAAACCCGCTGACGTTCGCGCTCATGCGGGTGGTCTGCTTCGACGCGTTGATCTCAAAGACGTCCCGCGCCGGAATGCCGTTGGCCCGGGCCATGCTGAGAATGGGCGTGGTGACCTTGGGATCGTTCAAACGCGTCACCGTGTTGAAGATCGGAACCAGGTAGACCGGCGCGATCAGAACCACGAACACCATGAAGAGCGTGGTGACGAGGGCGCCCCAAATCCACCAGGTGCGCTCCAGCCGGCGAACCACACCGAACAGCAACGTGGTGATGATCGCGCCCAGCACTATGGAGACCAGCAGGCCCTTGAATTGGTCGTTGAGCCACGGGCCGAAGGTCTGGGTGGCGAGGCCGTACTTGCGCTCCCGGAAGTAAGACTCGTAGACCGTGAGAGGAAAGGCCAGGACGGTGGTGAGTACGGCGTACTGCAGCCAATACAGCATCGTTTGGATGGGCTTGAAGCGAATGATCCGTTCCGCCAGGTTGCGCATGCCTGCCGACCAGCGAAAGTGCAGGAGCAACAGGGCGATGGCTGCGCCGTACAGAAAATCCCAGAGGATCAGCCAGTAGCCCCCTTCGAAGTAGGCGTTCGAGCGGGCCAGCGCCGCCGGAGGAATTTCCGCCATGTAGGCATTGCTGGCGGCTTCGGCGTTGAAGTGCGGCGAGGCTTGTGCCTCAGGTGGCACGGTAATCACTGAGGGCATCGCGGTCGCCGGCAGGGCGCCAGGTTCGGGCGCTTGCGCGGAAAGAACCGGTGTGATAGCCAGAACGAACAGAAGCAAATGGAGCGACAACTTGACGCGTGAGATCATAGTCCCTCCCCCCCGGCAGGCGAGTGTTTCACATCTCCGGCTCGGCTGCAAACGAGCCATCGGGTGGCATGTACGAAGACGCTGGCTCGCCCGGGCCGAAACCTTCTGGTTTCTTGCCCGCCCGCACTCCCCGGCTCATTGTCAACGTCCGACCGAATATCTCAAGAGACCAGCCGACTGGGAAACAAGAGACGAGAGGCAAGAGGCACCGTCGCGGCTAGCGTGAGACCTGGCCTTCCATGGCGGCGCGCAGAATTCGATTGATTCGCTTTTGGTAGCCCTTTCCCTGGGCCTTGAGCCTCTCGTTGGGGCACGGTCTCCTGACCGAGCCACCGACTGCGACCGAAGGTCTCCATACTTCTCAGTCTCCCAGGTCCAGGAACTCGCCGCTCCTCACAATTGTCGCCATAACTGGTTAGTTATCCGATTTATAAGTAACTACTTGATAAATGAGTTCAGGCGTGCTATATCTAAGCTTCCTTTGGAGAAGTGGGGGGGCGTGCTATGGATGTCGATCTGCGCCTCTCAGTTCCGCTGATTCCCGCCGGAAGCCCGTGCCGGATTGCCGATGCAATCGCTGCGCTCGGCACAACCTTTCGATTGCCAATTGAGGCTGATCGCGCTCGCGCACAGGTCGTCGCACGACCCGCGCCAAAGCCAACCAAACCCATTGAGGTTAAAAGCCGCAGAATGAGCAGGATAAGCCAGAATCGGCGTCCGCCAAACCCATTGAAGCTATCTTCTGTTTTTTCAAGGCGTTGCCGAGAAAAAACACCTTGTTTTTCGAATAAACGAATGGACAGCGAGATTCTGCCCCTCGGAACTTGCCGGACAGGCTGCTCAAGGCCAGCGAAGCCGAGCGAACCCGACGGGCTTAAGGTCACTCGAATGAGCAACATAGCTCACATTCCGACGGGAGCGAACCCAAGCGGGTTATCTGGCTTGTTCTCATTGGGTTACGAGCAGAAAACGGCTTGTTTTCGGAAATTCGTAGATCTCTGGAGTTCGTCCTATTCCAGATTGCGAGACCAGGTCCGCGCGCGCAGGCGGCGCTCACGGTCCCGAAACCACCTGCAGCGTCACGTTGTTCGAGTTGTACTCGACCGAAAAATGTTCGCTGCCGCTAATGGCTGTGCCGTTCACGGTGGCGAACGTGCCGGTACATGGAGCGCAGGTGAGGATTTCAAAGGTGCTGTTGAGCGCCGGTACGAAGCCATTGAGGAGCCCGATATTGAGGGTGCCTCCGAGTGTGGCCGCGCCGCTGACAAAGAGCTGATTGAATTCGCTGGCGCTCGCAAGATTAATGTCAAGCGCGCCCTTGGAATTCTGGGTGTAGGCTCCGGTGACGTTCAGTTTCCCGGTAGCAGTGGAGGAATCCGCGGGCGTTATGGTGCCGTTCGAGGTGACATTGGCCGCGAGGTTCCCGCCGTTGCCGAACACCGAGCCCCCGTTGATCTTGATGGAGCCGGCTGCCGGCAGAAACAAGGAGCCGCCCGGGAAGCTGGCGGTGCTTGAGGTGGTGAGCGTACCGTCAACCGTGGTCTTGCCGCCAGTCTGAGTGTAGCTGCCGCTTCCGCCTACGGTAAATGTGCTGCCTGTCGAAACCTTCATAGTCCCGGCGTTCGAGAAAGCGCCCGAGGTTGTCAGATTCTGGTTGCCGGCCAGGGTGAAACTGCCTTTGACAGCATTCGTCGTCAAGCCCGCGAGGGCGTTCTCGCTCGATGGGTCCAGAATCCGGGACGAGGTTCCGGTGAGGGTGATATTGCCGGCGTTGCTGGTGATGTCCGCGGGAATCTGCAGCGTTCCGGTCACCTGATAGGTTCCGCCCGTGAGCGTCCCGCTCGAGAGATTCGTGAAGTAGTTGGGGATGTTGATCGTACTGCCCGCATCGACGATCAGTTTGCCGTCGTTCGTGAAACCGGCGCTCGTGGAGTAGATGTCGAGCGTGCCCGGCTGATTGGCGATGATGCTGCCGCTGCTGCCGTTGATGATCTGCATCTCGTTCGAGTCGCCGATGCTCCCTGTTCCCTCAATCGTGCTTTCATTGGTGAAGGTGTAGCTTTCGGAAAACGCGAGGAAGCAGGAATTCGAATTCATGATCACTTTCCCGGAGCCGGTCAGGGTTGTCGCTCCCTCGAGGCCGAGGCACGTATCGTTGAGCGTGATGGTTCCGGTGTTGTCGATCGTTCCTTCGAGGTACAGCTCCTCGCTGGAAGAAAGGGTAATCGCGCCCGCGTTGGTGACCGTGTTGGTGGTCCCATTCAGGACGGCGCCTCCGTAACTCTGAATCGTTCCGCTGCCGCTGGTCTTCAGAGTTCCGCCGCCGATGTTGGCGTTGCCCTGGAGCAAAACGACGGAGCCGGCCAACGCCTCGATCGTGCCACCCGCATTGTTGATCGTGCTAAAGATCCCGAGCGTCGCGCCGCCGCTCGCTTCCAGCGTCGCCGTGTTGTTTACGACGGGTCCGTTGATGTCCAGGGTGTTTCCGCTGGAGTTGGCGTTGATCAGGCTCTGATTGTCGATTGTCCAGCCGCTGCCGACGATCGATCCAACGCCTTCGATGGTGCTTTGGTTCGCCAGAACACTGCCGCTTTCCAGGGCGCTGATGAAATTCGATCCGCCGGAGTTCATGATCACGGCTCCGCTGCCGCTGAGCGTCGCGTTGCCGTTGATGTAGATGTAAGTGCCGCCGCCGGTCGAGGCCAACTGGAAGGTCCCGGTGTTGTTGATCGCGCCTTCAAGGCTGACGGAGCCGGCGCTTTCGACGATGAAATCGCCCGCGTTGGTGAGATTGTTGAGCGTCGCGGTGTTGCCTCCAACGATCTCAATGAAGCCGCTCCCGCTTGTGGTAAGCGTCCCTCCCGTAATCACCGGACCTTGCACCTCGACAACGCCGCCGTCGAGGGCCTCAATCGTGCCACCGGTATTTGTGAGCGGCGCGGATTCGCCGTAAGAGAGTTCCAGCGTGGCGCCGCTCGACGCCTCCAGGGTGCCGGTATTGACGATGCCGCTGGTATTTGGCCCCACGCTCAGCGTGCCGCCGGCGGCGCTGATGGTGCCCTGGTTTGTGATTTCAAGCTCCCCGATGCCCACCGAACCCTGGCCTGAGATCAGTTGCTGGTTGATGAAATTCGCCGCCTCTCCCGGCTCACCGTCAATAAAAGCTTCCGACCCCTGCAGGCTCAGGCTGCCGCTGCCGCTCAAGGTCACGCTGGACCCATCGATGTGCAAACTCCCGATCGACAGTGAAATCGATCCCGCGTTGCTGATGCTTGAGCCGGTGACGTGCAGGTAGCCGCCGTCAAAAGTGAGAGTGCCGCCGGAATTGATCGTCAGGGTGACCACGGATTCGTCATCGCCGTTGGCCGAGCTGAGCGATACCGGCCCGCCGGAGATCACGGCGTCGTAGTCGCCGTTCGGGTAGTTCGGACACGTGTTCCACAAGGCGTCGCCGCCTTGTTGCGGGCAAGGTTGCCAATCGCCCGCGCCCCCACTCCACGTGGAGGGCGTCTGGGCCCACGCCGGGGCAGCGAGTATCAGCGCTCCCGCCAGCCAGGAGATAAGCACTGGTACTCTACCTCTTTTGTGTTCTTGTGATTCGGGATACATGCGGATCTTCCTTTCCGGTTTGAGGGCCGCATTGCTCCGCCACGAAAGCCGTCAGCAACCTAAACCGTGGCTTCTCGTCCGTCATGATGTCACAGAGGCCGTGATATTCACAACCTGCGTAGTCGAAGGGTCAGGCTGAGCCCCTGCTAGGGCCCGACCGCCAGTGCAATGGTCGCAGCGCCCAACGTCGTCGGACCGCCAACTTTGAGATCGAGCAGATTCCCGGCCGACACGGGGAGACTGAGGCCGGTCACGGAACCGCTCGTCGCGCCCGCGGCAATCGTGCAAACAGCCACGGTGCTCGTCCCGTTTTGCCTCAGGGTAAAGGTCTCGCTGCTACCCTTGGGCGCCAATTGGGAGTAGCACTGCATCGCAGTGATATGGCCAGAGGTCGCTACGATCTGCTGCACGCTGGTCTCGATCAGGCTTGGCGCCGATATCCCCATGAATGCGCCGCTCCACACAGGAATTCCGGCGCTGCTAAACAGGATCTGGCTCGCAGCGATGCTGGCCGCAGGCTGGGCACAGTTGGCGTTGCCGTTGGCCGCGATCCCCGTGGCAAACGAACTGCTTCCGCACTGCGTGGGTGTGGCTGCCAGCGCGCCTGCGGTGGTGGCGCTGCCCGCCGTCGTCGCGGTGAGGGCGGTGGCAGCCGTGGCCGCGTTGCCGCTGATGCTGCCGTTGATGATTTCGGTGAAGGTGTTGCTGCCCGTGAAGCTATTATTGCTGCTCAGCAGGGTGGAGTCTTCCCCGGTCACGTCCGAGAGGAACGCCACGCTCTGCGTGGTGTTGGTGTTGTCCAGGAACTGGAGATGAGTATTGGCGGTGGTCAGCCATAAATCGCCCTTGGCCGGAGAAGTTGGCGCCGGCCCGCTGTTGGGCACGTTGAGCGAGGCATATCCGGACGTCGAAGGCGCCAGCGTCTGCTTGCCACCCGCGAAGGTGTTGGCTTGATTGTTGTAAACCAGGCTGGCGTGATCGCTCAGATTGGCGCTGGCCGGCTGGCCGCAATTGGCGTTGCCACTGGCAGCGATGCCGGTAGCGAAATTGTTGGCGCCGCACTGCGACGGCGTCGCCGCAAGCGCCCCGGCCGTGGTGGCGCTCCCCGCGGTCGTCGCCATCGTTGCAGTGGTGGCGTTGGTGGCGGTTGCCGCATTGCCTGAGATACTGCCATTGATGGTCTGGCTAAACGTGTTGCTTCCAGTGAAAGTGTTGTTGCTGCTCAGCAAGTTCGAGCCCCCAGAGCCCACGTCTGAAAGGAAAGCCAGGCTTTGTGTCGTGTTCGTGCTGTCCTGAAACTTGAGGTGCGTGTCGGCCGTCGTCAGCCAGATGTCGCCGATGGCCGGGGTCGAGGGCGCTGCCCCGGTGTTGGGCAAATTCAGGGAAGCGTATGCGGCGGCCGAAGCCGGCAGCGTCTGCTTACCGCCCGCGAAGATGTTTGACTGATTGTTGAGCACCAACGTCAAGTAATCGCTCAGATTCGTGCTGGCCGGCTGAGCACAGTTGGCGCTGCCGCTGGCGGTGATCCCGACGGAGAACATATTGGTTCCGCATTGCGCGGTCGGCCCTGCCAGAGCCACGGCGGTGGTGGCGCTTGTTGCCGTCAGAGCCGTGGTTGCGGTGGCTGCGTTGCCCGTGATGTTGATTCCGGCCGTGCCCGGGGTGAGGCTGGCTGGATTGAGGTTCGTCAGGCCCGAGCCGCTGCCAAATAGTGTGGTAGCCGTCAGGGTGCCAGTCACGGTCTGATTTCCGCTAAAGGTGTTGTTTTCATTCGTTACCGCGGCCCCGCTTTCATTCACGATTTGGGTGATTGAAGCGGAACTGGAACTAAAACTGGACGGGTCCGACGGCGTGAACTGAGCGGTTATGGTCAAGGTGCCGATGCCGATTTCGACCGAATCTTGGTAGGAAAGGGCCGTAGTCCCGCAGGAGAGTGCCTGCGTCGCCAGGGTCGTCGAGCCATTTGTAAACGCCACGCTGCCCGCGGCCCAGCTCGGCGTGACAGTGGCCGTGAGAGTCACGGCATAGCCGGCCGTGGCGGGATTCGCGGAAGAGACCAGGGTGGTCGTGCTGGTTGGGGGTCCGGGGACCAGTTTGAAGACCGTTCCGTCGCCGGAAGCGTCGCCCAGGGAGGTGGTCCCGTAAAGGTTACCCGATGCGTCTATTACAAGTCCCGCTTCCGGCTGGCCCCCTTCGCCGCAGGATCCTGTGAAAGCGTACAGCATGAATTCACTCCCGGAGCTATCGAGCCCGAACGCGGTTCCGTTGCCGTAAGCACCGAGCAGAGTCGTGGTGCCATAGAGGTTGCCCGACCCATCCAGCACCAGGTCCCCCTCGGGAAGCCCTCCATCACCCGCGCCTGAGAATTGATGCAGGATGGTCTCGTTGTTGGAAGTGTCCAGCTTAAACACCACTCCGCATCCCAGTGAGTAGTTGCTGCAGTAATCATTGCCGCCGATACTCGTAGTACCGTAAAGGTTACCGGACGAGTCCATCACCAAGCCAGCGTCGGGAAGCGTCCCGTCGCCGCCTGAACCTGTAAACGCATACAGTATCGTTTCGTTCCCGGAGCTATTCAGCTTGAAAACTACTCCGCAGCCGGCAAAGCCTAGGCCTTGAACCACGCATTTGAGGTCGCCGCCGAATTCCGCGGTGCCATAAAGGTTGCCCGACGCGTCCATCAACAGGTCGGCCGCGGGGTTTGCCCCGTCGCCGCCTGAACCTGTGAAGGTGTGCAGTATCGTTTCGTTCCCGGAGCTATTCAGCTTGAAAACCACTCCACAGGTGCCGTCGTAGCAGTTAGTACCGGAACTCCCGCCGAATTGCGTGGTGCCGTAAAGGTTGCCCGAGGCGTCCATCACCAGGCCGCCCTCGGGATTTGCCCCGTCGCCGCCTGAACCTGTGAAGGTGTGCAGTATCGTTTCGCTCCCGGAGCTATTCAGCTTGAAAACTACTCCGCAGCCACTCTTGGCGCAATAATTGAGATTTCCGCCGTTTGCCGTGGTGCCATAAAGGTTGCCCGAGGCGTCCATCACCAGGTCAGCCGCAGGGCCCGCCCCGTCTCCCCCTGAATTTGTGAAGCTGTGGAGCACGGTCAGGTTCCCGGAGGTGTTCAGCTTAAACACGGTCCCGTAGCCGTAGGCGCCGCCCCCGTAAGTGGTCCCGTAGAGGTTGCCCGAAACGTCCATGATCAAGCCCGCGTAAGGATTCGCCCCGTCGCTACCCGCGAAACTGTGCAGCACAAGGTCTTCCCAGGTCTGGGTCGGCGCCGATGCAGTGGCGATGGGCGTTAGCAGGAGCAAGATCCCGCATTGCAGCTTCACGACATGCTTGATATTCATGGCATAACCCTCTGCTGGATTCGGGTCGCATCAAGCGCGGTCTGTTGTGAGCCAGTTACTTTCAGCCGGGCATCTGACGGCGACGCGGCCAAAGTTAACTGGCCGCAAATAGCATGTCACCACCTACTCAGGTGGGAAGTTGCGAATAACTAGAAACTAGAAAGCGAAAGGCAGAAAGGACGCGTTCCGATTGGTTTCTGACTTCTGATTTGACTTACCGGACGATGCCGCTGCGCAGCGCTTTGGCAACCGCTTCTGACTTGGAGTGGACGTGCAGCTTCTCGTAGATGTGTTTCATGTGGAAGGAAATCGTGTTGACGCTGACTTTAAGTTCCCCGGCGGCCGTTTTGTAATTGTGTCCTTCGGCCAGGAGCTTCAGGAGCCGGACTTCGTGAGGCGTCAAGTCATGATCCGTCTGCCCGGGCGGGCGGAAGTCTCGAAAGAGCTTGATGACGCGTCCCGCGACCTCAGGCGACATCGGCCCTCCGCCCTCGACTGCTTCCTTCAGGCTCTCCAGCAGACGCGCGGGCGGCGTCTTCTTGAGCAAATAACCGCAGGCGCCGGCACACAGGGCGGAAAATATCCGATCGTCATCATCGTAAACGCTCAGAACCAGAACCGAGGCTGCCGGGTGGCGCACCTTCAGCAGGGGAATGCCTTCGATACCTGACATTCCCGGCAGGCCTATGTCCACCAGGACCACGTCCGGGGCCTGGCGTGCAATTCCCTCCAGGGCTTCCTCCATTGTGCGGAAGGACCCCGTGCAGTGGTAGCCCACGGTGCCATCAATGAGCGATTTTAGGCCTTCGCGAATCTCCCGTTGATCCTCGATGATTGCGGTCCTGATCATTAGAGTCGAGAGAACTCGAAAGTCAGTTTCGGCCGTAGGGGCGGTTCGCGAACCGCCCCTACATCGAAATTAGGGCACCACCCGAAAGTCGAAAGGCTAACGCGAAGAGGCCGCACTTCTCGCCTGACGTTCGGACTTCAGTTCATTCTGTCCCTGACGCGAGATCCAGCGCACCACCTATTTAGGTAGGGACTTTTTTGGCGCGGCAGAATTCAGGGGAGCCTCCAGGACAACGCAGGCGCCGGCGCCCGGCTGGGAAATCAGGTGTAGCCGCCCGCCGATCGTTTGCGCGCGCTGTTCCATGCTGGCGAGACCATGGCCGCCGGCGCCGTGTTCTCGACCGACATCAAATCCCTCCCCGTCGTCGCTCACCTTGAGCAGCAGCGTAGATCCTTCGAGGCGCAGGTCGACTTCCACACGCTTTGATTTCGAGTGGCGGGCAATATTATTGACGCTTTCCTTGAAGATTAGAAAGACCTGACGGCGGAGGCCGGCTGGCAGCATGGCGCCGGCCTGTTCCGGCGGACCGTGAAAGGCAAGGTCCACGTCTTGAGCGCTGAATACGTCGCTTGCGAAACGGCGCATGCGTTGCGCGAGATCACTCAGATGGTCGCGCCGAGGATTGATGGCCCACACAATGTCACTCATGGAGTCCACCAGCTCCCGCGAAAGATCAGCGATCTTGCCCAGGGGTTCCCCAACCTGCGGCTCAGTTCCGGCGGCTCGCTGCCGTGCTACCTCGCTCATGATGGCAATCTGCGTCAGGCTGGAACCAATGTCATCGTGAAGATCAGTAGCGATGCGGGTGCGGACGCGCTCCAACTCGAGCAAGTGTTCCAGACGCAAGCGATAAGCCCAATAGATGAGACAGCCAGCCAGCAGCGAAGCCAGTGTGAGGAACCACCACCGGCGCCACACCGGCGGCAAGAGCCGGAAGCTGACCTGAGCCGGAGCACTGCTTACCAATCCGTCGGCGTTGATAGCACGAACCAGGAAACGGTAGCTTCCGGGC
>Ga0187781_10002709_pt1 | contig 13403 bp, 10 predicted proteins | sample 0715_SJ02_MP02_2_FD_132447 | JGI IMG/M metagenome (GOLD analysis project Ga0187781, IMG submission 132447) | Tropical peat soil microbial communities from peatlands in Department of Meta, Colombia - 0715_SJ02_MP02_20_MG | ecosystem: Environmental > Terrestrial > Soil > Wetlands > Peat | place...
GAGTCTACGATATCGAAGATGCCCGAGCGTTCCTGGCCGGCTGTGGGATCGATGTGGAGAGGGTCGCTCCACTGGTCCGCGACAGGTTCATGAGCGCGTTCGTGCGCGCGAGGAAACCCGAAGCCGCTTGATCGAATGCATGGGACACGGGCGGAGCCTCACGGTCGTCCCGTGCCGCGTCATGCCGCATACCGGGGCGGGCAGCGCGCGCCGAGAATACCGTGAGACATGACGCTGTCGCTGTGGGGTTTCGCCGCCTACGTACTGCTGTATCTCGCGGTTGTCACCGGCACGGCGATGTCGTCGCCGTGGCTGCGGCGGCGCCTGCCGATGGCCGCGCGCAGCAGCGGGACGCACACGATTCTCTCCCTCGCGGGGTTGGTCGCGTCCGCCGTCCACACGCTCAAGGACGTCGCGGCCCCGCAGGGCTCCCAGTTCCAGGTGTTGCTGTTCCTGGCGCCACATGGGGCCGTCGGGCTGGGCCTGGGCCTCGGAGTCGCGGCGCTCTACGGCCTCGCGGCGGCCACCGTGGTGGTGTACCTCCGGCCCGCACTCGCCGCGCCGTTGTGGCGTGGCGTCCACGCGCTGGCCTACCCTGCATTCGCCGTCGCCGCGTGGCACAGCCTTGCGATCGGCGCGAACGCGTGGCTCCCGGCCGTGCGCCAGATGTACGCCGTCACGGCAGCGAGCGCGGCCGGGCTCGGGACGGTGCGGCTCGCCGAGCTGCTCGCGTCGGCCGGCAGCAGGCGGAGGCCCCGCCGCGCGACCGCTGACCCCGGCCGGGCAGGAGTCCGTTCGGAGCGTTGAGAAGTTCCGCGCGATGGCTCGTGTCAGGGGGGAAGCGGTCGCATGCCGTCCGTCCCGTTCGGGGCCCGGGGACGCGGCGGTGTGGATCGATCGCGAGGCCGCCTATATCTTGATCGCCCCGACGCTGCTCGGCATCCTGATCGTGGACCTCTACCCGCTCTTCTTCAATACGGTGATCAGCCTCGAGCAATGGAAGATCAGCACCGCGCACCCCGCGTTCATCGGCCTCACGAACTACGCGGCCGTGTTGCATGACCGCGAGGCGCTCCACTCGCTGTGGGTCTCGGTTGTCTTCACGCTCGCGTCCGTCGCCGGCTCGTACGTGATCGGGCTCGGCCTCGCGCTGCTGCTGAGCCGGCCGATGTGGGGCCGCGGCGTGCTGCGCGCGGTGTTCATCGTGCCGTGGGCGATGCCGGCGTTCGTCGCTGCGCTCGTGTGGGGGTGGATGTACAACGACCAGTTCGGCATCCTGACCGCCCTCGCGCACGACGTCGGCATCCGGCATCCGCCGATCTTCCTGAGCGCCCAGTATGCGCTCGCGTCGCTCATCGCCGTGATGATCTGGAAGAGCTTCCCATTCCAGTTCGTCGTGCTGCTCGCCGGGCTGTCGGCGATCGACGACGAGATCCAGCGCGCCGCGGAGGTGGACGGGGCCACGGCGTGGCAGCGGTTCTGGCTGGTGACGTTTCCCCTGCTCCGTTCCATTTCGATGATCGCGGTGCTCCTCGCGGCGATCAACGCGTTCCAGTATTTCCCGATCCCGTGGATCCTGACCCAGGGCGGGCCGGCGAACGCGACCAACGTGGTCCCGATCGCCGTCTACAACACCGCGTTCCTCGGCGGTGATTTCGGGATGGCCGCCGCGATCGCGACGCTGATGTTTGTGTTCGTGCTGGTCATGGGAGCCGCGTACCTGTGGCAGTACGTACGCGAGGTGCAGTCCCTTGGTTAGCGGGCGCGCACGCCGCCGAGCCGCAGACACCGCGGCGTTCGTCGGCGTCATCGGGCTTGCCGCGCTGGCTCTGTTCCCGTTCTACTGGATGCTGCGCACCGCGTTCACGCCGCAGGCGGGCGCGTTCTCGCTCCATCCGACGGTGTGGCCCGGGACCGTGACGTGGCTCAATTTCGTGCGCGTCCTGACGTCCCCGACGATCCCGTTCGTGCTGTACTTCAAGAACAGCCTGATCGTCTCGGCGTCGACGACCGCGCTCGTGATCATTGCCGGCTCGTGGGGCGCGTACGCGCTCGCGCGCATGGACTTTCGGGGGAAGAACGTCTTCGCCGTGACGCTGCTCCTGATCCAGATGTTCCCCCCTGTGGTGTTGCTGATCCCGCTCTTCCTCGTGATGGCGCGCCTCCACCTGGTCGACACCTACCTCGGCCTGGTGCTGGCGCTCGTCACCCTCAACCTGCCGTTCGTGACCTGGCTCCTGCGCGGCTATTTCCTGGGGCTTCCCAAGGAACTGGAAGACGCCGCCCGTATCGACGGGTGCGGGCGCTTCGGCGTGCTATTTCGGATCGCCTTGCCGCTGGCCGCGCCGGGCGTCGCCGCGGTCGCGACCCTGTCCATGGTGAATTCGTGGAACGACTTCCTGTTTGCGTTCGTGCTGATCAACAACGACGCGCGGAAGGTGCTGGCGACCGGGCTCGCGGCGTACGGACAGGCGAACAACGACTACACGGCGCTGTTCGCGATGGCGACGCTCACGACCGTGCCGATCGTGGCGCTCTTTGTACTGTTCCAGCGGTACCTGGTGGGCGGTCTCGCCGCCGGCTCCGTGAAGGCATAGACGGGAGGACGCGGCAGCGCGCAATCGGGCGTGTACCTGATCGTGGCGGGCGCATGGAGACTCTATGATAGGGGGAGGCGATCTTTGGGATCGCGTGATTTCGGTACGAAGCCGGAGTCGGCTCGATGACGCGCACGTCATCCATGCTGTGGGAGGAGGCGGACAGGATGGCGGTGAGAAGGTCTCGGCGGGCATTTGTCAAGGATGCTATCGCGTTAGGATTCATGCCGGCGGTCGCGGGGCTCGCCGGGACGTTTGGGTCCGGCCGGGCAGAGGCGGCGGCACCGTCGCACATCAGCTTCTGGAGCCGCGAGAACTTCAACAACGGGGCGCGTGAGCCGCTGCTCAAGGATCACGCCGCGGCCTTCGACAGGGCGCACGGGACCACGACCGACGTACAGTTCATGGTGTTCCAGGAGTCGATCGCGAAGATGCTCGCGGCGATCACCGCGGGGAATCCCCCGGAACTCGGCGAGCAGGGGCCGGACGTCGGCACGCAGTTCGCGGCTTCGGGAGCGCTGATGGATCTCACGGCGGTCGCACGCGAGCTCGGCGGCACGTTCCTGCCGCTCCAGCGAGACGCGTATGTGACGTACCAGGGAAAGGTCTACGCCATCCCGTGGTACAACGAGACGCGGGTCCTCTTTTATCACAGAGACCTCCTCGACCGGGCCGGCGTCCGGCCGCCGACGACATGGGCGGAATGGATCGCCGCCGCGCAGAAGCTGACCACCGGCGACCAGTACGGGTGCGGCATCGCGGTGGAGGGTACCTGGCCGGGGCAGATGTGGATCCCGCTCGGCATCTCGAACGGCGGCCGCGTGATCGACAAGACCGGCAAGATCGTCTCGGACAGCCCGGCGATGCGCGAGGGGCTGCAGTTCGTCACGGACCTCTACCTGAAGTACAAGGTGGCACCGCCGGCGACGCCGACCTACAAGAACAACGACGTGGTGCAGCTGTTCCTGCTGAAGAAGATCGCGATGTTCTGGTACAACGGCGACCTACTCCAGACGATCGAGCAGCAGGCCCCGACGCTGCTGCAGACGGTCGGCGCAACCATCACGCCGGTCAACCACGCGGGCCAGACGAGCCGCTCGTTCCTCGGCGGTTTCGATCTGTTCGTCTTCCAGAAGTCGGCGAACCCGCAGGGCGGCCTCCAGCTCCTCAGGTGGATGTACGACCCGGCGTGGTACACGCAGTACGTCGTCACGACGGCGGCCTCCGCGCTGCCAGTTGTCAAGGCGACGGCGAACACGTCGTTCTTCCAGCAGAACGACGCTCGGAAGGCGCTGGTGACGCAGCTCGCGACCGCAGTCCGCTACGGCGGCCCCGACTGGGGCAACACGCCGTGGACGGGCGAAGCCGAGGGCAAGCTCCTGTTCAGCCAGCCGATGGTGGACGTGATCAACGGCAAGCGCTCCGTGGATCAGGCGATCACGGACATGACGGCGGCGCTGAAGGCACTCGCCAAGCAGTGACGCGGTGCCGCGCCGCCGGGCGGTGTGCCCCGGCGGCGCGGCTACCGTCCGGCATGTCGGTCAGGGCACGCGCGCGGCCCGCTTTGCGTAGTGGTCGCGGAGGACGCCAAAGGCGAGCTTTTTCGTCGTCTTGTCCTCCGCGATCAGGCCCTTGCGGTTGAAGCCGCGCTGGTAGCGTGTCTGCCGGCGTTCAGACCGGTAGTCGTACAGGATCCACGGACACACGCCCCGCACGTAGGCAGCCCGGTCCAGGATCTGGAGCTGCCGGCGGTAGACCTCGGCCTGGCACTCCTCCGTGAACAGCTCGTCCGCACCACCGTGGAACCCCGCGAGCGCGTCGGCGCCCATTTCCGTGACGACGACGGGCCGGTCCGGTCGCGAGTTGGCCAGCAGGCGCTCGAGGCCGGCGAAGTCGCGCTCGTACCAGCCGAAGTACTCGTTGAGCCCCAGGATGTCGAGCCGCGCGGCCAGGCGGTCCTCGATACGAAACGCCTCGCGGTTGATGAGGCACGCCGCCCCCACGAGCCGCGCGGGATCGGCCGCGCGTGCCGCGGCGGCGAGCCGAGACATGAACGCGTAGCGGGCATCCGTGTCCGCGTTCTCGTTGCCGACGCCCCAGACCACGACCGACACCCGGTTGCGGTCACGCGCGATCAGCTCGAGGAGCTGGTTCTCGGCGTCCGCGTAGGTGTCAGGGTTCGCGAAGTCGATCGCCCAGTAGACGGGGATCTCTGCCCAGAGCAGGCACCCGTGCTCGTCGGCGAGCTCCGCGACCCGCTCGTGATGCGGGTAGTGGACCAAGCGGAGGAAGTTGCAGTGGAGCTCACGCGCATGCGCGAGCCGCCGGCGGATGTCGCCATCCGACGTGACCTTGCCGAGCGCGACGTCGTCCTCGTGCACGCAGATGCCGCGCAGGTACAGCGGCTCGCCGTTCAACAGGATGTCCGTGCCGTCGACCCGGATCTCCCGGAACCCCACGCGGTCCAAGATCCGGTCCTGCCCGAACCGTGCCTCCACCTCGTAGAGCCGGGGCGTCTCGGGCGCCCATCGCGCCGGCGCCGCCTCCGCCGCCGCGGTCCCGCGCCCGTCGGCGACCGGCACGTCGAACGCCACACCGAGTCCTGGAATCGCGACGCGCGCCGTCCCGGAGACGGGGTCGGAGAGGACCACCTCGGCGGCGATGCCCCGCGGAGCGAGCGATACGTGGAACGCCCGGATGAAGACGCTCGGCAGGGGGACCAGGTCGATCTCGCGGTAGAGTCCGCCGTCGTTGAACCAGTCGAAGTGCCGCATCGGCACGCGGTCGGCTCGGCGCTCGTTGTTCACCTGGATCAGTAGGTGGTTCGTCCCGTTCCGCACGCGGGCCGTCAGTTCGACGAAGAACGGCGTCGACCCGCCCCGGTGTGATCCCAGGAACCGGCCGTTCAGGAACACGCGGGCCTCGTAGTTCGCCGCGCCGACGCGCAGCACGAGCCGGTCGGCGCGGCCGGGCGCCCACTCGAAGTCACGAGCGTACCAGGCGGAGCCCTCGAAGAAGCGCCGGTCCGGTCTCGCGCAGGTCCAGCACGCGGGCACGTCCAGCGTCTCCGCGCCCTCCCCGTCGTAGTCCCGCGGGCGGTCCCACGTGCTTGGCGGCGCGGGCTCCAGCTCGAACCAGCGCTGGCGCAGTCCCTCGTCGAACAGGTCGGGCGTGAAGCGCCATCGGCCGGCGAGCGAAAGACGCCGGCGGCCGCCCATCGCCACCGCATCGCGCCACCCGATGCCCGGTCCGGCGAAGGCGTCCGCGTACGCCTCGTCGTGCAGGTGAGCAAAGGGGTCGCGAGGCCCGTTCATCCGTCGCCGCCCAGGCGGTAACCGATGCCGACCACGCGGCGGAATCGCCACGGCCGCCAGCCCGGCCAGCACAGGTCCGTGATCATCGCAATGGCGATCCAACGGAACCACGTGGAGAACGTGTTCGAGAGCCCCTGCGGCTCCTCGTACCCGCGGACCCAACCGTCCTGTCGCCTGATGCCGAGGCGCTCGTCCGGGAACCCGCCGTCGTCCGTCTGGAAGTCGAGCAGCGCCAGGAGCTTGCGGCGCAGCCACGCCTCGATCTCGAGGCGCCGGTGGTCGATCAGCATGTGGCCGTGAACCAGGAGGTCGACGAGGTCCACGTCGATGCACGCCGAGTCCACGTCGGTCGGGCGCGCGAGCGCGTAGTCCACGGCCTTGTCCTGGTAACGCAGCGGCCGGCCGGTCGCGTACCACAGGTGGTAGCAGTGCATCGACCCGGCCATCGCATGCAGGCCGGCGAGCGGGTCCGAGAGCTGGCCGACGCCCCAGAACCCCGTCGCCGGCTCCTGCAGGCGGTCATGCCACTCGAACAGGATCGTGAGCGCCCGGTCGATCGTCGCGGGCTCGGCCAAGCGGAAGCGGCGCATCAGGAGCAGGAAACTGCCGAGGTTCACGATGTTGTTGCCCTCTTGCCACGGATCGCGCAGATCCCGATCGGCGAGCCACGCCTTCAGCGTGACGGGGTCCAGCCATGGGCGGGCGAAATCGAGGAGCGGTACACGATCGGGGTCGAGGGCCTCGATCGCGCCGAGGCTGTAGTTCGTCACGTGGAAGTCGATGTATCGCCGTGTCTCGGCCGGGTCGGGTTTCTTGAAGATCTCGTCGTCCCGCATGCCGGGCACGCGGAAAACGCCGTCCGGCCGGCGGTGCGACTCGAGCCAGTCGATCAGCGCCGCGCGGGCGTCCGCACGGAGATCCGACGACCCGTCCAGCAGATGCCCGCACAGCACGCCGTTGTAGGTACCCGGCAGCAGGACGCCCGGCCAGCGCGCAGGATCGTGCGCCGCGCTGATGCGGAGGACGCCGCGCGGCTGTCCTGCAGCCTGCATCGTCTCGAGCCAGCCCAGCGTGCGCACGCGGGCATCCGCGACCCTGGCCCTGAGGCCCGATTCCGTCTCGATCGCCATCCTGTCTCCCCATCGGGGGTTCCCGTCGTGTCCGGTGCGTCCCTGCTCCGTGATCGACGAGGAGACCTCACGAAGCCGCCGAAGCAACGGCACGGCCCGCTCGGGCCGGCTGCGCCACAGCGTACCGGATCGCTGCGCTGTCCGAGGCGGCCCGGAGCGGGAGGGAGGGGGAGTCGAGGTGGCGCAAACTGAGGTGCGGGTGGATTTCAGCCGCCGCGAGGGTGCGCTCCGGCCGATCTGGCGCAGCATCGGGTACGATGAGATCAACTGGACGTACACGCCGCGGGGCCGGGCGCTCTACGATACGCTCGGTCGGGTCTTCGGCGGGCCCCTCGCGGTGCGGAATCACAACGCGTTCACGAGCGGCAACGGCTTGAGCGCACCGGCCTGGGGGTCGACCAACCTCTACCACGAGCTCCACGACGGACGAATGGCGCTGGACTGGCGCTGGGCCGACCAGATCTACGACGTGTTCGTCGAGCACGGCTGCGAGCCGATCGTCGAGCTTGGCTTCATGCCGCGGGATCTTTCGCGCGAGCCTTCCGCGGATGCGCGCTTCGGGGCCGGGCACGATGCGGGGCGCGAGCCGTATGAGGGCGGGGCGTGGAAGCACCCGCCAAAGGACTGCGGGCGCTGGCGCGAGCTGTGCCGGGCGTTCGTTGCGCATCTCGTCGACCGGTACGGCGGCGCGCGCGTTCTGCGGTGGCGGTTCGAAGTCTGGAACGAGCCCGACATCCCCAGCTACTGGAAGGGAACGGTCGAGGAATACTGCGCTCTGTACGACGCCGCGCGGGCGGGCGTGAAGGAGGCGCTGCCCCGCGCACAGGTCGGCGGCCCGGCGACGACGGCGCGCGGCACGGAGTTCCTGCGCCAGGTGCTCGCGCGGATCGACCGCCCGGAGTTTGCGTCGTTTCACACAAAGGGCGCGCACTATGCTCCCCGGCGCCATTACAATCCGTTTCTCGAGGTCCCCAAGGACTCGCCGTCTCTCGGCCGCATGCTGGACGACGTTCGGCGGAACGTCGCGGCGATCCGCGACCGGTTCCCCGATGTGCCGATTCTCGTCGACGAGTGCGATCCCGCCGTGGGAACGATCTATGGCGTGTTCGATAATCCGAACTTCATCGTCTGCAACACCACGTACTATCCCACGATGCTCTGCGCGCTCGCCGACGAGATGCTTCGCCTCGGCGAGGTCGAGCTGTTCACCACCTGGGCGTTCTACTTCGAGGGCAAGCGCTGGTTCGAGGGCAACCGCACGCTCGTGACCAACGAGAACGTGGAACTGCCGGTGCTCGACGGGTTCCGCATGCTTGAGCGGCTCGGTGACCACCGCGTCCACGCGCAGGCCGAGGGCGCCGGCGTCCTGGCCGGTGATCGGGCGGCGATCGTGTACCGTCACGTGGACGCGTGGTGGAAGGACGCGACCGTGCACATCGACCTGTGTTGCGAGAGCGCGGGCCGTGCGATGCGATTCTGGCGTCTCGGTAACAGCCACGCCCGGTGGCTCGAGCAGGGCTCGCCCCAGTCTCCCTCCGCGGCGCAGGTGGAGGAGTTGCGGGTCGCGTCCGGCCTCAAACTGGAGGGGATCGTGCCGACCGATGGCGGGCGCCTCGTCCACCGGCTCGAGCTGCCCCTGCATGACGCGGTGCTGTGCGAGGTCGTTCCGTGAACCTGGGCCTTGTCGGTTGCGGCGGGATGGGCCGGCGTCACCTTCACGGGATCGCCGAACTGCAGCGGGTGCAGGGGACGGCGGTCATCACCTTGTCGGGGATCACCGACCGCGTGCCGGCGCGCGCCGCCGCGCTCGCGGACGAGGCCGAGCGCCTGCTCGGACGGCGTCCGGCCGTATTTGCGGATCAGGACGCGCTCGTCCGTGCCGGCGTGGCCGAGGCCGTGGACATCAACACCGCGACCGAGTCGCACGCCGACCTATGCTGCAGTGCCCTCGCGGCGGGTCTTCACGTGTTCGTCGAGAAGCCGCTCGCGGTGACCATAGCCGACTGCCGGCGGGTGCAGCGCGCGGCCGCACGCGCGGGGCGAATCGTGGGCGTCGCGGAGAACGTCAGGCGTGAGGCCGGGCAGAGACTGGCGCACGCCGCGGTCGCCGCCGGGCTCATCGGCGAGGTCCGCATCGTCGTCGATCAGGTGTGCGCGGGGGCGGACGCCATCTGGCTGACGCCCTGGCGTCATCGCAAGGTCGCGGGGGGCATGCTGCTCGACGTGATGGTCCACCACGCCGATCTCATGGAATACCTCGCGGGACCGGTCGACCGTGTGGCGGGGCGCATCCGGCTCGTCGAGCCGGTGCGTTGGTTGCGGGGCGGCCCCGGGCCGGTGTCCAGCGCAGCATATTACGAGCAATGGACGCCCGAGCTCCCGCCCCGGGCCGAGGCGGACGCAGAGGACGAAGCGGTCGCCGTCCTCCAGTTCCGAAACGGCGCGATGGGTACCTGGACGATCAGCCAGGCCGCGCATGGCGAGGCGAGCCGGGTGCGCTGGATCTACGGCAGCAAGGGGTCGCTCCGCCTGCCCCCGGACCGATCCGGCCGGTCACCGGTGTTCACGCCCGACGGGGAGGGAGCCCTCGAAGGCGCTCTGCTCGTGGACGCGGTGCCCGCCTACCGCCTCGACGACATCAGTGCGGCCGTGTACGGCGACGATCGTCCGGTGCCGTTGGGGATGCCGTTTGCGGAGATTGACCGGAAGCTCTGTGCGATAGAGATCGGGGATTTCATCCGTGCCGTGCAGCGCCGTTCAGCGCCCGAGGTGGACGCGGTCCACGGCACCCGCAACATCGCGCTCGTCTGGGCCGTTTGCGAGGCCTCCGTGGCGGGCACGTGGGTGGACGTGGCCGAGGTCGAGCGGGGCGATCGCGCGTCGTATCAGCAAACGCTCGGTCACAGGTGAGGTCCGGCCCCACGGCCGCGGCCGTCGGCACGTCCGATCACGGAAGCGGCGGCCGCCGGCTGGTCCACGGGCGGGCCGCCTCGAAGGCGGCGGCTGCGATGAGCGTGCGGGCATCCTGGCGCCACCCCGCGACGATCTGGAGCCCCACCGGGAGCCCGGCATTCGTCCATCCGCACGGCACCGAGATCGCCGGGAAGGCGGTCAGGTTGAACGCGAACGTGGGGACGAGCGTCTCGAGATGCTGCGTGATCGGGCGCCCCGCGATTCCCTTCGGCAGCAGCGCCGAGAGCGGCGTGGCTGCGGTCGAGGTCGTCGGGAGCACGAGCAGGTCATACCGCTCGAAGAAACGGACCAGCCGCTGGTGGTAGGCCGTCCGCGCGACTTCTGCCTGCCCGATATCTTCCGGCGTCAGCCCGCGGCTGAGATCGAGGCGCTGGACGAGGATCGGATCCATCTGATCCCGCCACTGCTCCAGGTGTTTGCCCACCGTGGCAACCCTCACGGAGACGTTCAGAGCGAGAAACGGCTCCATGATGTTGCCCACCTCGGGGGAGGCCGTGTCGACACTGCAGCCGAGGTCGGCGAAGGCTTGTGCCGCGGCCGCGCAGACCGAGACGATCTCCGGATCCACCGCAGCCGCGCCGCCTAGGTCCGGCGTCCATGCGACGCGCAGGCCGCGGATGCTCGGTGAGCCCGTGAGCGCGGCCCACCGCTCACCGGTATGCGGAAGGCTCAGCGGGTCGCGGTCGTCCGGTCCCGCCATCACCGAGAACATCAGCGCCGCGTCCGCGACGGTCCTGGCGATGGGACCGTTCGTCGACATCGCGTTCCAGCCGGCCGCGTTCGGATGGCGCGCGATCCGGCCCTGCGAGGGTTTGAACCCGACCGCGCCGCACCACGCCGACGGGTGGCGGATCGATCCGGCCAGATCGCTCCCCTCCGCGAGGGGAGCGAGCCCGCAGACGACCGCGGCGGCCGCCCCACCGCTCGATCCGCCGGCGGAGCGGTCGAGCGCCCAAGGATTGCGCGTGGTGCCGAACACGCGGTTGTCGGTGAACGGTTTACACCCGAACTCCGGCGTGTTGGTCTTGCCGACGAGGATCGCGCCCGCGCTGCGCAGGCGCTCGACGAGGAGCGCGTCCTCCTCCGGAATGTTGTGTTCGAAGATCTTCGACCCCATCGTGGTCCGGATCCCTTTGGTCGGGGTGAGATCCTTGAGGGAAAACGGCACGCCGTGCAGCGGCCCGAGCGCGTCCCCGCGCGCCACTGCGGTCTCCGCCGCTTTGGCGGCCGACCGCGCGCGGTCGGCTGTCACGGTGACGTACGCGTTGATCGTCGGGTTGACTCGCTCGATCCGCGCGAGCACCGCATCGATCACCTCGACCGGCGACACGTCTTTGACCCGGATCATCCGGGCCAAGTCCTGCGCAGGCGTCCAGCAGAGCTCATCCGAGGTCATGACATCCTCCGCGTTGCATCGTTTCCCCCCGCGGTGTGGTCCACGCCGTAGGCCCAGTACTGGCTCACGCGGTAGGCACAGGGCCCGGTACTGACTCACGCCGCGGGGACAGGCCCACGGGCACGCCGTGCGCCTGCGTCACATCCGTCGCGAGGATATGCCGGCGACCGCTCGCCGCCCGGTCGTTTCACAGGTTGGCGGCGGCGCGCGAAACTCCTTGCCCGTCCTGCCAGCTTGCGGGGACGCCGATCCCCGGGCCGCGATCACGCGCCGAACCGCGCGAGGCGGAACAGGCCGAGATCGAAGCGGCTGTGTCCCTCGGTCGAGAGGTCGGCCATGATCTCCCCGACCACGCTTGCAAACTTGAATCCGTGGCCCGAAAACCCCGCGGCGATCGCGACCTGGGGAAGATCCGGATGCACGTCGATGATGAAATGCTCGTCCGGACTGTTGGTGAACAGGCAGGTCTTGAGCGCCAGGGTCGGCCCGTCGGCGTCGGGGAAGTATCGGCGGATCCCCTCCCGCAGCACCGCCTCGTCCTCGGGGTGGAGTTCCCGGTCGACCTCGTCTGCGTCCGTGCGTTCGCCGCGGTGATGGTACCTCCCGATCTTGAACCCGGGCACGCCGAAGACAGGAAAGCCGTAGAATCGTCCTTCCGGCGCCTCCATGTTGAAGACGGGAAACGCGCCCAATCGAAAGTGTTCGGGCTCGCGCGGCTGCGTCCACATCAGGACCTGGCGCTCCGGAACCGCAAGGCGCGCGAGCATCGGAGCGAGCTTCCCGGCCCATGCACCGGCCGTGAGCACGAGCCTGGACGCAGTGTAGGCCCCGCGCGAGGTGCGGACACGCACCCCGTGGCCTTCCGGCTCCCAACCGAGGACAGGCTCTCTGGCGCGGATGTCGGCACCGCAGTCGAGGGCCGCGGTCACGTAGGACACGATGGCGCGTTCCGACAGCACAAATCCGCCGTCCGGTTGGTACACGGCGACCATGTCCGGCGCAAGCCGGTACGCGGGGAAGCGGGCATGGAGGCGATCCGCGGGAAGCAGCTCGTGGGCCAGATGATGCAGCGTGCACGAAAGGAGCGATCCTTCGACCGTGGGGCTCTCCTCCGGCCCCGCATCGACGCTACCGGTGATGACCAGCAGCCGTTCCCCTGAGACGTGCTCGAGCTCCCGCCACAACTCGTAGGCGCGGCGCAGCAGCGGAACGTAGGACGGGTGTTCCCAGTACGCGAGCCGGATGATGCGGTTGACGCCGTGCGAGGAGCCGCGGTCGTGCGGGATGTCGAACCGCTCGATCCCGAGCACGCGTAGCCCCCGGCGGGCCAGTTGGTACACCGCGGCGCTCCCCATCGCGCCCACGCCGACCACGATCGCGTCGTATTGCGGCATGCACGACCCTCCCTGGGCCAGGACGTTCGCTGTGTTTGGTCCCGGACTCCTTTCGAGACCGGCCGCGCACGATTGCCTCATGAGAAGCGGTGCTCCGGCGTCCGCTCGCGCGGAGGCGGTGGGAGTACGTCAGACGCCGGCCGCCCGCCGGAGGCGGGGATCCAGTGCGTCGCGGAGGCCGTCTCCGAGCAGGTTGATCCCAAGGACGGTGACGCCCAGTGCAATCCCCGGAAAGATCGCCATCCACGGCGCCACGGAGAGCGCGTGTGTCGCATCGAGGAGCATGCGCCCCCATGACGGCGTCGGAGGCTGGGTGCCCACGCCGAGGAAGCTCAGCGACGCCTCGCTCAATACTGCCCCGCTGAACGCCACCGTCGCCTGGATCACCAGCAATGGAACGATCTGCGGCAGGATGTGGCGCCGGAGGATGCGGTTCTCGGTTGCGCCGAGGGCGCGCGCGGCCGTGACGAAATCCAAGTTCTCGATGACCAGCGCCTGTGCGCGCGTCTGCCGCCAGAAGACCGGGACGAGCCCGACCCCGATCCCGATCATCGCCTGCACGTAACCGCTGCCGAGCACCGCGACGATGGCAAGCGCCA
>Ga0187781_10002712_pt1 | contig 13399 bp, 15 predicted proteins | sample 0715_SJ02_MP02_2_FD_132447 | JGI IMG/M metagenome (GOLD analysis project Ga0187781, IMG submission 132447) | Tropical peat soil microbial communities from peatlands in Department of Meta, Colombia - 0715_SJ02_MP02_20_MG | ecosystem: Environmental > Terrestrial > Soil > Wetlands > Peat | place...
AGCCGCAGTGGGCGGCTATGAATTCATCCACGCTGGAGAAATTGTTGACTCGCGAGGCGTACTCGAGATCGGTCGCCTTGGGATCTTGGTGGCGATCGCGAAACCGCATCAGGGTCTCGCGCGTCCACGGATCGTTGTAAAAAATCGGCAGCTCGATGATTCGCGTCTTCAAGGTTTGGATGCTTCCGGCGCCACCCTGCTCGAGCGATTTGACTTCCTTCATCAGATCGTTCGGCGAGATGACGTCGGGATCAAAGCGAAGCAATAGCGAAGCGTTTGCCGGACAAATCTCGGTTACGCCGCTGATCTGGCTATCGCGGACCGCATTACAAACACCGAGCGCCCGAAAGAACGCGTGCAGTGACATCTGTTCGTCCATTTCGACCAGCAAATGCTCGTCGCCGCCGAATGTGTATCTGGTCTGCATCCCCGCGGACTCCCCGTTACGAAACGGCCAGCACCGCCGGCGTCTCGGCGCGCCGTCGTTCGAGCCAATCCTCAAGCCAACGTGTATTGGTCCTCATCTCGGCAACCTCGGGATCGCCGGCGAGCGCAATGTGAAGCGGTATGGTCGTTTTGATACCGTCGACGCGAACTTCCGCCAGTGTGGCGCGCATCAGCGCCAGAGCCTCAGCCCGGGACGCGCCCCAGACGATCAGCTTGCCGAGCAACGAATCATAAAACGGCGGCACGCAGTACCCGGGATACAAGCCCGTATCAAACCGAATGTGAGCGCCCGTCGGAACAAAAAACTCCTTCACCTCGCCCGGGCACGGGCGAAATCCAGCCTCCGGATCCTCGGCGTTGATGCGGCACTCGATGGCGTGGCCGTTTACGCGCACGTCCGTTTGCGCGACGCCTAACGGCCCTCCCGCGGCTATTCGGATCATTGCTTGCACGAGGTCGATGCCGGTGATCATCTCCGACACCGGATGTTCGACCTGAATGCGCGTATTCATTTCGATAAAAAAGAATGCGCCGGTTCGCTCGTCGTAGAGATATTCGAGCGTGCCCGCCCCTCGATATCGGACATGACGAGCCAGGCGGACCGCCGAGGCGCATAAACTTTCTCGGGCGGCGTTGTTCAGGCATGCCGCCGGGGCTTCCTCCCAGACCTTCTGCCGCCGTCTCTGTAGCGAGCACTCGCGCTCGTACACGTGGATGGCGTCGACGCCGTCGCCCAGTATCTGGACCTCCACATGGCGCGCATTTTGAATGAGTCGTTCGAGATAAAGGCCGCCGTCACCGAAGGCGGCCAATGCTTCTGCGCTGGCAAGCGGCAGCGCCTGCTCGAGTTCGGCCGGCGTGGCCGCGATCCTGATGCCGCGTCCGCCGCCCCCGGCCGCCGCTTTGATCATGAGCGGGAAACCCAGATCGGCGGCAACGGCGGCTGCATCGGCTTGATTGCTGATGCGGTCCTTGCTCCCGAGGACCGTCGGAACGCCCGCGGCAGCGGCCATGGCGCGCGCTTGAGCCTTGTCTCCCATGCAGCGGATCGTCTCGGCTCTGGGACCGATGAAGATGATGCCGGCCGCCTCGACGGCGGCCGCAAAGTCCGCGTTTTCCGACAAGAAGCCATAGCCGGGATGGATTGCATCGGCGCCAACTGCCTTCGCGGCGTCGATGATGGCGCCGGCCTTGAGATAAGATTTGGACGCTTGCGCGGGACCGATCTCGACTGTTCCATCGGCGAGTTTCGCCGCCAGCATCGCACGGTCGGCCGCGCTGACCGCTTGAACAGTGGAAATCCCCAATTCGCGCGCCGCTCTGATAATTCGGACCGCGATCTCGTTCCGGTTGGCAACGAGGATTTTGGAGATACGCTTTGGTTGGGCCAAAGTCATTTCAGGAGTCGATCTCATAAAGCGGTTGACCGGCCATGACCGCGTCCTCGTTCTCCACCAGAAAGCGGACGATGCGTCCGGCCTCCTCGGCTTCCACCGGCGTGAATGTCTTCATCACCTCGATCAGGCCGACCGTATCGCCCTTGGCGACCGCATCTCCTTCCATCTTGAATGACGGCTGGTCGGGCGCCGGTTTGCGATAGAACGTTCCGGGAATCGGCGCCGCGATTGTTTTGATTGCCATGAATTTCCCTTTAGGCCGTCGCGCAGGCGACCGTCCGGCCGGCGTCAGCCACCGCTTTTCGCGCCTCCGCCAAGATCGCCAGCGAATTCGGCGAATCGCTGTGGATGCACACGCTCTGCACATCCATCGGCAGCCTCTTGCCGGACCGCGTCGTCAGCGTTTTGTTTGAAATGATTTCGCTGACGCGGTCGTAAACAAGTTCGGGAGGCACTTGGCGTTTCTCGCGCTCGACGATCAGCGAGCCATCGTCGGAATACTCGAGGTCCGGATAGGCTTCGGTGCAAACGCGAATGCCGCGTGCCGCCGCCCGAACCGCGAGCGGCTCCCGGTCGCCGGGTCCGGCCCAGTAGATTGCCGCTCCGGGCGCCACCGACACGATTGCGTCGATGGCGGCGTCCGCAAGTTGATTGTCGCGCAGCACGTGGAATAGCGCGCCGTGCGGCTTGACGTGATTCAAGGGCAGGCCGGCGGCCGTGAGAAAGCCCTGCAGCGCACCGACCTGATAGACGATGTATGAGATAAGATCCTTCGGGGTGACGGCGATCACGCGACGGCCGAAGCCGAGAAGATCGGGAAGTCCCGGATGTGCCCCAACGGCGACGCCGGCTTCCTTGGCCATGGCGACCGTGTCCATCATGATCGGTGGATCGCCGGCGTGAAAACCGCAGGCCAGATTTGCGGTGCTGATCAAAGGCATGACCGCGGCGTCGTCGGCCATCCGCCAATTACCAAATCCTTCGCCCATGTCGCAGTTGATGTCGAACGTTCCAGTCATGCTGTCCCCCGCGGGCTGCTGGATTTTCGTGACGTCGTGAAGGCCGCCACCCGCCGTCGGTCGTCTTGCCGGCAGCGGGTTTTGCGGCGGATCAGGCGTTGACGAACTTGGCGCTGGTGCCCAGGACCCAGAACAGGCTAAAACTCACGACGGCCGTGGCTGGAGCGGAGAAGCTTGAGACCTGGGGCACATTCATAAGAATAATGCCCACGATCACCGCGCCGAACCACGCGGCGAGGCCACTAGGATTGAATGCCGGGTAGGCATGGTCAGGACGCGCGCCAGCGTCATCCGCGTCGTGCGGTGCCTGACGAATGATATACGCCAAGGCGACACCGACCCACGCCACGACGAAAATGCCCTGATAGGCGAGCGCCGCCAGAAGATAGTGGAAGACGTTCGCGAGCATCAGGATATAGACAATGATGCCGACGACGACCGCCCAGACTATCTTCGGCAGGTTGAGCCCCAACACCAAACGGGCCAGCGACTCCAGATTGACCGATGCGAGATAGTAATTCGCCGTATTGATGCGGGTTTGCGTAACCCACACGAAGATGAGACCGAAAATCCCCATCATCACGATGATGGCCTTGACCGCGGATACCTCGCTCAATACGCCCTCGAGCGGAATGGTGCTCACGAGGAAAATTCCGACGACACCGCTGACGAGCAGCGCGAGGAAATAAAACGGAGCGCCGAAATTGAACAGAGCGTGATAGGATTCATCCTGTTTTCGGCCGAAGCGGGCGTAGTCGAAAGTAAACATCATCATGATCCACACGCCCATATAGGCGACGTATACATCCCACCAGCCGGTCGGCGAGGCGCCTCCGGCCGGCCCCATCGACAGCCACGCGTTGCTGTAGCCGTAATTGTAGATCGCTAGCCCGACCGAAACGACAAGACCGACCAGATACACCGGCAAGAGCACGCCATTAAACTTGTCGAGCCACTGCTGAACGCTGCCGAAAACAAGCGGCACGCTGTAAAGGACCACAATTAGAGCAGCGATCTTGTAGTCCAAGCTGCTGTACAGAAATGTGCCGGCCAGGGCGATGACCGAGCCCTCGAACACCGCATAATAGATAGCGGTCGCGGCAAAAATCAGCGTGGCCAACGCCGAGCCGGTTCTGCCGAACAGCAAACGCGAGAATAGTGATACCGACAGACCGGTCCGGATGGCGTAGCGCGTGATGAAGTAATTGACAGCGCCGTAAGATAGGACGGAAAGAATCAGCCCGATAAGCGTATTCCTCGTTCCGTACGCCGACGCCAGCGTCGCTGCAACAACGATCCAAAACATCGCGCTACAGCAGCTCCAAAACGCCATCGTCAAGGCAAAAGGAGGCATTCGACCATCGATCGGCACAGGTCGCGTGGAATATTCCAGTCCTTCTTTGCTGTCAGCATTTGCCATTTGATTGCTCCCCTATCGCGCCCACCGCGCAGCTACCACCACCGGTGCAAAAGCTAGCCAACTTGAGAGGGGTACGGAATTTCTATATATTGAAGCCGCGAGTTCTGTTTTTCTTATGGTGCGTTGCCGGCGAGCCCCGAGAGATCGGGAAAGAAGGGCGACTCGGCGGTGCCAATTCGATAGGAAATCGGTGAGCTTCTCGCTTAGGCAAATTCGTTATTTCGTCGCCGCCGCCGAGAGTGGGCAACTCAGCCGCGCCGCAATCGAGCTCAACGTTTCTCAATCTGCGGTAACGACCGCGATCCGGCAGCTTGAAGAAATCATAGGCATAACGCTGCTAACCCGAAGCTCCACCGGGGTTACGGTAACGCCCGAAGGTGAGCAATTTCTTCGCCATGCTCGCGATATTCTCGCCGCGGTCGATCAAGCCCTTCACCTGCAACGCCGGTCTCGAAGCGAAATCAGCGGCAGCATCCGTGTCGGTGTGACTTATACGGTCGCCGGATATTTCCTCGCGCCTTTATTGGCGCGCTTCCACCGTGTTTACCCCGATATCGAGGTGCGTCTCGAGGAAGGTTCGAAAAGTGCGGTGGAGACTGCTGTCGCGAACGGTCCATACGATCTCGCATTGACGATGACCCAGGACTCTCGCGACCGGCAAGACAGAGATCAATTGACCTACAAGACGTTGCACCGATCGTCTCGTCGGCTGTGGCTTTCCGCGAATCATCCATTGCTTGAGGCCGACACCGTCGGCTTTAAAGAAGTGGCAAAGGTCCCCTACATCGCGCTCACCGTGGACGGCGCATGGGGTTACGCCCAGCGATACTGGGATACTCTTCCGCACCGACCCACGGTCGTTTTTAAAACCAGCTCGGTAGAGGCTATCAGAACGATGGTTGCTTCGGGCATGGGCGTAACGATCCTGTCCGACATGATTTACCGGCCTTGGTCTCTGGAAGGCGAACGAATCGAAACTCGTGACATCGACGGCGGGGTGCCGACCGTCGATGTTAGTATCTCATTCGCTACTTCGAGGAAGCTGTCGCGTCCCGCTCGTACTTTTTCGACATTCTTGCAGCGCATCTGTAACGCGGCGCCTCTTTCACAATAAGTCAGCGGGCCGTGCGACTGGCGAACCTCGCTCGATATTGCGGGCGCCGCGTTCGTTCAGTCGCGGTTCGTAACAGCCACTTGTTGACAAGGCAAAAATCGGCAATCAAATTCATACACGGATCCCACGGAGGCAACACCAGTGGCTCCCATTCTAGACAATGTAAATGAACTGTACCTCAAGCCACTGCTGGACTCGGTGTTTGACGCAGCGACAGTCCATCGCGCTAATCACGATCCGACGGAGGTGCAGCTTTGCACCTTGCTTTCGATCAAAACCGGAGGATGTACAGAAGACCGCGGCTATTGTTCGCAGTCGATCCACAATCCCACTGCGCTTAGAAATGAATCTCTACTCGACGTCGGGACCGTTATGGCGGAAGCGCGTCGGGCGAAAGAAAGCGGCTCGACAAGGTTTTGCATGGGTGCTGCGTGGCGACAGCCGACGGACGGGCGAGCGTTCGAACGTGTACTCGAAATGGTCCGTGGCGTCAGAGCGATTGGTCTCGAAGCTTGTGCGACGGTGCCGATTGCGGGCACGCCACTCGCTCAAGCCGAGCCGATCGATATGTTTGAATGGATACGTGTTATCGCCATTTGCCTATCCTTATGCCGAAAGCAATGGTGCGGCTATCGGCCGGAAGATTGTCCATCAGCCGTGAAACGCAAGCGCCAATGCTATTTTTACCGGGGACAAGCTCCTGACCACGCCCAATCCGGAGGCTAATGAAGATTACGCGTTGATTTCCATGCTTGGCCTCAAGCCGCGATTACCGGAAGGACCTGCCCACTCGAACAATCCGTAGATCTCCGTTGCGCTATTATTGGCTGGCTTTCGCTTTGAGCCGGCGACAAAGGCAATCGGTGTCGGTCCATCAGCGACCTCTGCGAAGCGTACGGAGGGGCAAACAATCTCGCGTTCGTTCGATCGTTTTAGACGTCGCAGAGCCGCCGCTCTTGGCGGCGATTACAATCTGCTCGCGGCGCCCCGCCAGTACTATCCGCAGTTCGCCGCCGATTGGTAGGAAATTGCACTTTCCTTATCAGCCGGGGATGACGAGCACCACTAGACGCGATCGGTTGCCGTGTTGCGCGTAACGAAGTGCCATGCGGCGCCGACTGCCTCTTAGCCCAGTCTTCGCACACCCCAGAGGCGACGGGCATTCGTTCCGTAATGTGTTATTATGCGAACGACCGACCTACATATCTGAGAGGCTAATATCTTAGGTTGACGCGCAGGGCGCGCGGTACAGATACTATGTATCGTATTCTACCCTTCAAAGACTGGAGCGAGGAGCAGGCAGAGCAATTCGCGTTAGCGCACCCGAGATCGAAGCTATAATCGTCAATGCCATCCGCAACGCCTTGGCAGAACGTGAGTCGACTGATGCTGTCATGTCGGCAAATGAGAGGGAGCTCGTCGAGCAATACCTAAAAAAGATAATCATCAAGCGGCAAGCAATTGAGCTCTACCTGATCAATGCAGGCGAAGCCACTCATAAAGACAATCCCGAGACCGCTGCCGGACATTCGGCCAACGACATCGCGGCCCGCCCCATTATGTTGCCTTGGACGCCGACGATTGCGACGGCTGTAAAGGGCGTTATCCATTCGCCCTCCCAACAAGCTGCCAGCCGGGGCGATCGAGACGCCCTGCTCACTGCCATTGCCAAAGCGCGCAGCTGGGTCAGCGATCTCGTGGACGGCCACGTTGCCTCAATCGCCGAAATTGCCAAACGCGAGGGCAAAGTCGAGCGCCATATTCGCCTGCTAATATCGCTCGCGTTCGTTTCGCCCAAGCTTATTGCGAACATCGCCAGAGAGGCTGCGCCGCCGCCTGGGATCACCGATTTCGCAAAGCGCCTGGTTTATTGGTGGAGTGAACAGGCCCGAGGTCTTGGGATAACGAAATTTGAAAGCGATTGATGTGATCCCAGCCCCGGCAACCGCGACCATCATTGACGATGTCCCGCTGGTGCGACAATGATCGTGACCCGAAGGACCGAAACGCGTGAGACACCTCCAGTGGCAGCGCGACTGGAGGAGTAAACGGCGCGAGGGGCCGCTGGATGTTCGCCGCATATCGACAGGCGTTATCGGCGGTATTGAACACTAACGGGGATGGTGCGGGCTAAATGTCTATGTTCGGCGCATGGCCAGAAGAAGCCCACCAAGGTGGCGTGGCACAAGAACGACGGTTCAATCGAAGGCAATGCGGGGAAGCTCCTGTTGTTCGCCAAAGAGCGCTCTCTGACAAATATCTGTCCGGTGCACGCTATCGTTTTACTTGCGGCGCTAGGCCAAGTACGACCAATAAAAGCTCCCGTTGCTGCCAAGACTGCAATGCCCTTAGTCCTCAAACGCCAGCCTGGCGGTTATGAGCGCGGTGCCGTCTACGGAAAAGCCAGCATTTATCGGCTTTTTTGCGCGCCTCGTCACACCCTTCCGTTTACGTCTGTTCACGCTGTTTCATTGGTCAATCATTGGTCGAGAGAGCTTGCCAACGAGTGAGCAAGGAGGCACCGTCACGGGTCAGGTGCCCCACTGCAGCTATCGATCGATCTAGACTGCGCTTGCAAGGAAGTATGCCCGTTCGGCGTCTCATCCTGGACGGCTATTGATTCTTCGTCGAGCGCGAGGGCTGCGGCTGCTACGTTCCACTCGAGATCCCCGCTGTTCACTGTACCGGGTGTGAGCAGGACATACATACTGCGTTTCAGCCGCAGTGCCCAGCCAAGGGCTGGATCTTGATAAGGGCCGCCGAAATTCACCGGGACGGCCGAGCAAGGATCACCAGGGTTGAATGTCTTCGCCATGGAAGAAGGAACCGGTCGGACCGGCGCTGCCCAGCAGCGCTAACCTGACGCTGGTCCGCGCGCCTTCTTCCGGGGACATCGGCGCGTCGACACCGTGCAGCGCCGTCTTGACGAACCCCGGGTGGGCCGCGTTCACCTTGATCGGGGTCTCGCGCAACTCGTAGGCCAGGTGCACGGTCCAGGCATTCAGCGCGGATTTGGAAACATTGTAGGCAGGGATTTTGAAGTTATAGAATGTGGACTGCGGATCGACGTTCGCCGCCATCGAACCGAGAATGCTCGATACGTTGACGATGCGCCCCTTCGCAGATTGCCGAATGAGCGGCAGCAAGGCGTTGGTCGTTGCAACTACACCGAACAGATTGGTGTCGAAGGTTCGTCGCCACACATCGAGACCCTGCTCGGACGGCGCCTTGTCGAAAGCGTCGATCATGATGCCGGCATTGTTCACAAGAATGTCGAGCCGGCCGTGCTTCTTCTCAATGTCGCGCGCTGCTGCGTCGATCGTGGCGATGTCGGTGACATCGAGAACCACCGCCTCGGCGCTGAGGCCCTCGTCGGAAATGCGCTGCGCCGCAGCGCGGCCTTGCGCGCCGTCCCTGCTTGCGACAATGACATGGATGCCTTCACGGGCCAGTTGACGGGCAGTTTCGAAGCCGATGCCCTTATTGGCCCCGGTAATCAATGCGATAGGCTTGCTCATGTTCAGTTCTCACCGTTGCGATGAGAACGAAGTAAGCTCGCGTTCCTAATTCAACAAATCGATCTGAATGATCGGCCGTATCGACGATGTAAATGCACCTCGCGTCGCCTAAAGGTCTTTCCGATCTGCGGCGTCGCAGTCAAAGCCAAACGTCGTCGGCAGAACGACATCCGACGCGCGATCGACGAGAAAAAACGTCGATAAAATGCCCGCTACAGCGCCAAACATCACGTAAATCGATGGCGCCATTGGCGATCCCATTACCTCGATAATTAGTGTCACCAAAAACTGCGCGAAACCGCCGAAAATCATAACGGCAAGATTGTAGGAAATGCCAAGCAAGGTCGACCGCGTTTGCGCCTCAAATTGCTCCGCGACCGCCGTTGAAAGCGGACCAAGGAAGATGCCGATCAAGCAGCAGAGCCCAATTTGTACAGTGACTAGATTTCCGAAGGAGGGGCTGTGGTAAAGCCAATAATACATTGGATAGACAACCGCTAAGTAGGTGATGAGCGCCGCCATCATGATCGGCTTACGTCCAAGCACGTCGGAAAGCGCGCCAGATAAGGGAGTCAACACAACCATAAACGAGAGGCCGATCGATTGAGCGATGAAGGTCTCATGCAACGGCAGATGGAGTTGCACCTGCGCAAAGGTAGGCATGTAGATAATGACGACGTAGAAAGAAATCGTGCCGCAGGTGTTGATGCCGATGCAAACCAAGACTTCCTTAATATGTGAGGTCAGATTTGCTGTGAACTTTCGGCTAGCCGACGGAGTGGCCCGTGCTTCCAGGAAGGCGCGGGTCTCTTCCACATAACGGCGTATAAACAGTCCGACCGGGCCGATGACGAGACCTGCAAGAAACGGTATCCGCCAACCCCAATTGTCGAGGACGTCCGGCGGCAGAGCCTGCGTAATGAGGGCCCCCGATAGCGCGCCGATTAGCACGGCCAAACCCTGACCGACCATCTGCCAGGAGCCGTAAAGGCCGCGCCTGTGCGGCGGCGCGCTTTCGATAAGAAATGATGTCGCGCTGGCAAACTCGCCGCCGCTGGCCAAACCCTGGAGTAAGCGCGCCAGCACGATTATCAATGGTGCAGCAATGCCGACAGCCGCGTAGGTCGGCGCGAAGCCGATCATCGCGATTGCCGTTGTCATCATGACAATGATTAAAAGCAATGCGGCCTTCCTTCCCTTGCGGTCGGCGTACAATCCGAGCAAAATGCCCCCCGCCGGACGCGTGAAAAAACCGACGCCGAATGTCGCGGTTGTCAGCAGCAACGAAGCGTATTGACTGCTGGCAGGGAAAAACAGTCTGGCAATGATCACTGTGAGAAAGCCGAAGATAAGGAAATCGTACCATTCAAGCGCATTACCGATCACGGCTGCTACGACCTGAATTGCTTTAGGTGCGGAACGAGTGGCGGACATTGTGCTCCCTTCGGCGCAGCGGCGCGAGTTATGGGCGTGTTCTGCTTGGATGCGGCGGGGCTTAATCTGCGCTTCGCGCTCAAAGCACGATTTAGGCGCTCAACATAGACAGAATGCCCGCTGAAAAAGCTGCGCAACGGAAAATCTGACTTTCGCGAACGTAAAGGATTGGGTGGCGGCGCCGGGCCGTGCAAATGCGAGTCATCGACACACCACAAGATGACTTGCGCCCCGACATGACCGCGTTCTCAGGGATATTATTTTTGCGCCATACCGTGTTTGGGGTGGGTCGGTGGCAAGTTCGTTCGACGTGGAAAATTTAGACCACGCTCCACGCACCTCACCATGGGATGGTGGCTGAGGTCTTCGTCGGTCCCGGCACAAAGGTCGACTCGAAAGGTCCGTTAATCGAGACAAGATCAAAACCGCATCTTCAAGATGATCGGCCAAAAACGGCACACGCGACCGGAACGGAGCATTGAGGTGTTTCGCGTCTAGGCTAGAGTGTACGGGCCCGGGCACAAAAGACGGAGGCCACGAGCTATGCAGGAGCCGTACCAACTGCCAGCAAAATCCCTCGCAGCGGTAGATCTTAGTGAGATTGATCTTGGGCTCTTACTCGCTTTGGAGGCGCTACTCAGCGAGCGCAACGTAACACGCGCGGCGGCTAAGCTTGGCATGAGTCAATCTGCATTGTCAGCACGGCTTCATCGATTGCGGCAGGTATTCGGGGATCAGTTGTTTGTCGCTGCATCGAATGGTCGCGGCATGGTCCCAACCATAAGAGCCATGGATCTGGAAGCCGAGCTCGAATACGTTCTAGCAAAGCTCCGGCGCATGGTTGAAGGGCCGATGAAATTCGATCCCGCTCGGTCCAAACGTACATTCACGATTGCAATCCAAGAGAGTCCGGCCGCGATCCTAGCGCCAGGTCTTATTTCGCAGGTCGTGTCCTCGGCCCAGGGCGCGCGCATGGCCTTTGTTCATCCGCCCCCCGATGTATTTGACCGCTTGGAGCGCGGTGAAATCGATATCCTTGTGACGAATCAAGATCGGGCGAGCGGCGATCTACTTCGCCGGCCGCTAGTGAAAGACGGCTTTCTGACCGCTCAGCGTAAGGGTCACCCTCGCGGAACAGGGGAGCTGGATATCAGCACCTTCTGCGCTCTGGACCATGTTCTGGTTTCCACCGATGGCGGCGGCTTTACCGGATTGATCGATGAGCTCCTTGCAGCCATGGGCCGAAAACGACGGATCGCGATATCTCTTCAAAACTATTCTCTCGTACCTTTGATTCTAAAGCACACCGACTGTATCTGCACATTGACGCGACGCTTCCTCAAGCAGTTTGCCAACGAGCTTGATTTGGTTCAGCCTCCGATTGATTTACCTCCAACGACGCTCTTTGCCCTTTGGCATTCGCGCGCTCGCCAGGATAGTGGTCATCGGTGGCTCCGAGAAGCATTGTTTCGCGCAGCGGTCGATGCCCGCGCTCCCGATGAGCATCAGTTGCCCGTGACGGTCAGCGCCGACTAAATAGGTCATATTTACGAGATCGATTGCAGCTGCAAGAAAGCTCTCGGGGTTGAAGCGCCAAACTGGCTGCGTTTCGGCACCCGAACGGCAGACAACGTGTCCGGGACCGAAACGCCGAGCATTTTTGATTGCGTGTGCATCGCAACCGGAAAACGGCGCCTTTTCATTGCGTTGAGACCCCCCTCTAGGGGGTGTGGCCTGCTGGCATTCGGCCGTCGCGGACCGCAAAAGCAACGTCCCGGCTTCGCAACCACGGCACCTCACAAAAAGTCAAGCTAGCCGCCGCGATTGCGTAGGCCGACGCCAGGTCGAACAACCAAAGCTGTTGCTTTTGCAAAATTCTGTAACCCAATTGAGTGCCGCAACGGCAGCGCACTCAGCTCAGCCTCGGATTTGTGTCGAGATGTCCTTCCATTCGCACCGGACTTTATCGCGTCGGTTTCCTGCTTCCTCCACCGGGACACCCAAGATCAATGACCTGACCGATGTGAGGGTGTTTGTGCACGTAGCCGCGACCGGCAGTCTTTCCTCCGCCGCGCGCGAATTAGATCTTTCGTTAGCTTCCGTCAGCAAGCGCCTTTCTGCCTTAGAACGCCAGTTGGGACTTGTTCTGGTGCGCCGCACGACGCGTAGCCAGTCGCTTACCCCCGAGGGCAGCGCTTTTCTGGAGCATTGCAAACGAATATTGGCGGAAGTGGACAGAGCAGAAACTTTGGCAGCCGTCAGCCAACGGACCGTAAATGGACTTCTTACGCTGTCTTCGCCGCGGGCATTCGGTGTTCGGCATGTAATTCCGCTCGTCATCGAATTTCGCAAACGTTACCCGGAGTTGGATATCCGATTGCTATTCAACGACGAGCGCTTCGATACAATAGAAGAAGGGGTGGACCTCAGCTTCAGGTTCGGTGCACCGCCCGACTCGACATTCTTTGCAAGACAGATAGCACCTAACCACCAAATCATCTGCTCTTCGCCAAGCTATGTCCGGCAGCACGGCTCCCCAATGAGTCCGGCTGATTTGCAAGGTCATACTTGCATCGTACATGGGACGAGGAGGTCAAGTTGGCCGCTCAGGCGCCGCAAACAGACTTTCAATGTTGACCTAAGCCCCAAATACATCGTCAACGATACGGAGGCTGCACAAGAGCTGGCGCAAGCCGGCGTTGGCATTTGTCTCGGGTCCATATGGAATGTGACTCCAGAACTCGAAACCGGGAAGCTAATCAAGCTCTTGCGAGAGTTCACGATACCTGATGAACCGCTTTACGTGGTGTACCCTCACGGTCGCCAGCTGGCCCCGCGCGTTCGCCATTTTCTTGATTTTGCGATGATCCGGCTACGCGTCGTATGGCGCCAAGTATCGGCAAACAACGAGCGCATATTGGCGGTTGAGAGCGAGGGCCGGAAGCATGCGGCGAGAAGTGTCGTGTCGCTTGCGCTCGGCGATTCTATGCCTGATCCAGGGCGCGAGATATGGCAGCAGCCTGCATAGGTGACGGCTAGGTTCTGTACTC
>Ga0187781_10002714_pt1 | contig 13387 bp, 11 predicted proteins | sample 0715_SJ02_MP02_2_FD_132447 | JGI IMG/M metagenome (GOLD analysis project Ga0187781, IMG submission 132447) | Tropical peat soil microbial communities from peatlands in Department of Meta, Colombia - 0715_SJ02_MP02_20_MG | ecosystem: Environmental > Terrestrial > Soil > Wetlands > Peat | place...
CACCATCGGCACCGCGCTCACCGCCACGCAGATCGGGGTGCTCGGCAGCGCGCAGCTGGCGGGCCTCTCCAGTGCGCAGATCAACGGCTTCGACACCGCGCAGGTGCAGGCCATCAGCACCAGCGCGATCAGCAGCATCTCCACCGCGGAGATCGTCACCCTCGACGTTGCAGCGCTCGCCGCCGGCCAGGTGGCGGCCATGAAGTATCAGCAGATCGCCGCGCTCGGCAGTACCTTGAGCGCCACGCAGATCGGAGCGATCACCACAGCGCAGTCTCAGGGCCTGACCAGCACGGTCATCAGCGCCCTGAATACTGCACAGGTGCAAGCGATCTCAACGGCCGACATTGCCGTGCTCGGAACGGCTCAGCTGCAGGCCCTGACGATACCCATGCTGACCAACGCCCAGGTCGCAGCGCTGAGCTCGACACAGCTCACCGAGCTGACCACGGCGCAGATGCAATCCTTCACTCCGGCTCAGGAACCGTATCTGAACATCTAGAGCAGCACGCTCTGATCGCTCAGGTCGAAGGTCGGCATCGCGCAGGGATCACCCGCGAACAGCCCCAGGACTCTGGGGCTGTTCCCATTCCCGGGTCGGGTTCAGAAACTTAGGGGAATCGGCCGGTGATCGGGACCCGCGGCAGTTCATAGAATGTCACGTACCTGCGAAACCGAGAGTTCCGGCGGCCTAGCACCCCAGGCTGAGCCGAGGAGAGTCACCACGGGTGCGAGCACTCTGCGTCGATAGCGAACAGTTCGAAGCGTCATGTCACAGGCAATCTACGGGTGGCGCAACTCGGCAGGTTCCTGCCGTTCACCGCGTTGCCAAGGTTTTCCCCATTGCAGACACTCAGAGCTCAGCACCAGCACCGGCAAGACCCAAGAACACCATCACCGCCCGGTTCAAACGTACAACGTCCTTGTCCTCAAGCTGCCCGATCCGCTTTCCGAGCTTCGCTTTGGTCACTGTGGTTATCTTGTCGACCATCAGACTGCTCGCGTCCTTGAGTCCGTTGTATTCGCTGGGCTTGACGGTGAGCCTGAACAATGGGGCAGGGGTCGGATTGGTCGTGAAGGGACAAAAGGTGATCGACTGCAGCTCCGCGAACCTGTCGTCCTGCAGAATTGCGACTGGACGAGGTTTTCCGGTGTAGTCGGGGCCACCGGACACGCTCCAAATTTCGCCGCGCTTCACTTCGCGTTCCAGTCGGCGATGGACTCGATGAACGCCAGGTCGTCCTGTTCTTGAGCGCTGAGTGAGACCGCCCGCGATTGCTTTCGGGCCTGCGTCGCGAAACTCTTCGAGCGCACGTCAGGGACCCAGATCTGGATGGGGCGAAGGCCGGCGGCTCTAAGGGCGCTGCGGTGCTTGTGCACCCGCTTGGCAACGGAACTGCGCGAGCCGGCCCGTGCGCGATTGGAACTCATGGTCGGCCTCCTGCTCATTGTTACATGTAACAATAATAGCCGGTTTGTGACGTTACATGCAACAGCACGGGGCCATTGAAAGCGGCGCGTTCGGAATGTCCGCGGCATGACAACCGGCGCTATCAGCCAGCTGCAGTCACTGGCTCGACCGCCCTAATTTCGAGATAGCGGACACCGAAAAAGCGCTCTCGCGGTACCGATCCTCTGCGAGGGCACCCTTCTTAGGGATACCCACTAATCCCTGAGCGACTACTCGATAGCCCCGATGCCTTCGCGGCGCTCGGCTGGGCAAAATGCCAGGCTGGGACGTAGTCCGCGAATTGGGTCACATCACTTAGGACCCCTGACCCTGATGCCGATAGCCCGGGCGATGAGCGGTTGAGGGCACAGACACCGATGCTAATGTCGAACTGTCACGGACGCCGAACCGGTCTCCTTCGAGCGGCCCGTCCCTCCGCATGGCTGGCTGTCTGCCTTCTTGCGCCGATCAGTCTGCAGGCAAGCGAGAAGCCTGGGCATGCTGTCATGACCGTCAGCCAAGTTCGCAATCTGCCCTCGGAGCAAGCTGGGAAGTCGGCTCCAGTTCACCTCAGCGGAGTGGTAACGGTTCCGAGCACTTACAAGAACTCGTTTTTCTTCATGGATTCGACGGGAAGCATCTCCGTGGACCGCATGGATGAATCCGCACGGCCAATGCGCGCTGGAGAACGTGTAGAGATTGAAGGGGAAACCGCCCCTGGCTTGTTCGCACCAGTTGTACTCGCGAAGCAAGTCAAGGTCATTGGTCAGCAGGAACTTCCGCAACCACGCTTGTTCCGGCCCGAGGAATTAGCAAGTGGTCGGGAAGACAGTCAGTGGGTAGGGCTGCGTGCCCAAGTACGATTCGCATCTATTCAAAGCATCTGGGGAAATGAAGTTCTCGTTCTGCGGGCTAACACTGACCTCGGCACAATTGCGGTCCAGGTCCGCGATTTCTCCAAGGGCGGGTGGGATCAACTCCCCGGTGCAGTAGTAGTGATTCGCGGAGTTTGCGGGAGCATTTTTAACGACCGTCGTCAATTAGTGGGTATTCGGCTTTTTGTGGCCAGTCTGGACGACCTCCAAGTAGTAAAGCCGGGGCTCAGCAGTCCGTTCGATTTGCCCCTAAGTTCCCCGGACAGTCTGCTTCGCTTTAATGGCGGCTCCCAAAGCTCGGACCCGGTGAAGGTCCGCGGTACGGTGACCTACGCCGTCCCGAACGATTTCTTCTTTATTCAGAGCGGACAACGCGGCTTGTTGGCACGAGCTGCGCGGTCAGGCCCCATTGCAGTTGGGTCTACCGTTGATGTCGTCGGCTATCCGGAATCGGGGAATTACGCCCCCGTAATCAACGACGCTATTTATCGCATCGTTCCGGGAAGCGCCCCGGTCACCCCGGCTCCAGCAGCAGCCAGCATGATAGTCCTCAAGAACAGGGGATTCTGGGCTGCGCCGTACGATGGCACACTCGTTCGCCTTACCGGAACAGTCGTCTACGAGACGCAGGAGGAAATTCAAGACCAGCTTATCCTGCGTGATCGGGACGTCGTCTTCCGCTCTAAATTAAGCGGGAGCGATGGTCACCTTCAGCGCTTGGCTCCCGGCACTGTCGTGAGCGTTACCGGAGTTTGCGCCGCTCACATCGACGACGTGCGGAATGTCCAGTACTTTGAAGTGCTCTTGCGGTCGCCATCGGATATTGTAATTGTGAAGACCGTGCCGTGGTGGCGCGACGCCCGTGCTGGTTGGATGGTTGCGCTTATCCTTTCAGGTGTCTTCATCATTTCGACAATAGCGTTCTTACTCAAACACCACTTTGAACTGCGCGCTCTGGCAATGAAGGATCCTCTTACCAACCTGTTAAATCGGCGCGGATTCGCCATCCTTGCCAGGAGAATGTGGCGAGAAGCGGTGCGGAATGAGGTCACGCTTCTGCTGATTTATGTCGACATCGACCGGTTCAAGGAGATCAACGACCTATACGGCCATCACTCGGGCGACCGGGCATTGATTGCGGTTGCTGAGGTGCTGCGTCAATGTCTCCGCCCAGAGGACGTGTGCGCCCGCATGGGTGGCGATGAGTTCGCGGCATTCTGCGCTATGCCGGAATCGGTCTTCGATAGCGTCGAGCAGCGAATACGAACAAAGTTGGAGTCTCACCCATCGATCAGGGAACGCGGATTCTCAGTCGACATCAGCATCGGAGTGTTGGTTTGCAAACCGTCGCTCGCTCCAGTCTCCGTCGAAGAGCTGATCCGGCGCGCCGATGGGCAGATGTACGATCAGAAGCGGCGCAGGCAAGCCGCGGCTCACGAAGCATCGAAGACAACCGGTGTGGTGTCCCGCGGGAGCGCCGAGGGCCTATCAGGAGAGCGCGCCAATGCCTTTGCGCTGGATGACATCCAGCAACTTCAGCGACGGCCCGCTTGGCCGCTTCTCCCCAATCTCCCACTTCTGAACGGTCGAGATGCTGGTGTTCAGCATGGCGGCGAACGCCGCCTGACTGACCCGACAAGGCCTCTCTGATCTATCGTCGGACCAAGAAGCTTCGAGCGGTGCAGCTGCTACTTGGGCATACCAAGCTAGAAAGCACTGTTCGGTATCTCGGCATCGAGGTCGACGACGCGCTCGAGATGGCCGAGCAAACCGAAGTGTAGGAGCGCGGGCCGCTCAGCGGCTGCCACGGTCGCTGGCCGGCCACTTTCAGCCATCCGCGGTGTCGGCTCAGGTTCCTCCAAAGCGGACAGCCTGGGTTATCCTGAGACCAACGCTTTCTCGAAGGTAGTAAATGTCGTCCAGCGTGCGCGGTCAGGCCTTTTCCTGTCTCAAGAGCGCCACTAGGCGAATCGCCATCGAAGCCGTCACGATTAGGGGCGTGAAAGAGCCTCGCCTGCGTTTCGACAGGACTGCGGTGGGGCTCGTGGGGCGCCTGCAAGCGGCCCTCGGCAAGTCTGTGCCGAGAGGCAAGACGGTGATCGTTACGATCACGGCGCCGGTACGGCAGGATTCAAAGACCGGTCTAATACTGCAGGAGAGGATACGGCAGCTGCTTGCGACTAAACGAGCTCAGCTCAAGGCCACGATCCATGGAAACCGGATACGCGTTCAGGTCCTGAAAGGCGGCGCGAGTCGAACCGCGAGACTCATCGGCTTTGTCCACAATCCCGAGCCGAGTCCATCGGTTCTCTTCGAGGTGACGCGTCGCCTGCTGGCATGCATAGGCTCGGAAGAACGGCCCCATCGAGGCGACCGCTGGCTCATCGTCGCCAACTCCGATGGGCGCGCGCCGATCGAGACGATTCGGCAGGTATGCTTGGCGCTTCGTGCTCGGACCGTCTTCAAACGGATTCTCTTGTCGGAAGGTGAAGGCGAATCCCTCTGATTCTCCCCTTATCGAAGCGGCGCTTGTCGGCCAAAAACCGGCCGCTCAGGCAGGTACCTTAGCTTTCCCCATAGCGGTCGTCGTGCTAGTCGTGCCCGATGCGCCCCGCGCTCGGCCGCAACGCGAATGCTCTGCAGCTGGACATTCCACCTTTCAGGCGGGAACCACCGGCGGGACTATCGAGCGGCTTCGCTGAACGCCGAAGGCGGCGCAGTGGGCTCTCCGGAGACTAGTACCGCGCCCAAGGGAACATACAATGTGCTCGGGTGCGCGGCGTCGTGATAGAGAGCGACGTTCACCGGACGTGCATCGGACATCGACTCAGTCGCCACGACGCCACCCGAGTTGTAATTCTTCTCCGCGTAAATCGAATTGACAGGACCTATGGTCAGTCGCAGTCGGCTTCCCTTCTTTACCTCCTGCGCGACAAACGTGAAGTGATCGAAGTCGTAGCGTAGCGGCTCCCTGGTACGGATCAGCTTCGGTGCACGTGCGCTCTCACGATAGCGGGCGCGAATCAGGTCGACGGTGAGCGGAATGCTGCTGCCGTCCTTGCGGATCTCATAGATGCTGACGCTGAAATCGGTGTCCGGCTGATCGATCGCGATCCAGGCCGAGAGCCTGAAGAAGCCACTGATCTCCGTGTCCCTGTCGAATGGCGCGCTGTGGTAGACGAGCTGTTTGCCGCGCAGCGCATAGACCATGGTCTGGTCGGTGAGGCTGTCACCATCCAGTGTCGCCTCGAGCTCGGCGGTGCCGACGTCGTGCGGATCGTACAGATAATGGTCTGGCCGCCCCCGGGGTTGGTCTTCCGTCAGAGTGCCCGAAGAGAGTACGTCAGTCGCGTTGGCGCTCGAGTCCAGATGCATCGCCAGCGTGGCCCCGGTGACGGCCTCGAGCGTGTCAGCGTAACGCCAGCGGTCCGCGAACATCACGTAATACGCTACCGGCTTGCGCAAGAACTCCGGCTTGGAGCCGCCCTGCATGGTCCACGCGTACCACGCGAGATGCAGCTTCGGAATATCGACGAGGCTCCCATGGCCGAAGGTGAGGCCGCCGAATTGAGTCGTCGGCGTGCGCGTGCCGGCATGGTCCCAGGGACCGATGACGAGATAATGGCGTGCGCGTCCCTCGGATGAAGCGTGGCTCATGTACTCCCGGTAGTGTGCCAGTGCGCCTGGCTGGTCGCCGTCGTGACTGCCGGTGATGGTGAGGATGGGAATCGACAGTCTTGCATACTGCTCGGCGGTCGGGTTGTACGCGTCCCAATGCGAGTCGGGCTGCGGATGACTGATCCACTCCTGGAAGACCGGCGAAGGATTGCCGAGCATCGAGTCGAGCGTCGCGAAGGCCGCGCCCGACTCGAACCATTGGCGGTACTTTGTCACCCAGAAGGCCTTGTCGCCGAACACCTCGCGCTGGCCCGTGCGCCCGCTGGTGAAGGTAAGCCATTGCATATCGTACGGGTAGAAAACGTTACGGAACATCGGAAAATCGATGCCTGCGTACGGCGATGCCACCGGCACGATGGTGGCGAGGTGCGGCGGGAACTCCTTGGCGGTTGCCCATTGGTCGTAGCCTGCATACGAGCCGCCCCACATGCTCACCTTGCCGTTACAGTACGGTTGCTTCGCTAGCCATTCGACAACGTCGTAGCCGTCTTTGGCCTCCTGGATGAAGGGATGGAACTCGCCCTCGGAGTTGCCGCGTCCGCGCACATCGACGGTGAGGAAGGGCAGGCCGTGGGCCGCAAAGTAAATGCCGCGCTCGTGATAGCTCTGCCCAATGTAAGGTGTCAGGGTGAAGATGCACGGCTGCGGCGTCTTCTGGTCCCTCGGCGTGTACACCGTCGCATTGAGATGCACTCCGTCACGCAGTGGGATCTTCACGCCCCATGTGAACTGCACCTTCGCAGCGTCAGGCTCGGCGGGTGGAGCTTGCTGCGCAAACGCCGCCATGATGGGGACCGACAGCAAAATCGCCAGAGCCAATCGCTTCATCACTTGCCACCTCACCCGGGGTCAGGAACGCAAAGGCGCCTGCACGAAGCCCTGGCATTGTGGTCAATATCATGCAAGGTTCAAGTCCCGAGTCGACCGGCAGGGCTGCGAGGCTGTCGAAGGTGGCGTTCGCGATCCACGTCCATTGCTCCTCCCTCAATGCATCTCGCGCGGACGCCTGCGACCCAGCTGGCAGTTACGGCCGGGGACGGCCAGAACCGGCCGGTTAGGCTGCGACTTCAATTTGTACGACCCAAGCGAGAAAGTGCTGGCTGGCCGAGCTTCCGCAATCGGCCAGAAGCCACCAGTAGACGGCGGTTCGTAAGTTTCTCGAGAGCGGACGCTCGAGTGAACGCTATGTGCTGGAGCTATCTGTTTGGCGGTGCTTAGTCTGGAAACCCCTTGCGCGCTCGATCGCCCGGAAGCGCTGAGGATACTTTGGCAACTCCCTGCGTCAGAGGCTCACGTTTGGATGGGACGCCTGGGATACCCCGATTCCGAGAAGGACTGCCAGGGCGGCAGCACCAATCAACGCCAGCGTCTTGCCACCGCTGAACTCGCGCTTTTGCAAAGAGACGATGCGCTCAACGCTGATGCTCTCGTTCCCCCCTTCGATGCGGCCGTCACCAAGCTTGGTTACGATGATCCGGTGGGTGTTTCCGTCGCTCGTGACTACCTCCACCCGGTCGCCGACTCTCAACAGCTCACCGGAATTGATACGTTGTTGTAGTTCGCTGGGGCTGCCGCCGATGGGGCGAAGGGTTGTACATCCCGTGGACAGCAGCACGATCAACACGTACACCACGATCTTTTGAATCATAGCTTTAGCCCCCCGGGCAATAATGATGGCTTGTGCAGTGCACCTGCAACCAAACACAGGGCCGTGCGGCGGACGTTCCCTGACCGTACGGGGGAATGACAATCTCTTGTCTGGGTTGAGCGACGCCCATTAGGTTGTTGAGTAACCGGTTTCGGGAGCCGCATTCGGCTCAAACCCCTGCATCTCGGTTTTTCCCGATTGCGAGCCCATGGCACAGGGCCAATGCTCACCAGCTGAAAAACCACCACCAGCCCACAAAAAGGTGCCGCCATGAGTAAGAAGATGTTTGTCATTGCTGCCGGTACAGTTGCCGCCGCTGTCATAGGCGGTGACGTGCTCGCGCAGAACGTGCCGATGCCGGAGGTCACCGTAGAATCGCACCGGGTGGTGGCGACGACCATCGGTAGGACTTCGAGTGGAATACCGATCGTCGACGTTTCCCTGGGTTACACGGTGAGCGCGCAGGGGCTCGATATCGGCACCGCGATAGGTGCACGAGCATTCGAGGCACGCGTGAGCGACGCCGCGAAGGCGGCCTGCCAGGAGCTCGGAAAGCGTTATCCCAGCTCCACCCCGAGTGACACGGAATGCGCACGGGCGGCCACCGACAAGGCGATGGTGAAGGTCCACCAGCTCGAGGATGCGGCGACCAAGAAGTAGCCGCGAGTCAGGGTCAGACTGATCCCCGGTCGCGGCCGCTGCAAGCGGCGACGCGCTTCGCCCCTGGCAGCATCGCAGCTGGATCTTGCCTCGTGACCTAGAGTTTCTCGCTGTCTCAGGCAAAGCGGCTACGCGCGCCCGCATTCCACCGATTGAACGGCTGGTAACGGGGAGGCAGCCGGGCCGTTCGGGGTCGATTTCCGCCCGTCAACCTAGCCAAGCGCTCACGGGCGCTGATCGGCCAGCACCGTCGCCGCCCAGCTATAGATTTCCCGAGAGCAGTCACTGGCGGCAGGCAAGCTTGAGGCGGAAAGTGCTGCGAAAACATGCATAACCCAACTGCCAGACCGCTGTGAGGCATCAGACAGCAGGGCATGAGCCTCGAATTAAGATGTTGAGCAATGACTAGCATCTGTATCGTGGCTGGGGCAGTGGCGGGGCTAATACTGCTGGCTCTATTCCTGCACACATCGTGGCCGTCACCTTTGCCGGCGCCGCAGCCCTACGCGGGGCCCTTGCCCTCAGGCACACCGCCAAAGCTATTGGGCGTTTTCGCCTTAGTGACTGGCGTCACCCATCGGGTTGCGGCCTTCGGTTATCGCGGAGGCTCGTTGTTTGAGCGGCGCGATTTTTCGATGACTGGAGCTCTGGTGAGACACCCGCAGGGCGACCTGCTCATCGACACTGGCTTTGGCCGGGACATCGACAAGCAGTTTCAGACCCTGCCTTCCATGTTTCGTGCCATCACGTTCTACAGTCTGTGGCAGCCCGCCGCCGACCAATTGAGGGCTATTGGCTATGACGGGAGCTCGTTACGCGCCATTCTTTTGACGCATTCGCATTGGGATCATGTGAGCGGCCTGCCCGACTTTCCCGGCGTGCCAGTGTGGGTGACACCGCAGGAACGTGCATTCATCAGAAAAAGCGGAGACATGGATTTGTGTAGGCTCTTTGCGGACATACGATATGAGGAGTATCGGTTTGAAGGAGGGCCGTACCTCGGATTTCCTTCCAGCCACGATGTTTATGGCGACGGCTCGATCGTCGTTGTACCTGCGTTCGGTCACACGCCAGGCAGCGTGATTGCATTCGTTACGCTGTACGACAGTACCCGCTACGCATTCGTCGGCGATCTCGTATGGCAACTGGAGGGAATCACGCAGCGCGAGGAGCGCCCATGGATCATCCGCAGAACGGCCGATACGGATGCGGAAGGCGCACGCGAAAACCTGCTGCGAATCATTGCGCTGAAAGAACGCCTGCCCGATCTGATCATTGTGCCTGCGCATGACATGCGCGCATTTGCTCAAATACCGAGGTTATCTCAGATTGGCAGCAAGCCAGCTGCTTCGCGGTCCGCGTAGACCTGCAAACGTATTGGGAATACGTGGCATGCACCGACGTTTTCCGATGCTCTCGGTTGCCGCTAAGTCGCGCCTGCAAGCCACGGGTTGGGTCATCGCGGCGTGGATTATTGCAGCAATTCTGGCCATGCCATCCAACGCCAAGGCAGCGGCGCTCGAAGTCTACGGACGGCTACCAACTATCGAAGACGTGGCCCTTTCACCGGATGGGTCGAGGCTGGCATTCGTTCGGACCAAGGGAGACGACAGGACGATCGTCATCGTGTCGCTGGTGGAAGGCCGGGGGATCAACACCATCCACATGGGAGACTACAAGCTCCGGAGCATTACCTGGGCCGACGGGGAGCACCTGCTGATCACTACCTCGGAAACCGGGGTCTTCTATGGCCCGGCGGACTCGGTGTGGTTGGACAAGTCCGAGTGGTTCCGACTCACGGTATGCGACCTTGGGAAGAACGCCTTCAGAACGCTTCCCTCCCCGAAGAACAATCAAGGTCTCAATATCTTTGGGGTCCTCTCCGGTTCGGTGATGGTGCGGCGGCAGGGAGGACACACCGTGCTCTTTCTGCCCGCGCTGTACTCGCACGCCAACAGGCTCGGTCGCGTCCTGTTTCGCGTGGATCTCGAGACGGGTGAACAAACGATCGCGCGCGAAGGCGGTCCCGGGACGGAAGGATGGCTGGTCGATGAAGAGGGACAGATCGCGGCCGAAAAGAGCTATACCGAATCCGATCAGCGCTGGTCTCTCAGCGTTCGTCGCGGTAAAGAACTGAGCGAGGTCATCGCGGGCCGCGAGCCCATTGATGTGCCACATATCCTCGGGTTCGGCCCCGACGAGGGGACGCTGCTCACTGCCGGTATCGTGGATGGCGATATCGTTTGGCGGTTATTGTCCCTGAAGGACGGCACCCTCGGGCCTCCCATGGCGGAAGGACGCCTACTCGAGAGCCCGATCGAGGATTTCCGGACGAATCGCATGATCGGCGGCAGGTGGCTGGCCGACGACCTACGGTACGTATTCTTCGACGATGCCATGCAGCAGCGCTGGACGGCTATAACGAAGGCGTTTGCCGGAGAGCACGTCCGCCTGGTCTCGTACTCAGCTGATTTCAATGAGATCGTCGTGCGGCTAGAGGGCGCACGGGATGGCTACTGCTACGAGATCGTCGACATGAAGACCTCTCGTGCGCAGGCGCTCGGCGAAGTGTACGAGGGCCTCGGGCAGCCGCTGGAAGTACGCCCTCTCATCTACAGGGCTGCCGACGGCATGGCGATCCCTGCTTATCTGACCTTACCCCGGGGACGTGAAGCCAAGAATCTGCCGTTGGTGGTGCTGCCTCATGGGGGACCCGAAGCCCGCGATACTGCGGATTTTGACTGGTGGTCCCAAGCGCTCGCGGACCAGGGCTATGCCGTGCTGCGCCCGAATTTCCGGGGCTCGAATCTGAACTGGAAATTCATCTCCGCGGGATTCGGACAGTGGGGCCGCAAGATGCAGACCGATCTCTCCGACGGAGTGCGCTACCTCGCCAAGCAAGGGGTCGTGGATGCCACCCGTGTCTGCATCATGGGAGCGAGCTACGGTGGCTACGCGGCGCTCGCCGGAGTGAGTCTCGATCCCGGCGTATACCGCTGCGCCATATCGGTCGCCGGAATCTCGGATCCGAGCCGCATGCTGCAGCAGGCAGACTACCGCGGTAGCGGCACAAGGGCACAGAGATACTGGGATCGATTCATGGGCGTCACAGGTCCAGACGATCGTGTGCTGGATCAAATCTCCCCTCTCAAGCATCTGGACGCAGTGAACGTTCCGGTGCTTCTGATTCATGGGCTCGACGACACGATCGTCCCATTCAAACAAAGCAGCCTCATGTTTGACGCCCTGACGCGGGCGGGTAAGAAGGTGCAGCTGGTGACACTGAAGCGCGAAGACCATTGGCTCTCGCGCAGCGAAACGCGGTTGCAGATGCTCGAGGCTTCCGTCGCTTTCCTTCGCGCAAACAATCCGCCGGACTAGTGGAGGCGCCAATGTCCGGTTCGGCTGTTCTGACCGCTTCGGAGCAATCTATCTGACCCTCAAGGGTCCGTTAGCGGTCGCAGGTCCGTCACAGCTGCCACATGACTCGCGGAAGAACCGAGGAAGCGTTCGGGTTCGCAGGAGCGGCTCTAAACCGACAGCGCCTCGCGCAGCTGCGCGACTTCCTCGGCCGAGGAGGTCAGGAAGTTCTCGCACGCCTCGAAGTCGAGCTGCAGGCGCTGGAACGGCCGTGAGCTCCCGACCAGGGCTTTGAGCGTATCGGGCGTGCCGGCGTAATCGGCGAGCAGCGCGGCGACCGCCAGCACGTCGCTCAGGGTCACCGGGCCACGGATGTCCTGGTCCAGGTCCTCGGAGTTGCGCACTGCCTCGATGATCTCCGGGGCGAAGCCCCAGTTCTCGATCAGCGCGGCCGCGATCTGCAGGTGCCAGGTCTGCACCACGTGGGAATAGGCCTGTTGATCGGCGAACAGCGCCGGGTGCTTGCTGGCGCGCGCGAGGATGTAGAGTCTGCCGATGCCCTGCAGCAGGCCGGCGAGCATGGCGGCATCCGCATTGAGCTGTGTCAGGCGCTTGGCGATCGCCTGGCTCAGCGAGGCGACACGCACGCTGCGCTGCCACAGATCCTCGATCTGGCGCTCGAGGCCCTTGAGGTCGGGCGAGGCGCGCAGCTGGCTCATGGCGAAGGAAACGGTGGCGGTGCGCACGGTGTTGAGGCCGACGCGCGTGATCGCGGCGCGCAGATCCGGGGCCGGAACGCGCCGCGGGTTGAGCGCCGCGGAGTTGGCCATGCGCACGATCTGGCTGGCGATCGACGGCTCGCCGCCGATCGCGGTGACGACGCGCGCGATATCGACGTCGTCATCGTTCAGCATCTGCTGGATACCGGCGACCACGGCCGGGTAGCCCGGCAGCTCCACTTCGCCGTCCGAGAGCTCGGCAGCCAGCGCCTGTACGAAGGCGAAGGCGACGTCGTTGGCGCTCGCAGGCGCTGCGTTGGATCTTGCGCCGGCCACGTTACACCCCTACGCCGTGCACGGCGCCGTGCAGGCGGCGCACCAGGTCGGCCTCGCCGAGCGAGAGGCCGCAGTTCGCCATGAGGTCCTCGCTCGAGGCACCGCTGCGCGCCAGGCGGATGGCGAACTGATAGCCGCCGGCCGGTGCGCCCTTCGGCTGCACGGCGGGCGCTGCCGTACGCTCGATGCGCTCATCGAGGCGGCGAATCGCGGTCGCGGTGGCATTTACGCGCGCATCGAGCTGGGAGAGCTGCTGCGCCAGGTTCTCCGAGTGCGTGAAAATATGCTGGCTCTGCCGGCGGGTCGCTCGGCGCCAGCCATCGAAGGTGAGGGCGGCGAGGGCGAACGCGAACACCATCAGCGTGCCGCAGCCGGCCAGCAGCAGGTCAACGGGCGGTATCTCAGTCATGTGCACGAGGGCTCCTGTGAGCGAGTTCACATCGCGCGCGCGAGTCGGATTTCCGCCGCGCGGCTTACTCGAGGGGAAAGGTGCATGATCCATGCCACTTGGGCGCCTCAATGGCCGCCGTCGGCGCCCATGGCGGGCGCCGCGGCAGCGGGTGGTGGCGCCACCGGGGTGAGGGCTGGCGGCGCCGCCGCGGCCGTGCCCGACTGCACGGTTGCGGCCGGTGCAGGCGCGGCTGCATCGGCTGCGGCGCTC
>Ga0187781_10002715_pt1 | contig 13386 bp, 12 predicted proteins | sample 0715_SJ02_MP02_2_FD_132447 | JGI IMG/M metagenome (GOLD analysis project Ga0187781, IMG submission 132447) | Tropical peat soil microbial communities from peatlands in Department of Meta, Colombia - 0715_SJ02_MP02_20_MG | ecosystem: Environmental > Terrestrial > Soil > Wetlands > Peat | place...
CATCATCGTGCGCAGCACACCGGACACCACCATCACGGCAAAAAACATCACCACGCACGCCACCATTCGTACACCGCGTAAGGAAGCTCTTTCGTAGCTCAGTTTGAGGATTTGACGAGCTGCCGCGCTCGCCAGTTTGCTTGCGGGCAAAATAAAAGGGCCCCGTGAAAGCGGGGCCCTTTTTCTCTTTTGCCGCGTCGCTTGACGAACAGTTCAACCGCATACTGCTCGTTCGCGACTCGCACCGCGTGCGCGGTGTGTTCAGCTTTGTAGCGCTTCTAAGCCCGGTGGAGTCAATCAACCCTCCGTCGGAGCTTGTAGCTCACAGCTACCTTCTACGCCTCGGGGCAACCGGGCGCAAGAGAAATTTTTCAAGGATTCTTGCGACCCGCGACGGACAGGCGTCGATGCGTGGTGAGGTAATTTACAGGAGAGTTACTTGATAAACAGGCTTTCGCGCAATTGGTCGCGGCCCACAAAAGCCTTCATGGTGCGGAAACGCCCAAAGAGTTCTTGAATCTCGCGGTTTTGCAACGGCCGTTGGGCCGCCAAGATGGGTTTCGCGCTAAGTACTTGCAATGTGTGTGTGTCCACCACCCGATAGCGCTGAAACCCTTCGGGTCTCTTGCTGTGAAACATCGCCAGCACCACCCCACCAGGACGCAGTATGTCGGTCAAATGCGCCACCATCGGTTTCACCAGCGCCGGTTCCAAGTAGTCCAGCGAATCCCACAACAGCAAGGCATCCATCGAGGATGGTCCATACTGCAGGTTCTCTTCCAAAAATTTCTTGGCCAAAACCTCCGGAGTACGGTCCGCGTAGTCCTCGGCGGTCAACTGATCCTTAGTTGCCGCCAGCTCTTTCGCTTGAAAATCAGCCCAATCGCGTAAAACGTCGTCGGACGTAACCCGAAATCCGCGTTCGATGAAAAAGTTGAGAGTGGTTTGCCACGCCGGCCCCAAATCCAACAGGGAGCCACGCCCCAACCCTTGCAAGTTCCACAGGAATTCCTTCAGCCCGTTCGAAACACGCGTGATTTCCGGCATCTCTGGCTCTCGGTGGGCACCCGCGGCGGCCGTTCCGACGTGTCCGTTACCTCCGGTTCGTGGTTGTGGCAACGATCTTGTGTTTTCCCGCAGTGCGTGTCCGTTGATGGCAATTCCCAGCTTGTTCAGAAGACTCATGCCTAATCCGCCCCAGCCGTCGCAGTGCCGGGCGTTGCATTGACGTCCTTCGCTGTGGTTTCATTCGGCTTGTTGTGTTCCGATTTTTTGTTGCGGCCGGCGGGTTCGGGAGTTGCTGCTTTGCTGGTAACCTTGCCGGCTTCGACTTTGCCGCGCAACTCCGCACCGTCTTCAATGGAAATTCGCTCGGACTTGAGTTCCCCCTGCACCCGCGCGGTGTGCCAAATTTGGATTCTCTCGTCGGCGGTAAACTTGCCTTCCGCCACGCCGCGGAGCACCACCTCGCGCGCGCTGATTTCGGCCCTCACCGTACCGTTCGGCCCGACGGTCAGCCCCGCATTGCCGAGACTGATCTTGCCCTCGATGGTGCCGTCAATGAACAAATCTTCCGTGCCGGTCACTTCGCCTTTAATCTTGATCCCTTGGCTGACGCATGCGGTCGGCTTATGAGTACTGGCTTGCGTGCTGGTGGGACTAGAGCTTCCTCTTACATTTCCGGAACTGCTGGATTGGGGCGACACTTCCGGTACCTGCGGATTTGCGTCTTCCTTACGCCACATGGGGACACCTCAAGGGAACGATTGTTGGTTCAAAGTCGCCCGTCCGTGGCTGGAATTCCGTCGCGACTCAGAATCTTAATGATAGGGTAGCACTTATATGATGTAAAGGGCAGGCGACCGCTTTTCCCGGAATGTGACCAAGTGAGCATGTCTGGTCCGGCAATATCATCCTGTGCTCGGCTGCAACACTCCCCGAAACGCTTCGGCTCACCGCTTTCAACTCCCACATGGCCACAGCCATACCTGCGATTTCCCGCGTGAACAGCTTCACCGATTTTCGTTTCTCCCACCAACGCTCGGGGTCGAAATCGCCGTCGCGGGCGCTGGCGATGCTCACGGTAATACCCGCCGGGGCCACTTTGCCAAAGATATAGCGCGCTCGACGGGTGTGGTAATTCGAAGTCACGATCACCACGCTCTTCCAATGGGTGGCCTGGGCAATTTTGCCAATCATCTCGGCTTCTTCCCTGGTGTTGTCGGCGTCGTGCGCGTAGCGGATGATCTTGTCCTTGGGAACGCCCCGCTCCACCAGGTCGTGTTCCATCAACTCGCTGATCCCAGCGCTAGGCCGCAATCTTCTGCCACTGGCCACTACAACCGGAGCCACTCCCTGCCGATACAATTCGGCTGCATGAGTTGCGCGATCCGCATAGAAATTGTCGTCGCTGAGGACAATGATCGCGTCCGCATGAGCTGCCGGTTCGTCGACAATCCACTCTTCGGCGGCAAATCGCATGATCGGATGACGCACCAAATACACCGCCACACACAGCACCACCAAAAACAGCAGAGCAATCAGCGTGGTTACGATCCCGCCTTGCTCTTTACTGTTCGGTTTTGGCCTCATGTATTCGCATCGATCGCGCGCAATTGCTCCGCTGCTTGTTCGGGAAGGATCGCGTTGAAATAGATTTCTTTGATGCTGTACGACTTGCTGCGTTTCTCCACAATCGGCATGATTTCGATGTGCCAGTGATAATCGTCCGCCAGAGTTTTCCAGTAACCCGCCAACTCGCCCTTCTTGCTGCGCGTGTTGGGTGCGGTGTGAACCACCAGATGAAACGCCGGCGCGACCTTCTCCAGCCTGCGCAACACTCGGCCCAATAGCGTGGCCAGTTGCCGGCGGTTGGACCCGGGACGCGCCTGCTCGAACAAATGATTGTGCCGGCGGTGCATCACCCAAGTCTCATAGGGGACGCGCGAAGCATAGGGGCACAGCGCGTAATAATCACCCTGCACATCCACTATGCGCTTCCCTTGTTTTTCTTCTTGGCGAACAATGTCGCAAAAAACGCACCGTTCGCGGTCCTTGTACCATTCATGCGCAGCGCTCAACTCATATTTGATCCGGCGCGGCACAAAGATCGTCGCGGTCACCTCGGAGTGCGCGTGACTCCACTCTTCCCCGGCCATCGCTCCTTGGTTCTTGAACACGCTGACGTACTTGAACCGCCCATCCTTCTTCAAATCCGCTATGCGCGAGCCCCACACCCACAGGACCCGGTCAATTTCATCGTCGCTCAACTGCGACAGGCGCTTGTCGTGTTGACGAGTTTCCACCACGACTTCGTGTGCTCCCAACGGGCCCATTTTGTCGTAGATACCTTCCGCAACTCGCGCTGGATCACTTTCGACGCGGTAGAGCGGGTTTGGATGGGGAATGACCCGGATTTGCCAAGTTCCTTCGGGCGGCCAAGTCAAAATGCTTTTCGTTTGTTCGACCACACCTGGATCGAACGGACACACCTGCTCACTCTCTTCGGCGTACTCGCGGTGGCCGCTGACAACCCAACTTTGTGAGACTGGATCTCGACGGATTTCCATGAATCAATTATCGCGTGTAACGCGTCGGTGTGGGCCCTTCTTCCAGGCGGTGACGGTCCCAAATCGCACCTTCCCGCCCGTAATACGCCATCTCAAAGTCCTGAGTCAATTCCAAAGCATCCGCGGGACACGCGTCTTCACATAGTCCGCAAAACATGCAGCGCGACGTATCGTAGGTGAAGAAAGTCAGCACCTTGCGCCGCGTGGCATCGTCGCGTTCCCAACCCACCACGATCAAATTCTCCGGGCATGCCAGTGCGCACAGATTACATGCGATGCACAGGGTCTCGCCGGTTTCCGGATTCTTATTCAAGCGCGGCGCGCCCCGGTAACGCTCCGCCACCATCGGCCGCTCCAGCGGGTATTGCTCCGTATAGATGTTTTTGGGAAGTTGCGTGCGGAAGGTCACACCCATTCCCTTCAGAAAATCGGCCTGGAATATCCGGGACACCAGTTCTTTCATGCTTTCAGTCTCTTTGCAGCCTGGCTGGTTGTCAAGGACCCTGGCCACGCCAGTTGCGCTGGTCCACTGGACCCTCTCCAGTCAAACCGCGTTCTCCATTCTCACGTGTTATTCTCTTGCTGCCATGCCCGACGATGCACATTTCATGGCCCTTGCGCTTGAGCAAGCGCGCGCCTCCGGCGCCGTTGGCGAGATTCCTATCGGCGCCGTGTTGGTCTACAACGACGAGGTCCTGGCCAGTTCCGGCAACCGTACCATTCGCGATAATGATCCAACCGCTCACGCAGAAATCGTGGTGCTTCGGGAAGCTGCTGGGATTTTGGGCAACTACCGTCTAGCGGGAACCACTCTTTATGTCACTCTTGAACCTTGCACCATGTGCGCCGGAGCAATGATCCAGGCGCGTGTTCCTCGCCTCGTTTATGGCGCCGATGATCCCAAGGGCGGCGCTTTCCGTTCGTGCTTCGAGATTCTGACGTCGCCAAAGCTGAATCACCGCGTAGAGGTTACTCCTGGACTGCTCGCTCAGGAAGCCGCGTTGCTCCTGCAAGGGTTCTTCTCTCCACGGCGCTAAGCACGCGAAGCTTGCAACCGCTACCAACTGCATAAACGCTCATGCTGCAAATAGCCATCGCAAATGCAGGTCTGCTAAAATGCTGTGAGCAACCACGCGGAGAGGTGACTGAGTGGTTGAAAGTACTCGCCTCGAAAGCGAGCGTACGGGGAACCGTACCGTGGGTTCGAATCCCACCCTCTCCGCCAATCTTTTCCGTCATATTTGCCTTCAGTGAGCCATCACGGAGTGAACGGCGGATAGCAATCATAGTTTCGCTGGCTGACGATTTTGCCATCGCGAAAGGTCAAGAACATGGCGACAAACGCCTTCATTTCGGTTCCAGCCGGCAGGCCCATAACTGGAACCGCCAGCACTCCGGTCCATTCCAATTCGACCGCCACTTCATCTCCTGCCTCGATGATCCGCTGCACATGGTAGTTTTGCGAACGCAAAATCCGCTGGCCTTGTTCATAAGCGGCGCGCAGGTTCGCTGCTTGACCGACACGTCCATTCGGCGAAATCCGGTTTGGAAATTCCTGGACAACAGCATCCGAGGCAAAAAACTCAGCGACCGCGTCAGAAGAACGGAGCGAACCTACGGCCTCAAGATATTGATAGACCAGCGCGGTTTGCGAAGGCATTTTCCACACCTCTGTTGAGTTCAGGCTCGCCTGAGCCGCATTTCCTCGGCCGAGTCTTATCTACGGATATCCATGGCTTGCACTCAGCCATGGTCCAGCGGCATCAATCAGCGACAGACTGGGTCCACTTGCGCCGCAAAATTCGTGCGCATCGGCAATGCCATTTGGTGTGCTGCGGCCGCCCCTTCCAGCATGCCTGGGCCTGGCGGCAGGTTCAAATCTATAGAACTGCGATAGAACTCGTCGCGCTCGGCTTCGGGAAGGGTTACAAACCGGAAACCTTTGCTGCGATACAGTTGTAGCAGGCGCGGCAGCATTTCTGCATCGAACGCCCCAACGTGCATCAGTAACACGTAGGGAATGTCCCGCTGATACAGGCTGTGCGAAATGCTTCGATAATACTCGATGCTCTGGTCCGCCGCGGCCAGATAACTCTCCTGCAGCTTTGTTATTCCTGCCGCGTCGTTCTTGGCCCTGCATCGCGCATAGGGCTCATTCCAGAGGTAGTCGCCAAAACTCATGGTCACCGCCGCGACTTTGTATCCGCGTTCTCGCAAAAAATCGCGGAAGCCTGCTCGCTTTTCCGGTGTGTCGCCTTCGGCCAGGAATGGGTAGCGAAACCATCGCCAGTCCTCATTTTTCATCAGTTTGCTCAGCACCGGCTCGTCGCGCAGCACATCTTGCTCGAACTCTTCCAGCGAGTGCTGGTTCAGGTTCATGTGCGACCAGCTGTGGTTCCCCAACGGATTCCCCGCAGAGTGCCATGCCTCCAGCACCGCTTCATCTTGCGGTTCCTCCTGTATCCGCAATCCATTCACGAATCCGTAGATCCGGGGCGCGTTCGCTTGTTGCAACGCCGTAATGATTTTCGTAATCACCTCTATGCGCGTATCCCCTGGCGGCAACGGGCCATGCGCCGGCAAATCGTCGAAAGTGATGGCCATCTTAGGCGCAGAGTCGGCAGACGGTGTGAATAGTGAAACGGGCACCGCCTCGCCCATTGCCGCATATCCTGCGGGCGAAGGATGCAGATGATCGCCAGAATCAAATGTGGGTAGCAGCCGCTCCGGGTGTTCCGGGTCACGCATGACCTTGTCGAAATCGATCACCGCGTCGAAGTGCTCTGGAGCGCGTATCCATTCGTTGATGGTTAGCCGATCGGCCTCATTCGCTGGACCGGGATGATAGAAGCTTGATCCGCCAAACGGAAGAAGCGTCCCACCAATGACTCGGATATCGTGCGTGTGCGCGCGCACGATTATCTGCTGATAAGCTTCGATCATCCCCCGAACCAGCGCCTCATGGTCAGCCCGCGGCACTTCGGCCTTCAGCGTCAGCATTCCGAGATCGTTGATCCCTTCCAGAACGATCAAGTAACGAATTTCCGCTCGCGCTACTATATCGGAGTCGAAGCGCGCCAGGGCGTTCAGCCCCAATCCGTCGTTGAGCAGGCGGTTTCCCCCAATGCCTTGGTTAAGAACAGCCACATTGCGTGAAGCCGCTGATGCTTGTAAGCGCTGCGCCAGCACATCCGTCCAACGATTGTTGCCGTTGGTGGTCGCGCCGTGGCCGTCGGTGATCGAGTCGCCCAGAACCCCGACCGCGTTTGCTCCCTCTGCGGCAGCCACTTCGATTCCCTCAATGAAATACCAGTGTTCCACGCTTTTCGCACCAGGGAGTTCCATCGCCGAAACCAAATCTCCGTGGCCGATGTACGACGTGGTTCGCGAGCCCGGATGCCCAGTCTGTTCGGCGGGCGCGGTGTCGACGTGGAGGGTGATGGCCAAGTCCGATAAGGCGCTCACGGCAAACGGCACCGCGTCGGAAACATAGTCGGCGTGCGCCGGGATGATCACATCCGTTGCACCCGAGAAGGTCACCACCTTATCGCTACCCTCGACAATCCGTTCAGAACCCGTAGAAACAGGTCGGGCGATGTGCACGGCGGTGAGATGCAGCGGACCGGAGCCAAAGCGATTCGATAGGCGCACGCGAAGTTCACTTCCAGCGATGGACAAATGCACGATTTGGCGCAACGTGGCATCCCTAAGGTCTTCCGCGGCCAAGGCATTACTGGGCTCAACCAGCTGCTGCGATGCGGCCCAAGAACCGATCCATCGCGTTTGCGGATCATTCGCATCGGCGCCGTTCCCCGCAGCGGCCGCCAACAAAAGAACAGCAACGCACAGTTTGGACACGACGGCAATTTTTGGTGAGCGTTTGCTTGACAAGTTCTCCTCTGAAAATCCTTATTAGAAACCTACCCCCGCAATGATCGCGCAACCGTACTTGCTCAAATTGTAGCAACGCTGACTCAACACCGGCGGTGGAACAGCCCAATAATTCTGTGCGTGCAATCGGTGCCTGCACCTGCACGGACCCGACTCGTCTTTCAGTTTATCTTGATCGATACCAGGCTCGATAGCCACCTGCGCCGCTATGAGGATCATTCAGAGTCCGCCTGACCCACGGCAGTGCCGAGGATTCACCTTCCGACGCTCTCGATCGCAAAGGCCCGCACGCCATTCACATTGATGCGTTTCCCATGCCCCGTAATTCCGGGCACTCCGATCTGGTCCAGAATCGAATTTGTCACTCGAACCGCATTTCCCGGAGTGATCACTATGTAGATTTGGTCTCCCTGGTCCGGGACAAACACCAGTGGACTGCCGGCGGCGACGCACAATTTCGCGCAGAAGGCATGATCGTACGCGTGTGTATGGGCGCTAAGAAAGCAGTTCGCATCGGTGATTTCGCCCCTGAGGTTCACGGTTTGCCCTTGCACCGCTTGGCCAGCCAGCAGCTCGATGTTTCCTTGCTTCGCTAGTGTTTGTGCTTTCGATAAGTCCGGAACCAGCGCTTCCACCTGCTCAAACGGCATGCTGTTCAGGTTATTGCGATCCCCAAATTGCCACGCGCATAACCCAAGTGCAGGAAGCAGCGTGACCAGCGCAAGAACCGGCCATTTCTCAGCGCGCGTTTTGCTTTTCGGATTGTTGGCCATGCCTGCGTTCAGCGGCACTTTTCGGAGTGCTCGCTCCCGTGTAGACCACGCGCCATATGGAGTTCGATCCATCGTCGGTGAACAGCAGCGAACCATCGGGAGCGACAGTTACTCCCACGGGCCGGCCCCAAACATGCCGGTTGTCCACCACGAATCCGGTCACGAAATCTTCGTACTCCCCGCTGGCATGGCCGCTGTGATGCATCGGCACGCGTATGACTTCATACCCCGAGCGCACCGCGCGGTTCCACGAGCCGTGCTCCGACGCAAAAATGTCGTCCTTGTATTCGGCGGGGAATTGCGAGCCTTCGTAGAAGGTGATCTCGAGCGAAGCGTTGTGCGGCTGCAGGAGCACGTCCGGCACCAGCACTTTATCCCGCAATTCCGGATGTTTGCCTTGGTGCCGCGGATCCTGGTGGCTACCCATGTAGTACCACGGCCAGCCGTAAAACCCGCCGGCTTCCACGTGGGTGATGTAGTCGGGCACCAGATTATCGCCTAAGCCATCCCGTTCGTTGACCGAGCACCACAGCGTCCCAGACTTGGGATCGATGGCCAAGCCTCCCCCGGCGTTACGGATTCCATAGGCGTACACGCGCATGTTCGAACCGTCCGGATTGAACTCCAGAATATCCGCGCGATTCTTCTCCGCCGGCGTGGTATCAGGATCGTCTACGTTGGAGGAGGATCCGACGGCGACGAACATGGTTTTGCCGTCGGGGCTGAACTGAATGTCGCGCGTCCAATGGCCACCGCCATGTGGCAGGTCCACAATATGTTCCGCGGGTCCGCTGGCCTTCAACTCGCCATTTCGGTACGGAAACCGCACCACCGCGTCGGTATTCCCTATGTACACCCATTGCGGATTGTTTCCGACCGGATAAAAAGCGATGCCGTAGGGCCGGTTGAGCTCCGAGGCAAACACGCTTACTTCCTTGGGCTTTCCGTCCGCCGTTATCCCCCGAAAAATCCGGATATCCCCCGCGCTGCTTTCGGCCAGGAAGAAGTCCCCGTTCGGTGCGGTGCGGATCAACCGCGGATTGTCCAGTCCGGTTGCGTACAGCTGAACCGTGAATCCTTGCGGGGCTTTGGGCCATGCGTCGGCGGGTCTGGCGACGACTTGCGGCCCGTTATTTGCCGAATCGGTTACGTATGGCGCGGGCAGCTCAGGCGCGGTGATCTTGCGAATCTTGCCGGGCTCCTCCACACGAAAATCTGTAAACGGCGGCTGCGGTAGTGGGGCATTGGTGGCGACCGGCGTGTATGCTTCGGAGGCTGGACTGCCGCGCTTCTCACTCGCCGAACTCCTCAGCGATTTCAAGTACGTGACGATTTGCCATCGCTCCTGCTCCGGCAGTTGGCCCCAACCAGGCATCCCGTTGTTGATCGATCCCTTGGTGATGAACCAAAACACTTCCCCATCCGGCGCGGATTGTGTTGGACCTGCCGTCAGCGCAGGAATATTGCCGGTTCCTTGCCCATTTGCCCCGTGACAGGACGCACAATTCGCAGCGTACAGCTTCGCGCCCGCTGCGGCCGCTGTCGATTGTCCGGCATAAGGGTTTTTCTGTTGAGCCGCGGAGGCGGGGGCGTTGTGGTAGTGGGCATCTTGCGCGGCTGCCCACCAGCCTGCCAATAATACGGATACACCCACCGCAGCGATTGGGAGATAAGATCGTAAACGCGCGTTCACAGTCATCCTCCAGTTCATTGTTATTGTTCTGTCAATGCGATTTCTGCCATAAGGAATCGCGGGCGGGTTTTTCACGCTGGGATTGTTAATGTACCACCGAAGCCCTGCTGTTGGTGGTGCCCATAGCCACTCGGCCAAGAACTAAGACTTATCCTTTGGCTGTGTAGCCTCATCCAACACATGCAGCAACTTAGCACACCCGTTTCATCTGATGCCCGGCCATTTTATCGGTTGCACTCTCGCTCCGCTTGGCCCGATGATGATCCTGACTTTGCCGAATACCAGCCAACAGACTCTTTCTGCGGACCTTGGAGGATATTATGGACAGTCAAAAGACATCTGCCGCCTCGGCGGGAGCCGTTACTTTAGGCGGTGAACTCACGGTCCACCGCCTCGGTTTCGGCGCCATGCGCCTGACCGGCGACGGTATTTGGGGACCACCAAAGGATCGCAAAGGGGCCATCGCAGTCCTGCGCCGCTGCGTCGAGTTGCATGTCAACTTCATCGACACCGCCGATTCCTACGGACCGCATGCCAACGAGGAACTCATTGCCGAGGCGTTATTTCCCTATCCCGCCGGCCTGGTGATTGCCACTAAAGGAGGATGGAATCGTCCCGGCCCCAATCAGTGGACTCACGATGCCACGCCGGCGCATCTTCGTGACGCCGTCGAGGGCAGTCTCAAGCGGCTGCGGCTGGATCGAATCGACGTCTATCAGTTGCATATCCCCGACCCGGTGGTTTCCTTCGACGATTCTGTGGGAACGCTGGCCCGATTGCGCGAGGAAGGAAAGATCCGCGTGGTGGCGCTTTCCAATGTCACCCAAGAGCATATTGAGCGGGCGCGCCGCATCGTGCCAATCGCTTCGGTACAGAACCGCTACAGTTTTGCGGATCGCGAGTGGGACTATGTGGTGTCCTACTGCGAAAAAAACGGAATTGCCTTCATTCCCTGGTTTCCCCTGGGAGCGGGCCGCGTTGCCGGACAAGTGCTACAGGAAATTTCGCGCGCGCGCAACGCCACTCCCATGCGGGTGGCGCTTGCCTGGCTGTTGAAACGGTCTGCGGTTATGCTGCCGATCCCCGGCACATCTTCGATACAACACCTTGAAGAGAACGTTGCCGCGGCCTCGTTGCGCTTGACCGACGAAGAATTCCGCGCGCTTTCCCGGGTGCCGCAACTGGTTGCCACACGCTGACGCCACCGCCGAACCATGACAAAATCACAGAACCGCGGGCCGGCAGTCTGCCCGGCAACTTTACTAGAAATATGTAGGCATTCCTTTCGCGAGGTATACTACGCTCCGTGACTCCATCAGGAGCGGAACAGTGGACCAAGAAAAAAAAGATCATCAGCTAGGAATGGATCGCGAAATTTCTCGCCGCGATTTTCTAAACGGCGTGGCCATTGGCGCAGGCGCCGGCTTGCTGGCCGGCTCGCTCGGACCGGAACATCTCTTGGCCGCGGGAATTCTCGACGACTCCTCGCCCGAAAAAGCTCCTGACTATTACCCTCCCGCCAAAGTGGGCATGCGCGGGAATCATGATGGCAGCTTTACCATGGCTCATCGCATGCGCGACGGTGAACAACCAGACGCCCTCGGGCAGCCCTCGCCTACCGGCGAAACGTTCGACCTGATCATTGTTGGTGGCGGGATCAGCGGCCTGGCGGCAGCCTACCGTTTCCGCCAAAAGGCTGGTGTCCAAGCGAAAATCCTGATTCTCGAAAATCACGACGATTTTGGCGGCCACGCCAAGCGCAACGAGTTCCAGGTCAACGGCCGCATGCTGCTCAGTTATGGGGGCACGCAGTCGATCGAGAGTCCCGGCAGCTACAGTAACGAGGCCAAAACCCTGCTAAAGGAACTCGGTATCGACACACAAAAATTCTATAAGGCTTACGACCGGAAGCTTTATTCCCATCTGGGCACTGCAGCTTTTTTCGACCAGGAAACTTTCGGTCAAGACGGCCTGGTCACCGGCATGAACAGCACGCCGTGGCCCGACTTTCTGGCAAGAAGCCCTCTACCGGAAGCGATGCGCCAGGATATTGCCCGGGTCTACACTGAAAAAGCCGATTATATGCGGGGCCTTTCGCTGGAACAGAAAGTGACCAGGCTGAAGCAGATCAGCTATGCCGAATACCTGACCAAATATTGCAAACTTAGCCCGTCCTCTTTGCCCTTCTTCCAGACCTTTCCTCACGATCTTTTTTGTGTCGGCATCGAAGCGGTGTCCGCTTTGGACTGCTACGAGGCCGGCGATGATTACGGTTCGTTCACCTATGCCGGCTTCGACGGTTTGGGGTTGCCGCCGCGCGAAAAAGAAGAGCCGTACATCTTTCACTTCCCCGACGGCAACGCCTCCATCGCGCGCCTTCTTGTTCGCTCGCTGATTCCCGGCGGGATTCCCGGCAATTCCATGGAGGACGTTGTCACCGCGCGCGCCGATTACAGCAAACTGGATCGCCCGGAAAACTGGGTATGTCTTCGCCTCAACAGCACGGTGGTAAACGTCAAGCACGCTCCATCCAAAGACGCGGCCAAAGAAGTTCATGTCATCTATACGCGCGCAGGCAAACCATACGTTGTGAAGGCGAACTACTGCGTCCTGGCCTGCTACAACGTCATGATTCCTTACATCTGTCCGGAATTGCCCGATGCTCAAAAAGAAGCGCTCTCCTATTTAGTGAAGGCGCCGCTGGTTTATACCCATGTCGCCATTCGAAACTGGACCGCCTTTTCCAAGCTGGGAGTACACCAGATCGTCGCGCCGGGCAGCTATCACACTTACGCCGCGCTCGATTTTCCCGTGAGCCTTGGCAGCTATGAATTCGGCAGTAAGCCCGAGGAACCCGCCGTGTTGTTCATGCTCAGAACTCCCTGTCAACCGGGTCTGCCGGTCCGGGACCAAAACCGCGCCGGGCGCTACGAACTTCTGCAGACCCCTTTTTCCAAATTCGAACGCAACATCCGTGACCAACTCGGTCGCATGTTAGGCTCCGCAGGCTTCGATCCCGCCAGCGACATTGCCGGCATCACCGTGAATCGCTGGGCTCACGGCTATGCCTACACCCCATTCGGGTTGGACACTCCCAACTGGAAGGAAGGCGAACAGCCCTGGGTACGTGGACGCCAGCCCTTTGGCCGCATCACCATCGCCAATTCCGATGCGGGCGCCAGCGCTTACACCGACGTGGCCATCGACCAGGCCTATCGCGCCGTGGGCGAACTGTTGGCCCACCATTCCTAACAGTTCAACAATCCACTAGCCGTCCCCATCCTCAAGATATGCAGTGCACCTCATTCAGAAAGTACTGCTCAGAAAGTACTGCTTCGACAACCCATCACGTGGAATCTGCTCTGTTCGCTTACCTCCGCCCTAATCTGAAACTGCCCATCCAGGTGGAATCTTTGGACAAATGAGGACGAATGCCCATGAAATATTTCATGCTGGCCGG
>Ga0187781_10002716_pt1 | contig 13383 bp, 13 predicted proteins | sample 0715_SJ02_MP02_2_FD_132447 | JGI IMG/M metagenome (GOLD analysis project Ga0187781, IMG submission 132447) | Tropical peat soil microbial communities from peatlands in Department of Meta, Colombia - 0715_SJ02_MP02_20_MG | ecosystem: Environmental > Terrestrial > Soil > Wetlands > Peat | place...
CAGGTCCGTGTCCCCGGCTACGGCGTCACCGGGCGCACGAGCTCGCCCCGGAGCTTCGCCTGGCCGCCCGTCGGCGTCGCGAGCGTCGCGCCGCAAACGGAGCAATTGACAACGGTCGCCGGTCGGCTGAACACGGTCTGCTCGGTCGAGCAGTCGGGACACTTGACGACCCAGAATGGAGAAGGCCCTCGCATGCGCCCCCCGCTAATGCTTCTCCACGAGTTCGAGCTGGCTCGCCCGCCAGCTCGCGGGCTGAACGGTGTACTTGCACTTCTTGCAACGGAACTTGAGGTAGACGCGACGCACCGCCTTCGCCCGCCCCTCGGGCTTCGGCCGTGGGAAGCCGCCGTAACCCCCGGTGGCCCGCCGGAACCGGCGCTGGCCCCACTTGAGCTCGGAGGCGGTCCGCTTCTTGCCCTTCTCGACCTCGTGCTCCGTGTGCACCTTGCACTTCGGGCAATAGGTCGAGATGGTCTTCGGATAGTGCATCGGCGGGCCGCGAGGCCCGGTCCCTATAAAGCCATTGGGGCGTCCTCGGCGGACGGTGGGTGGTGCTGGGAGCTCCGGATTCGACCGGGTCGCGGCCTTCCGCGACGCGGCGCACCCTCGACCCCGGAATCGCAATCCCGGAGCGTCGGCCCGCCGCGCCGAGAGCGCGCGAACCCAATGCTTAAGTAGGGAAGCTTTTTCGCGCGACCGCGTTTCCGCGTAGCGGAGAATGGGATGCCCGACCGTCCGAGCGTCGAAGTAGTGACCGAGGCCCTCGCGAAGGCCACCGAACGGAAGTTCTCCGAGTCGGTCGAGCTTTCGGTGAACCTCAAGGACCTCGACTTGACGGTCCCCAAGAACCGGCTCGAGGACGAGATTCCGCTCCCGCGGGGCCGCGGCAAGACGGTGAAGGTCGCGGTGTTCGGTTCCCCCGAACTGTGCCAGAAGATGCGGGGTGTCGCGGACCTCGTGGTCCCAGCGAGCGAGCTGGACGACTTCGCGAAGGACAAGAAGAATGTCAAAAAGGTCGTCGGTTCAGTTGACTTTTTCCTGGCCGAAGCGCCGCTCATGCCGACGATCGGTAAGCGGCTCGGCGTCGTCCTGGGTCCACGGGGGAAGATGCCTCGCCCGGTGCCGCCGGGAAGCGACCCCACGAACCTCGTGAACGCGCTCAAGCGCTCGATTCGGATCCGCTCGAAGGGGAACCGCACCTTCCACGCCGCGGTCGGGACCCGTGCCATGAAGCCGGAGGAGATCGCCCAGAACGTCGATGCGGTCCTCGCCCGGATCGTGGGCAAGCTCGAGCGGGGCCGCACGAACATCGAGTCCGTCTACGTGAAGACGACGATGGGGCCGGCGGTCCGGCTCTGGTAGGTCGGTCGATATGCCGGGACGGGGCTCGGTTCCTGCGGAGAAGGTGGTCCGGGTCGACGCCCTTGCGGCGAGCCTCGTGTCGAAGCCGATGGTCGCCGTGGTTGGGATTCGCGGCGTGCCGGCGTCCGCCTTGCAAACGATGCGCCGCGAACTTCGCCGCCGCGACCATCCAATCACGGTCGCGACGAACAGCACGATCCGTCATGCCCTCGAGAAGGCGATGCACGAGCGGCCCGCGTTCGGACCGCTCCTCGAACAGGTCCAGGAACCGACGGCGGTGCTCTCCGCCTCGGGGAACCCGTTCTCCCTATACCAGGAGTTCCTCCGGACCCGCTCCCCCACGCCGGCCCGCGGGGGTGAGGTCGCTCCTCACGACATCGTCGTGCCCGCCGGGACCACGAGCTTCAAGCCCGGACCCATCGTGGGCGAGCTCCAGCATGCCGGCTTCCCGGCTGCGATCGAAAAAGGCAAGGTAATTCTCAAGAAGGACACCACGATCGTGAAGGCCGGCGGCACGATCTCGCGCGAAGTGGCGGGGCTGTTGACCCGGCTCGAAATCTTCCCGCTCGAGGTTGGGCTCACCCTACGCGCCGTCGTGGACGGTTCCACGTACTATCCTCCCGAGGTCCTCTCGGTCGACCTTGAATCACGGCGCGCGGAGCTCGCGCGCGAGGCGGCCCGAGCACTCGGACTCGCGGTTGAGATCGCCTTCCCGACGCCTCAGAGCATGCCGCGGCTCCTCGGTCGCGCGCATCGGCGGGCACTCGGGCTCGCCCTCGCAACACAGTACGTTACGAAGGAAACGATCGAACCGCTGTTCGCCCAAGCAATGCGGGAGGCGGCGGCCGTCGGCCGCTTGATGGGTCACTGAGGGTTCCCCCAGAGTCCACGGAGTGAAAACAATGGAGTACGTGTATGGCGCGCTGCTGCTCAACGCGGCCGGAAAGCCGATCGACGAAAAGGGCCTCACCGGGGTCCTGACCGCGGCGGGGGTCTCCGCCGATACGGCGCGGGTGAAGGCGCTCCTCGCCTCGCTCGAAGGCGTCAACCTCGCTGAGGTGCTCGCGAAGGCCGAGACGTTCTCGGCTCCCGCGGCCGCCCCGGCGCCGGCCGAGAAGAAGGAAGGTAAGGGCGAGAAGAAGGAAGAGGAGAAGAAAGAGGAGAAGGGCGTCACCGAGGAAGAGGCGGCCGAGGGCCTCTCCGCCCTTTTCGGCTAGGTTCGGACTGCGCGAGGGCGCACCGCTTAAGACCCGCGACCGGGTAGGTACGACCGGAGGCCGTCCTCCGCCCTTCGGTCGTGCCATGCCACCTCGGGAAAAGTGCGGTGTCGTCGGGGTCTCGCTCCAAGGGAAGGGAGCGGCCCCGTACCTGTTCCGGGGTCTCCGAGCGCTCCAGCACCGGGGCCAGGAGTCCGCCGGCATCGCGACGTCGAGTCACGGCGTGATGCACCATCAGAAAGGGATGGGTCTCGTCCACGAGATCTTCACGCAGGAGCTCCTCGACTCGCTCCGTGGCACGACGGGAATCGGTCACGTCCGTTACCCGACGACGGGAGCGACCGACCTCGAGAACGCCCAGCCGATCATCGTGAAGATCCGCAACGAGGACGGCGCGATCGCTCACAACGGCGACATCGTCAATTTCGAACGGGTCCGCCGACGCCTCCAGGCGCAGGGCATCGACCTCCTCGGCAACGCCGACACCGAGATGATGGCCCAGTCGATCGCCCTCGAGTTCGGCCAAACTCGGGACATCGAGGCCGCCATCCGTCGGGCATGCACGACCCTCGTCGGAGGCTACGCGGTCGTCTTCCTCGTCGGGAGTCGCGTCTACGCCTTCCGCGACCCGCTTGGCATCCGTCCGATGGTCTTCGGGAACGTCGACGGAGGCGTGGCCGTCGCGAGCGAGTCGGTCGCGCTCGAGATGATGGGCGGCAAGGTGATCCGCGACGTGGAACCGGGCGAGGTGCTCGTCCTCGAGAAAGGCCAGCTCGGTCATACGTCGAAGATCCCGAACAGCGGCGAGACCGCTCATTGCATGTTCGAATGGGTCTACTTCTCCCGCCCCGATTCCGTTGTGGACAAGCAGCCGGTCTACGATGTCCGCTACCGCATCGGACAGCAGCTCGCGAAGGAGGCCACCGCCGAGGCGGACCTCGTGGTGCCCGTACCGGATTCCGCTCGGCCTCAAGCCCTCGGCTTCGCCGCCGGCTCGGGGATACCGTACGCCGAGGCGCTGATCAAGAGTCGGTTCGTGGAACGGACGTTCATTCTGCCCGACCAGCGCCGTCGGGAGATGGAGGTTCAGGTGAAGCTGCACCCGGTACCGGGTCTCCTCAAAGGGAAGCGCATCGTGCTGGTCGATGACTCCATCGTTCGCGGCACGAGCATGCGAGAGATCGTTCAGATGGTTCGGGGCGCCGGCGCCAAGCGCGTGGACGTCCGGGTCGGCTGTCCTCCCATTCGGGCCCCGTGCTACTTCGGGATCGATATGAAGGACCGCCGGCAGCTCGTCGCCCACGGCCGCGAGGAGTCGGACGTGGCGAAGGTCATCGGGGCGGACAGCGTGCACTACATCTCAATCCCCGGGCTGGTCGAATCGATCGGCTTACGGGCCGAGCAACTCTGCCTCGGTTGCCTCACCGGGCGCTATCCGGTCGAGGTTCCCGAGGAGCGCCATCGCTTCCAGAAGTCCCTCGCGGAGTTCTAGCGCGTGCGGCCGACGCTCGTCGTCGGGAACGGCCCCCTTCTGTTCATCCTCGGTCCCGGCGAGCGGGCGATCGCCGGACCCTTCCCGATCGACCCCGACCTACGGCGCGCGGCCGTTCGGTTCAACGAGCTCGGCCGGGACGACTTGCCCGCCGAGCTCGTCGCGTCGATCGACCCGGCTCGCGCCGAGGAGACCGTGCTTGCGGCGCCGGCTCGAATCGCTCGGGCACTGGAGGAACGGCTGCATCGTCCGGTCGGAGAGCCGAATATCGATGAGCTTCGGACGGCGCGGGCTGCCGTTCCCCTGCTCGACGCCAGCACCGAACGACGGTTCTTCCTCGCGCTGGGGCGAGTCCGTCTCGAGGAAGCGATGCGGTCGCCGGAGGAGGTACTCATCACGCTCGCCCGCGAGGAGGACCGAGTGGAGCGTTCGGTGGGTCGTGAAGCCCGTGCCGCGGAATCCTTCGTCCGCGTCCCGGGGTCCCCCCTCGACCATCACCTCGACACCTGGACCCGGGCTCGGGACGCCCTCGGCGACCTCGAAGACGCGCTCCGGCATTCACTCGAGTCCCAAGCGAAACTGCTGGTCCCGAACCTTTCCGCGGTCGTGGGCCCCCGTACGGCGGCGCGGCTCGTCGCGACGGCCGGAGGGGTCCGACCGCTCGCTCGGATGCCCTCGGCGCGCCTCCAGCTGTTGGGAAGCCGCCGTCGTCCGTCCCCGGAGCGAGGTCCGCGCTTCGGAGTGCTCTACCGCGCGGACCGAATGGCCGACGTGCCGATCGGCCGGCGCGGAGCCTACGCCCGAAGTCTCGCGGCGCTCGCTGCGATCGCGGTTCGGGTCGATGCGACCACTCGGCGCGACCTCAGCGCCGCCCTCGTCTCGCGACGCGACCGACGGGTGGATGAATTGCGGAGGAAGCACGGATGAGAGCCGGTCGCTCCTTCCGTGCCGTCGAAGGCTCGCCGCGACTTTTCGAGAGCCACCACGGCGACCGCCGAGAGCTGTGGACCGAAGCCGTAGGAGAGCTTCCTCCCGTGTATGGCGAGCGATGGGTGGATGCCGGGAGCCGGCGTCTCCGCCACTTCGAACCAGGTCGGTCGAAGCTCGCCGCCGCCGTAGTTCGGGGTTGGTCGGGTGACCTCCCCGCCCCCAGCGAACGCTGGCTCTATCTCGGTGCTGCCAGCGGCACGACCGCGTCACACGTGGCGGACCTAGTGGGTCCCGAGGGTCGGGTGTACGCGCTCGAGCGGAGCGTCCGGCCGTTCGCCCGGTTGCTCTCGCTCGCCGACCGCTGGCCGAATCTGCGTCCGATCCTAGCCGATGCACGCAATCCCCGAGAATACGCGACGCTCATCCCGCCGGTCGGCGGGCTGTACGCGGACATCGCGCAACCGGACCAGCTCGCGATCGTGATCGCGAATGCGGAACTCCTGCTTTCGGGGAGTGGCACGCGCCTTCTCATCGCGCTCAAGACTCCGAGCATGGGTCGCGGTCGCTCGGCGGCCGGCCACCGCGACGCCTCGGAGACGACGCTCGCGGACCGGATGGCCTTGGCCCCGTCGGTCTCCCTCGAGCCGTTCCATCGGGGCCACTACATGATGGGGGGCCGATGGGGCCGCTCGTCGAAGCTACCGGCCCCCACGGCCACCGGCGCTACGAGGCCGCACGGGCGGCGCCGCGGGCGATGAGCACCGTTACGACGTCCTCGTCCACGAGAACGTGCTCCCGGCCCACTGTTTGACCTGGAAATCGCGCGCTGCGACCCCAAATCTGAGCCGCCTTGAAGCCCCGGTCCAGCTCTCCCGGGAGCTTCTTCAGGAGCCCAGCGACCGAGTCCCCAGCCCGGAGTATCACCGGCTCCTCCCGGTCGGGCGGACGTCCCGGGGGCTTCACGTAGATCCGGATGAACTTGAGCGTCGTCCCGATCCGGTCGACGAGGATGTCCAGCCCCTCGCCGGTTTGGGCGGAGATGAAGATGGGTGCTTCGGGTCGCAACGATGTCGCGAACGCGGTTCGCTCGGCCGGGGTTAACAATTCGGATTTGTTGACCGCCATGATAGCGAGTATGTAGACACGGTTGCCGGCGAGGACGTCGATCAGTTGGTCCGCGGTAGCGTCCTCACGGAACACGATCGAACCGTTGTGCAGGCCGAATTCTCGGGCGATCTGGGCCGCGCCTCCGCCCGCGAGGTGACTCAGGCGGACGGTGCTCGAGACGGTGAGACCGCCGCGGTCCGACTTTTGGATCACGATGCGCGGAGGTCGCTGGTTGATCCGGACCCCCGCCCCCTCGAGTTCCGTGGTCAAGGCGCGAAGATTCCGGTGCTCCGGGTCCAGGAGGAATAGGACGAGGTCCGTGGCCCGCACCACCGACAGTACCTCGCGGCCCCGGCCGCGTCCACGGGCCGCCCCGGGGATAAGACCGGGCATGTCGAGGATCTGAATCGAGGCACCGCCCCAGCGCAACATCCCCGGGATGATCGAGACCGTAGTGAAGTCGTAGGCTGCGGTCTCACTGTCGGCCGCGGTGAGACGATTGAGCAGCGTGGATTTTCCCACCGACGGGTACCCAACGAGGCCGACGGTCGCGTTCCCGCTCTTGCGGATGGAATAGCCGACACCGCCACCCCGACCCTTTGCCCGAGTCTCCCGCTCGAGCCGAAGGACGGCGAGCTTCGCCTTGAGCCGACCGATGTGCAGTTGAGTCGCCTTGTTGTACGCAGTGTTCCGAATCTCCTCCTCGACCGCGACGATCTGCTCTTCCAAAGCCGACATGCGGATCGGGGGAGGCTCCGTCTCTTGGGGGCTTCCAGGATACTTGAGAGTGACGTCATAGGTCAGCGTTCACCTTCCGCCGCCGCGACGGTCCCCAACGCCCGTGATGGGATTGGTGGCTCGTGTGGCCCCGACCGAACCTGTTCTCGCCGAACCCGGTTCTGGCCGAGTGGGTATGGACCGGGGGCCCAAGCCGAGAATTCCGACTCGACGCGATGCTCGCTCGGCGGAATCTCATGCTCGGGGCGCTTCACGCCGGTCACGGGATCGGCGCGGCCTTCGATTTCCACGTTGAGTCCGGGCCCGCGACGCTACTGTCGCTGACCTGCGCCACGACCGAGGCGACCCGATGGGTGGCTCGAGTGTTCATCCCGGCGTACGGGCGGACGAGCTGGGTTCGCATATCGCCCAGTCCCAAGGGATGCCTAGGGACCCCTGAATGGGGACGGCGCATCCGGTCCTGGCCCGAGCGCCTTCGCGAAGGGAACGATGGCCTGCCGGCCATCTCCCATCTTCTTCTAACGATGGCGATGCTGCCGGTCGGAATCCGGCTCCGCTGGACGTTCTCGCCTTCGAGGGCTACGTGGGGATACTCACCCGACCGTGGCCGTGAGCCGGAGGACTCGACCCCCCCGATGGGTGGAGGCCGCAATGGGGCCTCTACGCTGAGACCGCGCTCGAATCTTCCACCCCGCGACCGGGCTCGGCCATTGTTCTGGGCGTCCACCGTGGAGCTTCGGTTTCCTCCCGAGGTGAGCCAGAACTCCGTCGCCCGCGACCGTGCGCGCGCCGCGGTCGAGGGAGCTATCCGATCCGGTCGAGCGAACGGTGTGAGGTTCTCGCCTCTTGGTTGGCGCCCTTGGGTTAGTCGACCTTGCTTCGAAATCTCGGAGGATGAGCTATTCCTGATCCTGCCGGATGCGGAAGGACCCAGCGTCACCCCACCCCCGAACCATGGTCCGCGATCCCAGCTGTTGCCCTTGGGTCGATCGGATGCCGGTATCGTCATCGGCTTGCCGATCGAGCCGGCTCAGGGACGTCACGTGGCTGTGCTCGGTGAAACGGGGATGGGAAAGAGCGCGACGCTCGTGGCCCTTGGCCTCGCCGCGAAGGAATTCGGGGGTGTGGTGTTGTTCGACCCCCTCGGCGAGACAGCGCACGGTTTCGTCCGCGAGCTTGCCCCGGGGGAACGACGGGACCGGCTCCTCTGGGTGTCGCCGCGCCGACAGTCCGGCGCGTTGAACGCGCTCGAAGGGCTTGCGGGCCCCGGGGCCGACCCCGTATTCGCCGACCGCCGGTTGGACGACCTCATCCACGCACTTCGACGCGTTCGATCGGGGCGGTACGATTCGACGTACTGGGGTCCCCGCCTCGAGGAGATGCTCACCCGCGCTCTCGCGGCAGCGGCGACTTTCCCGGCCGGGACGCTCACCGACGCGCACACCCTGCTTGCGACCGCTGGTCGTGGCCGCCAAGTGGTCCCGCCGGAGGCGCGAGAGGCGGTCGGGAGCCTTGTCGACCGTGTTCGCGAACGGCCCGAGGACGCCGAAGGGGCACGTCGATTGCTCTACGAGGTCGTGCGAAGCCCGGTGCTGCGCCGGATGCTCGCGGAACCGAGGCCGAGGCTGCACGCCACGGAATTGGTGGCTCCGGGGAGGATCACCGTAATCTCGGGAGACGCCTCGATGGTGGGGGAATCGGCCGCTCGGTATCTGCTCGCGGTCCATCTCGCGCTGCTCTGGTCCGAGCTGTTGGCACGGCCGGTCCCGTCGAAAACGTTCGTCTTGCTCGACGAGACTCAGTGGTTCGCGCACGAGAGCCTCGCCGAGATGCTGCGCCTCGCGCGCCGGCGAAACGTACACGTGATCTTGGCGACCCAGACCGTGTCCTCACTGCCCGAGCAGGTACGCGACGCTGTCTGGACGAACGTTTCGGACCTCGTGGCGTTCCGCGGGTCCCCGGAGGAGGCGAGAGAACTGGCCCGCGCGACCAGCCGCATATCCCCGGAGGAGATCCTCTCGCTCCCTCGGGGCCATGCCGCAGTGCTGATCGGCAAGGGAAATTCTGTAGCCTGGGTCCGCGCTGTGGGCCGCCCCTCCGGGCCCGAGTCGCCGCAGCCGAGGGCGACATCTGTCCCGGGAGCTGGAGCAATTCTGCCGATGGCTGTCAATCGCACGAAGGTCCGTCGGGAGGACGACCCGGAGATTGTGCTCGAGTGGCTCCGGTCCCGGGCCCGGGAAGCGGACGGAGAGGGACCGATCGAAGTCATGCTCTCCGAATTGCGGGCGTCGGTGGACCCCAACGGACACGCGATCCGGGCCGCTGGGTCACTCCTCGGTCGGGCCGGTGCGCTCCTCCGTTCGTCCCATCAGGAATCCGGCTCGGTGTGGACGCTCGACCCCCGCCGGTTTCCTGCGGAGCCGCCGGGCACGCCGAGTGCGACCGCGCGCGGAGACGCGGAAGAAACACAACCCTCTTAGGGACGGAGCGGCTCGTTTCATCGATGGAAGTTCCGCCGGCTCCGCCGACGCCCGCCGAGGCCGCGGACGGACTGCTCCCGCCGGCCACCGTCCTCGAGCGATGCGCGACCGGCATCGAGGGGCTCGACAGCATTCTCGAAGGAGGGATACCTCGCGGCAACATGGTCCTCGTCGCGGGGAGCGTCGGCACGGGCAAGACGACCTTGTGCCTTGAATTCTTGGTACGGGGCGCCGAGCGGGGCGAGCGGTCGCTCTTCCTTTCGGTCACCGAGGCTTCCACCAAGCTGAAGCAGAACCTCTCGACGTTCGAGTTCTTCCGCAAGGACCTCGTCGACAGCGAGTCGCTCCTCTTCATCGACCTTCCGAAGGTCTACGACCGGCTCGGCCTCGGGCGCGAGGACATGACCACGGAGGAGATCGGGATTCTGCTCCGAACGATCCGCGACCTCGTCCGCACGCTCGGTATCCGACGCCTCGTCCTCGACAGCCTGACCTCAGTCTGCTACCGGATCCGCCGGGAGGAACAGATTCGAGACTTCATGCTCCGCCTCGGCCAGGAGCTGAACGAAGTGGGATGCACCTCGCTCCTCGTCTCCGAGATCGGTCCTACCCCGGGCCGATATTCGCTCCATGGCGTGGAAGAGGCGATCGTCGACGGGGTCATTCTGCTCGCCAACATCCACCGGATGGGCGACATTCTCCGCGTGCTCCAGATCATCAAAATGCGAGGCACCGCGCATTCCCACGCCCAGTTCGTCATCCAGCTCACGCCGATCGGCATCCTCATGGCACCGCACCTGAAGGGTGGGCGCGAGGGCGGGCGCTGAGCGATGAGTCCCGCGACGGACCTGGGGGAACGCCTCCGGGGCCTGCCGAGCGGCAGCGCGGTCGCCCTCAAGCTCGACCCCCGGGAGTACGCCGACGACTACTTCGCAGTCCTCAATGCGACGCTCCGCGACGTGGGGAGCGAGACGGACGCGCACACGATCTACCTCACGGTGACGAACCCAGCATCGTTCGTCTGGACGCTCGCCCAGGCCCTCGATGTCCCGGGGGACCGGATCTCGTTCGTGGACGCGATCAGCCACATTATGATGAACTACGCGAACCCGCTCCCCAACGCCACGTACGTGGAGAGCCCCCGAGCGCTCGAGGAGATCATGCTCCGGATCGAGTTCCTGCTCCGGAAATTCCCCCACCCGCGCACGATCGTAGTGGTGGACAGCATGAACTCGCTCGCGATCCATAACCAGCCCGAACTCCTCTCGGAATTCTTCCATATCCTCTTGAACAATCTGAAGTCGCGCCAGGTGCTCACCCTCGTCCTCGAGACCAGCGAACAGGAAACGACCGGGATCGAGCAGATGCTCAACCTGGTGGTGGACGAGACGATCGACGTCGGGCGGATGGGGCGCTGACCGTGGCGGAGACCCAGCGGATATTCGGTATCCCCGAGATCGACCAGCCGATCTGGACCGCCCTACCGCCGGGTTGGCTCTCCGTGCTCTCGGGCACCTCGGGTTCCGGCGCTCCCCTGCTCGCCAAACAGTTCGCTCACGCCGGGGTCGGCGAGGTGCCTGTCCTCTTCTACACGACCTACGAGCGGACCGAGGACGTCCGCAAGGCGTTCGACGACTTCGGTTGGGACCCCGCCGAGATCCAAATCGTCAATCTGGCGGACGAATATTTTGAGCGGGTCCTCGTTCGTGGGCTCGAGATCGCCAAGGCCCGCGAAGGGGGAATCTCGCTCGATGACCTGGTTGAATCCCGTCCGCAGGACCGGGTTCTGAATCCCTTCAGTCTCACGAGCCGCATGCTTTCGGACCTCGCGAAAATCGATACCCCGTTCCGGATGGTGGTCGACTCGGTCGACTTCTTCCTCGAGGTGATGGAGCCCCACGACCTCACCACCGTCGCGCGGCAGATCCGCCACCGATGCCAGACCATCGGGGGCCACGCCCTCATCACGGCCCATTCGATCGCCCACGACCGCTCGGTCTACGGCCTCCTCCAGGACCTCGCCGACCTGACGTTCGAACTCAAAGCGGAGCCCCGGGTCGACCACTACGATCACACGCTGTCCGTGGAGAAGGTGGGGAACCGGCCCGACCTCACGCGGATCTGGGGTGCGGAGCTCGGGGAGAGCGGCTGGCAGGTGCAGGAGCGGTCGGCGGCCCCCGGTCGATAGCGACCTACGGTCGGGTAAGCTAACCTTTATCGGCGACGCTCGGCTGCATTGAGCGAGGTAAAGACACCGTGGAGGACGTCGTCATCCACACACTCGAGAAGGTCGAGCTGCGCGACCCGATCTTAGTCGAAGGGCTCCCCGGGGTCGGCAACGTCGGCAAGCTCGCCGCGGACTACCTTCGGGAACAGCTTCAGGCCAAACCGCTCGCCACCATCTATTCCAAATTCTTCCCGCCGCAGGTCTACGTGAGCGAAGAGGGAATCATCCGGCTCGTATCGAACGACCTCCACTACTGGAGGGCCCCACCGACCGCGGGACGCGACCTCCTCGTGCTCGGCGGGGATTATCAGGGGATCAGCCCGGAAGGCCAGTATGAGATCACCCAGCGGGTGCTCGACTACTGCCATGCGCTCGGGGTACGGCAAGTGTTCACCCTGGCCGGCTTCGCCCAGGGTCGCGTCGTGGACGCACCGCGTGTTCTCGGCGCGGCGACGGATGCCGAACAGGTCGAGGCCATGAAGAAGTTCGGCGTCGTCTTCTCCCGCAACGACCCCGGCGGTGGGCTCATCGGTGCGAGCGGCCTCTTCCTCGGACTTGGACGGATCCTGGGGATGCAGGGGGTCTGTCTGATGGGCGAGACGAGCGGCTACTTCGTCGACCCGCGCAGCGCGGAGGCGGTGCTGAAAGTGCTCGCCAAGGTGCTGCACGTCGAGATTGACTTCACCGCGCTCGAATCGAAGGCCCACGAGGTCGACCGCATCGCGCAGAAGATCCACGAGGCGGAGGCCCGGTCGACCGAGGTCGCACCGTCCCCGACTCCGACGCCGCGGGAAGACCTCGGTTACATCGGCTGAACGTTCACTCGATGAGCGAGGCCGTCTCGCCCGTGGCCGACGAGGAATCGGGCCGACGGTCCGAAATCTTGCGACGGCTACGGCGCGTCGCGGATCCCGACGGTTTCGTTCCGTTCGACCGATTCATGGACGTGGCGCTTTACGGGGAGGGCGTTGGCTTCTACGGCCGTCGAGATTCACCGTTCGGGCGTCGTGGTGACTTCTATACCGCGGCTCACGTGAGTCCGCTGTTCGGCCGAACGCTGGCGGACCGGATTCGAACCGCGCTGTCGGCCCTCCCGCCGGGCCCATCGCCACGTATCGTGGAGATCGGCTCGGGCGACGGGGTGCTGGGGGAGGCGGTCGTGCAAGGTCTCGGGGCGAAGGCAGGGATTCCCGCGGGGCTTGAGTACGTTCTGGTGGAGCGCTCGTCTTCGCTCGCCCGGGAGGGGCTCGAGCGAATTTCGGCCGCGGGACTCGGTGCGGGCATCCACGTCCGCATCTCCACGGGAATCGGGGCGGATGGCCCCTTCCGGGGTGTGGTGCTGGCGAACGAGCTTCTCGACGCCCAGCCCGTTCGGCGCCTGCGCTGGAATGGGCACGGGTGGGAGGAGACCGGCGTGCGTGTGAGCACCGATGGTCTTATCCCGGCGACATCGCCGTACACGCGAGCCGTCGCTGGACCCGGCCTCCCCGAAAACCTGCCCGAAGGAACGATCGTGGAGGTCGCGCCGATGGCGGAGGCGATTGTCCGCGAGGTTGCCGACCATCTGACGGCCGGTCTTGCTGTGTTCCTCGATTTTGGCATGGAACAAACCGAGTTACTGACCGCACACCCCTCGGGCACGGTCGCGGCGGTCCGCAAGCATCGTCCGGTACACGACGTGCTGGATGATCCGGGGTCGGCTGACCTCTCCGCGTTCGTCAACTTCGACCGGATCCGGGCGGTGGCTCGGGCATCGGGTCTGGTCGAAGTGGCCTTCCGTCGACAGGCGGAGGCCCTCGGGGCGTGGGGATTACCTTCATTGCTCGAGAC
>Ga0187781_10002717_pt1 | contig 13380 bp, 16 predicted proteins | sample 0715_SJ02_MP02_2_FD_132447 | JGI IMG/M metagenome (GOLD analysis project Ga0187781, IMG submission 132447) | Tropical peat soil microbial communities from peatlands in Department of Meta, Colombia - 0715_SJ02_MP02_20_MG | ecosystem: Environmental > Terrestrial > Soil > Wetlands > Peat | place...
CCGCCTTCCGCCACTCGCCACGTGGCGTCGCCGGGCAGAGCCTGTGAGGGATGATCGGGCACGACAATCGATTTCACCCCGAAGAATGCCGCCGTCCGTACGATTGCGCCGAGGTTGTTGGCGTTGCTCACCCGGTCGAGTAATAGCAGGGGCATTCTGGCGCTCGCCCACCCGTCGATTGTCTCGCGAGTCACTTTGTGCAGCGGCCGCTCGGCGATGACTGCCACGATGCCGCCGTGGTGCAGCGTAGCGGCAACTCTCTCCAGCTCGGCCGACGGAAGCTGCCGATAGACCTTCCGGCGGTGAGCGAGGTAGCTGCACAAACTCCCTGCACGCTTGCCTGTCGAAGCATCGAAGTAGAGTAGCCTGATCTCTCCAGGGTGCTGCTCGAAGAGCGCGCAGACTGCTTGCCAGCCGCAGACGTTGATCTCTTTTGGTCTGTTTTTGAGTCGTGGCCTCACCATCTGACCTTGCTCGTGGAGTCGAGCCGCCGGCAGCAGCGGCTCGTATCTGTGCTGCGGAGACGAAGTCAGCGGCCGCCACTGCTCAGATCGTCGGAATGCCCCGCCTTCAGGCGAGGCCACTGGGCGGTGGGACGTCCGTTGGCACGGATATTTTGCTTGCCTTTGAACCGCTGTGGCCAGCCACTCGGCGAGTCCTCCCACATCTGCGATGTCTCGGCCAACGCCGCCGCTTGGTCAGGACTCGCCGACTGCGCCTCGTCGGCCAAAGACGGCATCCGCCGGCGTTCGGCGGCCAGCGCGTCGCGGGCGCGGGTCAGGGCCTTCTCCTTCACCAGCATCTGCTGGCGCGCCGCCTCCCAGGCCTCTGGCGACACGACCGGCGGGGTGCGCATGGCGGGCTGTTCGACTTTCCGGCCGTTCTCGAGCGTCTTGGTCATCGTCACGGCGATGTGCTTCGCCATAGCTCTTGTCTCCTTCCTTTGCGTCCCACCGGGTTACCCGGTACGACACGATGTTGGTAGTCGGCCATAAACTTACTGCCCGAGAGCGAGACCGTGGGAGTGACAAATATGACGCGATTCGAATCTCCCAAAAGGCGACGAACGGGCTTCTCATTGGGACTACGATCCCGGGGACTGCGATCCCGCCTGTCCTCCCGCAAGAGCATCCTCCAACACCCGATCTTCGGCGCAGTTCGCCGACTTGGTTGCTTGCAGCATCTCTCTGATCGCGAGCTCGGCCTCAGCACGAGCCGGTCTGCGCGAAAGCCAGGCACCCACCAGGTAGCCGGCGATCGCTTTCCAGGATGCCGGAACGTGGATCGTCTCGACTGCCGGATGGCCATTCATGAGATCGATTCGCTTCCAGGGCCAGACGGACCAGCCGATGTCGTTGGCTTTCATGAGCCGCACCATACGAACGTGCCACTCGAGCGAGTTTTCCCCAAACTCACCCAACCAGAGCGGCATCTTCGTCGCGCTGCGAAGCTCCAAGAAGGGCTCAAGAGTCTGCTGGACCGGAGTGCGCCATCGTGGATTAAAGAAGGCGTACTCGTGAAACTCGTACATGACATTTTCATCGGGAGGGGGTTTGAGAGCGGAGAAATCGTGCGCATACGAGTCTCCCTCGAGCACGATAAGATGCTCGCCGTCCACTTGCCTGACGGCCTCTACGATGTGTTGATACAGCTGCGCCAGTACTTCCTTGGCGATGCCCGACGGTAGTGCGGGCTCGTTCAGCAGATCGTAGCCTCCGAGTCCGGCAGCTCCGGAAAACCGTGCCGCGATCGTGCGCCAAAAAGCGATGGTTTTCGTCTGGTTCGCAGCAGCTGTCGGGCCCCGCCAAAGACGAGCAACCTTGTCCCCCGACGACACGTCGGCGACGCTAGGTAGGGGGTTTTGTCCACCGGGCGCATCGTGCAGATCGAGGATAACGTAGAGCCCGTAGGCGGCGGCCCACGCGACCGCGTGATCCACGGGAGCGACTTGCGCCTCCGCGAAGGCAATCGTTCCCCCTGCATCGCTGCCGACCAGGTAACCGTAGTTGAGCGGCAGCCGCACACAGTTGAATCCGTGGCTCTTCAAATGTTGAAAGTCCGATTCCACCACGAAGTTATTGATCCACTCCTGCCAGAACGCACGGGCCTCATCAGGACCGACGATCTCTTCGAGCCTCTGTTTGACCTCCGAGGGCGAAGTAGTCAGTGCGGCCAAACTGGCCTGTCCAATGAGGTATCCCTCCGGGATGAGCCACGGACTCAGATTCACGCAGCGAAGCAACACGTGTCTTCCCTGCCCGTCCACGAGCGCCCCGTTCGCGACGTGAAGCATGGGATTGGCGAGGCTCGCCTCTCTCGCCGATGCGATGAAGACAAGCAGACTCAGCCACACCAGCCTGCGGCAGCGAGAAGGCGGACCGAGAATAGGTCGGCGTCTGATGTTCGGGTGGTGGTGAATAAGAGGCTGTTTGCGCAGCCGGTCGAGAGACATGAAGCATGGGATCGAGTGCTTGGAGCGCTCGGAACGCGGCGCTGCGATTCCCTCTCCGCAGGTCAGCATAAAGTTCTTTGATCGCTTCCGTAGCATGGATTCGGCTCTCTGACGGTGTTGCGATCATATTGGAGGGCGGCTCCAACGAGCAGGCGCATTATCAACCAATAAATGATTCGCGGCTTCCCGGATTCGCGCGATCGGCTCGCCGCAATATCCAGGGCTACGCTCGATATACCTGAATGGAGTGAACAGAGTCGAATCCGTTCGCGATCTACACGGTGCTGTTCCGTGGACAACAGCGCCTCGGCGGGCGTATATGTGGGTGCTGGGAGACACCGGCGGGGACATGGTTCTCGCCGCATCATTCGAGAAACACGGCAGTGGATGAGCTTTTAGCATCGAGTCTGTCGCTGAAGGATTTGAGCGCGTCGGAATTCTCACGCCTCTCGCTGCTCTTGGACGAATCGATCGGGATGGTGCCGACGGAGCGGCACGCGTGGCTCGCCGCGCTCGAAAGTGAGGAGCCGCGACTGGGGGTGGTGCTGCGCGAGATCTTCGCCCTGCAGAGCGGGGATCAGGGGCGTTTTCTCGAGACGCGTGAGTTCGTGGCCCGTCACGGAGTCGCTCTGGTCGAGGCGGATCCCGGGCTCCTCGGCAAAGAGGAGCCGACCAGCGCTCTTGTGCCGGGCGAGCGGGTGGGTCCCTATGAGCTGGAGCGACTCTTAGGGTCGGGCGGGATGGCCGAGGTGTGGCTTGCCAAGCGCGCCGATGGGGCGTTCAAACGGGAGGTGGCGTTGAAGCTCCCGATGGTGAGCCGGCTCCGCAAGGACCTCGAGGAGCGCTTCATCCGCGAGAGAGACATCCTGGCGAGCCTCGAGCACCCGAACATCGCCCGGCTCTACGACGGGGGCGTAGACGCTCAGGGGCTTCCGTACCTTGCGATGGAATATGTGTCCGGAGCCGCCCTCACGACCTGGTGTGATGCGAAGCGACTGGGAGTTGCCGAGCGCCTGAGGCTCCTGCATCGGGTACTAGGGGCCGTGCAATATGCTCACGACCGACGGGTGATCCACCGTGACCTGAAGCCGTCGAATATCTTGGTGAACGAAGCAGGGGAGGTGCGGCTCCTCGACTTCGGGGTGGCAAAGCTTTTGGAGGAGACCGAGGGAGCACAACTGACTCGCCGCTATGGCCGGGCCCTGACCCCCGACTATGCGAGCCCCGAGCAGGTCAAGGGGGGCCTGCTCGATGCGCGGAGCGATGTCTATTCGGTCGGGGTCTTACTCTATGAGCTGCTCACGGGGAAGCGTCCCTATGAGCTCAATGCCGGCGCTTGGGTTGGCTCAATCGAGCACGCACTTGACACGGTGGAGGTGAGAAGGCCGAGCACGCGATTGGAGGAGCGTGCGGGGCTCGATCGGGGCACGACGCAAGAGAGGCTGGCGCACGAGCTACGAGGTGATCTCGATGTGATCACGCTCAAGGCGCTTGCCAAGGAGCCGAGCGAGCGTTACGCGAGTGCGGCGGCGATGGCTGAGGACATCGACCGGTACTTGGGGCACCGGCCGATCAGGGCTCGACCGGCGCCGCTTTTGTACCGGGCGAAGAAATTCGCGCGGCGCAATCGACCGATGATCGGGGTGAGTTCGCTGGCGGGAGTAGTTGTTCTTGCGATCGGTGGCTATGAGCTCGAGCATCGCTTGGGCATTCCCACGCCTCCGCCCCAATCGATTGCGGTGCTGCCGCTCACGAATGAGAGTGGGGAGGCGAGCGAGCAGTACTTCTCGGATGGGATCTCAGAGGATCTGATCATGGCGCTCGCGCAGTTCCGGCAACTGAAGGTGATTGGGCGCAGCTCTGCGTTCAAGTTTCGGGACTCGAAGGAGGACAGCCGCAGCATCGGGGCGAAGCTCGGGGTGGCGCACCTTTTGGAGGGGAGCGTACGGAAGTCTGGAAACATGATGCGGGTGAGCGCCGCGCTGATCGACACCGCGGACGGGAGCACTCAGTGGTCCGAGCGCTACGATCGGCCGTACCAGGAACTTTTTGCCTTACAGGATGAGATCACTCGTGCGGTGGCGGGGGCGCTCAAGGCAAAGCTCCTGCCCGACGATCATGCCGCGGAGCAGAGCGATCGGCCCCCGAGCGGCAGTCTCGAGGCCTATAACGCGTTGCTGCAGGGCCGATTCTACATTCTCCGCGGCACGGAAGCCGACTTTCGCAAGGGGCTCGACTACTACACGCAGGCGATCGAGCTCGATCCGCACTATGCGCTCGCCTGGAGCTGGCTGTCGGGCGTCTGGGGCACCCTTGGTGAGGAATTTCTCGAAGGTGCACGGGCACAGGAGGCCTATGCGAAGGCGCGGGCGGCAGCCGACCGTGCACTCGCCCTGGCGCCGGATCTAGCGGCCGCACATCTTGCGCGGGGTGAACTGATTCGGATCGCCGACTTCGACTGGCGCGGCGCGGAAGTAGAGTATCGCCGCGCGCTCGAGCTGGCGCCGAATGACGGCCGGACGCAGTTCAGTTTCGGGAACCTGCTCGCGAGTTTTGGTGAGGCGGAGACGGCGATACGGCTCACCCGGCAGGCGATCGCTACCGATCCGCTGCGGGCCGGCTGGTATAACGGACTCGCCACCTACCTCTTGGGAGTCAATCGCCTTGATGAGGCCGAGCAAGCGGTACGTAAGGCGATCGAGCTGCAGCCCACCACGCCGTCCTTTCGCCAGACGCTCGCGATCATCGAAATACAGCGTCGCGATGCCCAGGCGGCGCTAGCCGCCGCTCAGCAGGAGATTCCCGGGCCGTGGCAGGATCAAGCACTCGCCCTCGCACGACAGATCGGTGGCGACCGCGGCGCAGCCGACGCGGCGCTCCAGACGCTGATCGAGAAGGACGCCAGTATTGAGCCCTACCAGATTGCCCAGGTATACGCGCTGCGTAACGATGCGACGGCAACCTTCGAGTGGCTCGATCGGGCCTTAAGCAACCGCGATGCGGGTATCGTGTACCTCCTCTACGACCCGTTCATCCTGCGATACCGGAACGATCCGCGCTTCGCGGCCTTTTGCCGCAAGGCGGGTCTGCCCGTACGGCAGGAGGTTTCCTCTTGATCCATCTTCCCTATTCGCCCGACGGTGTGCGTGCCATCTCCGCCGTAAAGGCACTCGGCTCGAAAGCTCTCTGGCGCAGCGTAGACGCGGAGAATTGCCAGCGTCACGCTGTCGAACGAGCTCGCTGAAGCGGTCAAGGCCAAGGTAGCGTCTGGGGAGTACGCCACTGAAAGCGAGGTCATTCGAGACGGCCTGCGGACATTGATAGCGCGAGCCCGCGCCGTGGAGAACTGGCTCAAGGATCACGTGGCGCCAGTTAACCGACGACAATTTCCAGCACGCTGCCACCGAGCAGCAGAGGTCGACATCACGACGACGATCGTTGGAGGTACCAATGGACAAGGCGGATTATCTGAAAGGAATATGGGAGTTGTATGCGGCGGAGATCGAGGGCGAAAGTATGGCTGCTCGATGGCTCGAGTTGGCGACCGACCCAGAGCAGCAGTACAAGATTGGCCTCTTCCTGCAACTCGAGTCCGAGGCAAAGGTGAGACTGCGTCCTCTCCTTGCACGATACGGCATTAGCCTCGTAGAGGATGCTGCGACGCGGAGGGTAGGTTTCGAGGAGGCGGAGCGACTCGCAGCTCAGCCATGGAGAGAAGCAATGGCGGCGCTCTCCAAGCTGTGCCGACCTTTCGCAGCGCGCTTCAGGTCACTTCTCGCGGTCGCTCCCCCCGAAGATGTCCCTCTCATCCGATTCATGATTGATCACGAGGAGTCGTTTTCCCAAATCACCGCCAGGGAAGCTCAGGGGGAGTCGGCGATGGATTCCGAACTCGTGGTCATGCTGGCACACCCCTTGGCTCGTGTCGATTCGGGCAATTCGGACCGTACGTCTCCCAATCGAGGATGACGCACGGACCTCGGACGGCCGCCCGTGACGGGTAGCCGGCTGCCGCCCGATGCGGTCAAATCCCGCTGTCGACCCCCGTGAGATAGCGGAATTACGCTATGACGAGTTGCCGGAAAGCGCCGCAGCGGACATTCGTATCGAAGAGGTCCGCTTCCTACCGTAATTACATTGCGGCCCAGGACCCCATGTGGCGTATTCGGCCGGAACGGGGACACGAAGTGGATTCATAACAGGCCCTGATTACGTGTGAAGCGGCGACTGTGTCGGGCGAAAATGCCGCAGCGCGAGGATTCCCAGGATCACGAGCAGTCCCAGTACCAGAATTTGCGCGATCACGAACGGCGGCTCCGATCCCGCGGGTGCCAGCGCATGGAGCGCGGGTATCTTCTGGAAGGCTTGAACGACACCGACGAAGCAGTTCAGATACAGCGCGAACGTGGCAGTGCCGACATAGACCCAGCGCCACGCGCCTCGCAGGCGAAAGCCATATAGCGCAACGATCGCGGCGGCGAGCGTGACGAGGGAGATCACGCCCACGCGGCGAGCGGGATCAAAGCCCATGGATGGGAGCACGAAGCCGGTCACGCTCGTCAACACGGTGGTCGCGAGGAAAATCACCGTCCAACCAGCGAGCTGCCGTCCATTGATCATGGCTAACAGCACGAGGACGCCGGAAGCGATACCCGCGAGACTCAACAGGACATGAAAGAGGACCATGGATACCCACTCCTAGTTGCTTATTCTGTTTTGTACGGGCTGAAATTGTAGCTTCGAGCGATCGGCGTGGTCCACGCTCCATTGATCCCGTCCAGGGCGGAATCCTAGCCGCGCTGCCTACCCCGCGACGAGTGGCCGGTTTGGCGGAATCGAGCCGTCTCGCACGAGAGTCAGCTCCTGGCACTCGGGCAGATCCGCAGATTCGTCAGCAGCGAGGCCCGGCGGCCGAGTAAGTCCGCGCCCGCGTGCCGAAGTTCACGTACCAGCACTTCCCGCCGTGTACTTGTGTTCACTCCGGGCGCTCCAGCGGTACAGATTCTCGTCCCCGCAATGCGGGCACTTGATCGCAGCAAGTTGGTCGTCGGATTCAGCCGAGGCTGCTTTGCTTCCTGCTTGTGTGAGCGCAACCGCAATGACAAGCCCGCACGACTTGTTCTTACACACCCAGCCGAGGTAGAGATCCCCTGGGACCATCTGCTGCGGCACCCTGACGTCGACGTGGCGCAAGCCCGGTGAGGTCACTGGCTTGCGTACAGGGGTTCCTAGGCTCTTGGATGGACGTTTAATTGCCACTGCTGCCTCTCCGCGTAAGCACCTGCGAGAGCTTACCGCGGATACTTGCACGAGCCAATTCATGGTAAGCGCCACTGGTGTCCGGTCGCGGGCAAGCCTTGTATGTCGAGGGCGCCTTCCTCACCGAGTACCACATGAGCCTAGTACTCCAATAGCAACAACTACTCCGTGGCACAGAGTATTGAGATGCAGCCGAACGGTAACGCCATTGGGCATCGTGCATCGACGACCTTTTGCATTCGTTATCGCTGGAGCAATCCGGATGCTATGCCGCAGAGCCCGGTTCCTCGATCACGGAGCCGATTCCGACAATAATCTCAAAAGTCAGCTCGATGCGGCACGGTTCACTGCGGTCGCTGTCGCGCCAGCGGGTTCCATGGCACAGAGTGCGCCCGGTGACAGCGCGACCCGTCTTGGGCTTCGCGGACGTTCCCACTTTCACCAATTCGGTCACGGCTGCGGAAAGGTTGAAATCACCATCGCAATCCGCGCAGGGGCAAGCGAATCGGAAGAAAGCGCGTGCTGCTGGATACAGTGAATGCCGTTGCGGCGAGGGCGCGTGGCCAGAGGGGTCGGTGAAGTCCAGAGCGACGTGTATCACGTTGACCTCCGGAAAAGCGTCTCGCACGTTCGACGTCTTGGCTCTTTCGGCTTGCAGATCATAGTGCCGCTGCTCAGCGGCACCGGCCGCCTTCCGCGAAGGCACTTTCACGGTTCCGGCCTGGTCGGCGGCATCGAGCGTTGCCGCTGCTCAGCGCGCACTTCCTCGACGCTGAGACGGGTACCGGCTGCAATTACCTTCAGCACTCTGTGAGTCGGATTGCGCGGCATCACAAGCTGATGCAATTTCTCCCAGATTCTGATGCGCGCGGCCGGCGTATTTGCATCAGATGTTTGCTCGGCAAGCTCTCGCTGACGTTGCTCAATCGCCTCCGCTTGACGCTCGACGATGCGAGCGCGGTAGTCCGCAATACTCTCTCCGGGCTTCGGAGCGACATAATCAGTCTGTTTGCCAATCTCCACAGGGCGAGATTCCTGGTTCATAGGGTAGAAAACCCAGAATTCTCCGGGCCCTTACCTCTCATCCGCTACTCGAGTTACCAGCGACCACCGCCGCCTCGATGCCCACCGCCGCCGCTACGTCTACCGCCACCCCCACCGCGGGGTTTATCCTGCGCCTCACTGACTCGCAATGGACGGCCTCCAAGATCATGGCCATTGAGTGCCTGAATCGCACGCGACGCATCGGCCTGATTCATTTCAACGAAACCGAATCCTCTGGGACGACCTGTTTCACGGTCGGTCGGAAGGGAGACAGATTCAACCGTGCCGTGCTGGGCAAACAAGTTGCGGATTTCTATATCCGTTGCCGAGAACGGCAGGTTGCCGACATAAATCTTAGCCATGATTCAATAACTCACTACCTATGTCTTATGGGCAATTGCTAAAGGGAGGGGGATTGGCGTTTGCTTCGGCAGGCACACTGGCAATGTATAGGAAACTCAAATTCGAGCCGTCAAACGGTAGCCAAACAATCTGTGCCGACTCGCTCAGGCAACGTGCCCAAAATCACCGCCGGGCCGAGTTTGAAGACGGCAACAACCAAGAAGAGTATAACAGAACTCGGTCAGTCGTTCTTTTCTGCGGTTTCGAGGCTATCGCAGGGTGCCTGAGCCGTGCCTGGAGACACGCTGTCCGTTGCCGCAGCGCCCGCCCGCGCCTGCCGCCGCCGCTGCTTTTCGGCTTGGCGAGCTTTGCGCGCATCCTCCTTCTGCTTCCTCACGTGGCGATAATTCTGCTTGGTCAAGTCATCTCCTTTGCCGCGCCCGACCTGCGAGATGAGTACGGTGGCAGCGCGTGGATGCTCATACCTCGCATCTTGCGCTTCTTGAGCCGCACCGCCAAGCGCGGGTGCGCGACGATTTTCCGGACCAGTGGCTGCGCTTAGTTGTGGTGTGCATTAAGCGGCGACGGGTATCGAGCGACCGAGCATTTTCTCAATCGCATGTAGCCGCTCGCGTTCATCGCGGCTGACGAGTGACACGGCCCGGCCACGTGAACCCGCCCGCCCGGTACGACCGATACGGTGCACATAGTCTTCGGGCACATGCGGCAGCTCGAAATTCACGACGTGCGGCAGCTCGCTGATGTCCAGGCCGCGCGCCGCGATGTCGGTCGCGACGAGCACCCGGACGCGGCCTTGTTTGAAATCGCTCAGCGCACGCGTACGTGCGGCCTGCGACTTGTTACCGTGGATGGCGACGCACGCGAGACCATCGCGTGCCAATCGCGCAGCAAGGCGATTGGCGCCGTGCTTGGTGCGAGTGAATACCAGCGACTGCTTGATATCTCCATCGATGAGCAGGCGCTTGAGCAGCGGGTGTTTGCCGGCACTGTCGACGTGGTACACCTGATGATCCACCAGCGCGGGCGCGCTGTTGCGCGGAGAGATATCGATACTGACAGGATCGCGCAGCAGTGATTTTGCGAGGCTGCGGATGTCATCGGAGAAGGTTGCCGAAAACATCAAGGATTGACGATTCGCCGGCAGCGCCGCGATCAACTTGCGAATCGGTCGGATGAATCCCATGTCGAGCATCCGGTCGGCCTCGTCCAATACCAGCGTCTCAATGCGCGAAAGATCGACGGCACGCGTCTGCAGGTGATCCAGAAGTCGTCCGGGGGTCGCGACAATGATGTCCACGCCGCGAGACAGGGTATCGATCTGCGGCCGTGGACTCACACCACCAAATATCAGCGCGACGCGCAGCGGTACGTGTCGTGCCAGCGTGCGAAAGGAGTCGCTCACTTGTGTCGCCAGCTCTCGGGTTGGCACCAGAATCAGAGCACGTGGACTGCGATGTGACGCGGCGCTCATCATCAGCCGTTCTAGTATCGGCAGGGCGAAGGCAGCGGTTTTACCCGTGCCGGTTTGTGCGGCCGCCATCAAGTCGCGTCCTTCCAGCGCGACCGGAATCGCGCGCTTCTGAATCGGGGTGGGCTCAACGTAACCCAGTTCGGCCACGGCACGCAGCAACTGCGGCCTCAAAGTAAACTCACTAAACAAAATAAGGCTCCAGGACGAATCTGCTGCTCAAAGTGGCGGCGCCGGTCAACTCGTCAAAAAAATTAATCGGTCCCGCGTGACGGCGGGATCTACGATGGGCTTGCAGGAGGGCGGTAGGGTCCCGGCAGATGGGCGGTGATAGCCCTAACGGGACGCTGAAGAACCTCGGCGCGCGGACCGAACCGCGCATTCGACAAACGCCAATTGATAGTGTAACTCACTGAGGCCGGCGTGTACATCGCGCCGCTTACTCAATCTCAGGGGCGGCGCTGAACCCTTCACCATGCCGCTGGTCTCTCCGGTCTTCGCGCTGCCGGGACAGCAAATAATTAGCCTCGGAGAGCGTCGTTAGACTCAGCCGAGATTCCTGCTGAGCGGATTCGCCGACTCCGCAATTCACCCTGCGCTGGTCTGCCGATAAAGTTCCTATGGGTCCTCAGATTGCGCGTAGACTGGTGTGGTCAATTCCAGCGTGGCGGGAGTTATCCCTCATCTGCATTGGAGCTTCAATTGCCTAAGCCTAACTATCGACAGCAAAAGCAACGGCGGGAGGAAGCCAAGAAGAGGCGTAATAAGGAAAAGCGACTTCGCAAGGGAAGGTTACCTGATGCCCCCGGAGTTGTACGGCCGGAATCTCTCGGGGAAAACGGAGCGTCCGGAAATGAAGATAACCAGTAGATTGACGGAAATCTATTTACCTGCTTCCGAATGGGCGGGTACGAGCCGAAGAGACAGCCGGGAACGCGCAGCTCGCCTAACGGCGCTTGACCGACAACAGCGTGACGCTGCCTTGGGGGAGATGGCCTCTCAAGCGATCCGGCCAGAGGAACGAATACGCAGGTGGGAGATGCTCTACGAGGCCACTCTGCCAAGGAGGGCCAATCACACGGCGTTAGCGATCATCGCCGCACATACCGGCCTTACCATCGAACAAATCCACGAGGAGCAACACCGACGGCGCTCAATGCCTCATCACCGCGGAGAGTAATAGCGCGCTTTTGCGCGTCGGGCTTTGACGCTTCAATCTCTTGGCCGGAACTCCCGATGACTGGGCTCCGACGGCTGCGCTGGACCTACCCCGTTTCAGTGGACGGGTAATACTTCTCCGATCTTTGTTTTCCCGCTTCTTTGATCACCTCCATTTCCATTCTAACGTCTTCAACCAAGCGCGGTCTGCCCGCGTTCAGCGGGCAGAAGCTCTTGTTTGCTGTTTTTCTCGCGACCCAAAAAATTTCGACCTCCGTAAAAGCTCCCAGAGCGGCGATCGAGGGTGGGGCCTTGGGTTCGCTACCCCCGAAAATCGATGCTGGGACTCGATTCATCAGGATCCTATCCGCGCCTGAACGCCGGTGCGAGTCGGAATCGGCGCCGCATTCATCGATGCAGTGGAGCCTAATTCACGCTCAAAGCGCACGGGCGAGCGATATCCCAAGGAAGAGTGTCTGCGATTCGTGTTGTACCATCCTTCTATCCATTCAAAGGTCGCCATCTTCGCCTCCGCCTGGGTGCGAAACGAGCGTCGATCGAGAAGCTCGCACTCAAGAGTCGCAAAAAATGACTCGGCCATGGCATTGTCGTACGCATCTCCGACCGATCCCACCGAGGGCATCACGTTCATTTCCTGGCAACGTTTACCAAAGGCAAAGCTCGTATATTGCGTGCCACGATCGGAATGATGGATTACACTCCCCGGCCGGCGCTGCGTGAGTGCCATGTTGATGGCCGCGAGTACTAACTCGGTACGCAAGTGTGTCTCCATCGCCCAACCAACCACCTTGCGCGAGCACGCATCGAGCACGATCGCCAGATATAAAAACCCCGCCCACGTGGGAATGTACGTGATATCAGCTACCCAGAGCGTGTCGATCCGATCGATCGTGAAGTTGCGGTTCACTCGATCCAAGGGCATCGTCGCCTTGGGGTCTTGCACAGTGGTACGCACAAAGCCACGGCGTGTCACGCCCCGAAGACCCGCCGCTCGCATCAGGCGCGCGATGCGCTTTTTGCCAACGTGAATGCCGTGCTCATCGGCGAGCTCGGCGTGAATGCGCGGGACCCCGTAGCTTTCACGCGAGAGTCGATGGATCGTGTGAATCTTCGCCGTGAGCGCAATGTCAGCGAGCGCCCGCCGCGAGGGCGGGCGCTCATCCCATGCATAAAATCCGCTCGCAGAGACCCCGAGCAGTCGGCACATCAGCCGTACCGGATACTTGACCTGGTTCGCCTTCATGAATCCGAAGAGTTCTTCGTGTTCGGCGCCGTCTCCTGTGCGAACCAGGCCGCGGCTTTTGACAAAATTTCCCGTTCGAGCTTGAGCTGGCGGTTCTCGCGCCGTAACTTCGCCAGCTCTTGGCGCTCGGCGGTCGTCAAACCGCCATCCCCCCGCCCGGCGTCTCGGTCAGCCTGCTTGACCCAGGTCTTGATCGACCAGTGCGAGCATCCGAATTCCCGGGACAATTGCTTCGGCTGGCGCCCCGCGCGCACCAGCTCCACCATCTGCTGCCTAAACTCCGGCGTATACCGGTTTGCCCTCTTCGACTTCGCCATCGTCGGACCCTCCAACAGTGACTTTGAGGTGTCCACGAAAGCGGGGCAAGTCCAG
>Ga0187781_10002718_pt1 | contig 13379 bp, 9 predicted proteins | sample 0715_SJ02_MP02_2_FD_132447 | JGI IMG/M metagenome (GOLD analysis project Ga0187781, IMG submission 132447) | Tropical peat soil microbial communities from peatlands in Department of Meta, Colombia - 0715_SJ02_MP02_20_MG | ecosystem: Environmental > Terrestrial > Soil > Wetlands > Peat | place...
CCCCTGACCGGCATAGCGCCCGGTCGGCTCGCGAGTTACGGGCGTCGTCTCAGCGGCCTGGGCCGTCCGGACTTGGACGGTGAGCTCTTTCCTTCGCGCGGCGATTCGCGGCGCTATTGAGCCGCCACCGGTCTGCTGGCGCTGACGTCTGCCGGCGCTGATCGCCGGCCGGTCACCTGGCCGTCCTAAGCTCGGCATGTGCGCAAAGACGCTGACCACCACCATCCCTGGGCGCCGGGTAGCGCCACCGGGATCGGGTCGATGCCGGGCACCGACCCGGCCGAGGCGATGCGGGTCATCGCCGGGGAACTGCCCGGCTTCCCGCATCTGGCGGAGCTGCCGGACCGCGGGCCGGGCGCCGACCTGACCGGGCGCACCGCCGCCCTGCTGATCGACATGCCGGTCGAACTAACCCCGCGCGGCTGGCGCCTGGCCGAGCGGCCAGGCCGGGACCTGGCCCGGGCCAGGTCCATGCTGGCCTCGGACCTGGACGTGCTGGAGGAGGTGCTGCAGGGCTTCAGCGGGCCGGTCAAGATTCAGCTCTGCGGCCCGTGGACGCTGGCTGCCACGCTGGAGCTGACGCACACGATGAACATGGCCCTGGCCGACCCCGGCGCGGTGGCCGACCTGACCGCCTCGCTGGCCGAGGGTGCGGCCGCGCACGCGGCGGACGTGGCCAAGCGGGTGCCCGGCGCGCGGCTGGTGGTCCAGTTCGACGAGCCCGCGCTCCCGTCGGTCGTCGCGGGCCTGGTGCCGACGCAGAGCGGGCTGTCCCGGCTGGCCGCGGTGGAGGCCGACACCGTGCAGGACCGGCTGAGACAGGTGCTGGCGGCCACCCCGGCGTACACGGTCGTGCACTGCTGCGCGGCCACGGTCCCGTTCGGCATCATCCAGAAGGCGGGAGCGGCCGGTCTCGCCTTCGACCTCAGCCAGCTGCGGCGGGGGGAAGAGGACGGGGTGGCCGAGGCGGCGGAGGCCGGGATGGGCGTATTCACTGGCGCGATCCCGGCCGTGCCTGGCCCCGCGCCGACGGTCGCCGGGCCAGGCCGGGCGGGCGGGATCAACCCGGCCGACGGCAGCGACGAGGCCCGCCAGACGGCCGAGCGGGTCATGCGGCTGTGGCGGCGGCTCGGGCTGCCACTGGAGACGCTCCCGGGCCAGGCGGTGATCACCCCCGCCTGCGGGCTGGCCGGCGCGTCTCCGGCGCAGGCGCGCGCCGCGTTGACCCAGTGTCGCGAGGCAGGGAGCATGCTGGCGGAGCTCATCGAGGAGACAGGGGGCGAGTCATAGATGAGTGAGCCGCAGGAGGCTCCCGCCGAGGCGAGGCGGCGGCACGCGGACCTGTCCCTGGAGATCACCGAGGCCGATCACCGGTATTACGTGCTGGACTCGCCCACCATCTCGGACATCGAGTACGACACCAACATGCGCGAGCTGCGCGCGCTCGAGGACCGGTACCCGGACCTGCGCACGCCGGACTCGCCGACCCAGACCGTTCACGGGACGGTAGCGACGCTGTTCACCCCGGTGGAGCACCTGGAACGGCTGCTCAGCCTGGACAACGTCTTCACCGACGAGGACCTGGGCGGCTGGGCGGACCGGGCGGCGCGGCTCGGCGGCGCGGGCCCGTACCTGTGTGAGCTGAAGATCGACGGCCTCGCGATCGACCTGGTTTACCGGGACGGCGCGCTGGTCAAGGCGGCGACCCGGGGTGACGGGCGGACCGGGGAGGACGTCACGCCGAACATCCGGACCATCTCGGCCATCCCGACCCGGCTGGCCGGGGACGGGTACCCGGCCGTGCTGGAGGTCCGGGGTGAGGTGTTCATGCCGGTCGAGGCGTTCGGGAAGCTGAACGAGTCGCTGCTGGACGCGGGCAAGCCGGCGTTCGCCAACCCGCGGAACTCCGCCGCCGGGTCCTTGCGGCAGAAGGATCCCCGGATCACCGCGTCCCGCGCCCTGGACGCCATCGTCCACGGCATCGGCCGGGTCGAGGGCTATGCGGGCGAAGACGGCATCCAGGGAGCGGCAGGACCGGGGGACGAGGGGCACCTGGAGGGAGCGCCCGACAGCCAGTCCGGCTGGTACGAGCGGCTGCACGGCTGGGGCCTGCCGGTCAGCATGCTGTACCAGGTCGTCCCGGACCTGGCCGGGGTGCGGGAGTACATCGCGTACTACGCCGAGCACCGGCATGACCCGCCGTACGAGATCGACGGTGTGGTGGTGAAGATCGACCAGATCGAGTTGCAGCGCCTGCTCGGCTCGACGAGCCGGGCGCCGCGGTGGGCCATCGCCTTCAAGTACCCGCCGGAGGAGGTCACCACCCGGCTGCTCGAGATCAGGGTGAACGTCGGGCGGACCGGCCGGGTCACCCCGTTCGCGGTGATGGAGCCGGTCAAGGTCAGCGGCTCGACGGTGGAGAACGCCACCTTGCACAACGCCGACGAGATCAAGCGCAAGGGCGTCCTGATCGGCGACATGGTGATCCTGCGCAAGGCGGGCGACGTGATCCCCGAGGTGCTCGGGCCGGTGGCCGACCTGCGCACCGGGGACGAGCGCGAATTCACGTTCCCGGACAGGTGCCCGGCCTGCGGCACCCCGCTGACCCGGGAGGAAGGCGAGGTCGACTGGCGCTGCCCCAACGCGCGGTCCTGCCCGGCTCAGCTCCGCGAGCGGCTGTTCCACCTGGCCGGCCGGGGCGCCTTCGACATCGAGGTGCTGGGCTACGAGGCGGTGAGCGCGCTGCTGGACTGCGGCCTGGTCACCGACGAGGGCGACCTGTTCGCGCTCACCGGGGAGCAGCTGCTGACCTGCCCGTTCTTCGTGGTCAAGCAGGGCACGCTGAGCGCCAACGCCACCCGGCTGCTGGCCAACCTGGAGCAGGCCAGGACCCGGCCGCTGTGGCGGATCCTGGTCGCGCTGTCCATCCGGCACGTCGGGCCGACCGCGGCGCGGGCGCTGGCGGCGGAGTTCGGCTCGCTGGATGCGATCGAGGCGGCCAGCGCGGACGCGCTGGCCGCGGTGGACGGGGTGGGACCCACGATCGCGGCGTCGCTGGGCGACTGGTTCACCGAGGACTGGCACCGGGTCATCGTGGCGAAATGGCGTACGGCCGGCGTGCAACTCGCGGACCCCGACTTCGACCCGAACCGGGCCGCGGCCCGGCTGCTGGCCGGCGTGTCGGTGGTGATCACCGGGACGCTGGCCTCCTTCAGCCGGGACGAGGCCGGCGAGGCCGTCCGGGCCGCGGGCGGCAAGGTGACCTCCTCGGTGTCGAAGAAGACGGACTTCGTGGTGGCCGGGGAGAACGCGGGCTCCAAGTACGACAAGGCCGTCGAGCTGGGCGTCCCGATCCTGGACGAGGACGCCTTCCGCGTCCTCCTGGCCCGGGGCCCCGACGCCGTGCGGCAGCAGTAGCCAGCGGGCGCGGGCGGGCGGGGCCGGGGTTGCCCGGCCCCGCACCCTGGCTCTTCGGGTGCGGCCTCCCGTCGGCGGCCCGCAAGCGCGCCGCCGGGCCATCCCGAAGCCGCAGGACCTCATAAGGGGGGGATATGAGGCCCTGCCGTCCCGCCAAGGATCACCGCCCGCAGCGCAGGACTCATCCGTGATGGAGAGGCGGGGTTCCTGCGCTTGTGAGCGCCATGGTCCTCCCGGCGGACCGGGCCGTCAAGAACGCCTTCCTGGCCGATGGTCACAAAATTGTGCCGGAACGGACCGTGGAAGCAGCGCGTAGCCATGTCGGGGCCGGCCCGCCGGTCTCGGCCACCAGCGGGACCCCTGCTTTCGGGCCCCGGGCTAGGCCGGCCGCCACCGCCCGGATCAGCTCCGGCACCGCCGTTATTCGGTTACGGCCTGGCTGTGCCGCGCCCCTAGAATCGCGTGCATGTCCATCACCCGTGACGAGGTCGCGCACCTGGCGCGACTGGCCCGGATCGCGCTCAGCGACGCCGAACTAGACCACCTGGCGCCCCAGCTGGACCAGATCATCACGGCGGTCGCCCAGGTCCAGGAGGTCGCCGCGGAAGGCATCCCGCCGACCTCGCACGCGACCGGCCTGGCCAATGTGTTCCGCGACGACGTGCCGGTCCCGTGCCTGACGCCCGAGCAGGCGCTCGACCAGGCGCCCGCGGTGGAGCAGCAGCGGTTCAAGGTGCCGCGGATCCTGGGGGAGGACTGAGCCGATGCCCACCGAACTCACCCGCATGACCGCGGCCGACCTGTCGGCCGCGCTGGCCGCCGGAGAGGTTTCCTCCGCCGAGGTCACCCGGGCCCACCTGGAGCGGATCGCCGCCGTCGACGATCGCGTCCACGCCTTCCTGCACGTCGCGGCGGACAGCGCCATGGCCCAGGCCGCCAAGGTCGACGAACGACGCGGCCAGGGCGAGCCGCTCGGCCCGCTGGCGGGCGTCCCGGTCGCGGTCAAGGACGTGTTCACCACGACCGGCCTGCCGACCACCTGCGGCTCGCGCATCCTGGAGGGCTGGCACCCGCCGTACGACGCGACGATCACGCGGCGGCTCAAGCAGGCCGGCGCGATCATCGTCGGCAAGACCAACATGGACGAGTTCGCCATGGGCTCGTCCACGGAGAACTCCGCGTTCGGCCCCAGCCGCAACCCGTGGGACCTGGACAAGGTCCCGGGCGGCTCGTCCGGCGGGTCCGCCGCCGCGGTGGCGGCGTACGAGGCGCCGCTGGCCATCGGCACCGACACCGGCGGCTCGATCCGCCAGCCCGCCGCGGTCTGCGGCATCGTCGGCACCAAACCGACCTACGGCGGCAACTCCCGGTACGGCGTGGTCGCGTTCGCGAGCAGCCTGGACACGCCCGGGCCGCTCGGGCGGACCGTGCTCGACGCCGCGCTGCTGCACGAGGCGATCTCCGGCCACGACCCGTGCGACTCCACCTCGATCGACGCGCCGGTACCGCCGGTCGTGGCCGCGGCCCGCGACGCCGACGTGAGCGGCATGCGGATCGGCGTGGTCGCCGAGCTGAGCGGCGACGGCTACCAGCCCGGCGTCCTGTCCCGGTTCGCCGAGGCCGTCGAGCTGCTCGAATCCCTCGGCGCCAAGATCACCGAGGTGTCCTGCCCGCACTTCCGGTACGCCCTGCCCGCCTACTACCTGATCGCGCCCAGCGAGTGCTCATCCAACCTGGCCCGCTTCGACGCCATGCGCTACGGCCTGCGGATCGGCGACGACGGGACCAGGGACGCCGAAGAGGTCATGGCGCTGACCCGCGAGGCGGGTTTCGGCGCCGAGGTGAAGCGGCGCATCATCCTGGGCACCTACGCGCTGTCCAGCGGCTACTACGACGCCTACTACGGCAAGGCCCAGCAGGTCCGCACCCTGATCATCAGGGACTTCGACGCGGCCTTCGGCCAGGTCGACGTGCTGGTCTCGCCCGCCACGCCGACCACGGCGTTCTCGATCGGCGAGCGGGCCGACGACCCGATGGCGATGTACCTGGCCGACCTGTGCACGATCCCGTCGGACCTGGCCGGCAACGCGGCGATCTCGGTCCCGTGCGGGCTCGCGCCCGAGAACGGCCTGCCGGTCGGGCTCCAGGTGATGGCGCCCGTGCTGGCCGACGACCGGCTGTACCGGGTCGCCGCCGCCGCGGAGGCGGCCTTCACCGGCCGCTGGGGACATCCGCTGCTCGCCGAGGCCAAGGGACTGGAGGGACGCAGACCATGACGACGAGCACGGACACGCTGGTCCCGTTCGGCGAGGCGGTCGAGCGCTACGAGCCGGTGATCGGCCTGGAGACGCACGTCGAGCTCGGCACCAGGACCAAGATGTTCTGCGGCTGCATCACCACGTTCGGCGCCGAGCCGAACAGCCAGGTCTGCCCGGTCTGCCTGGGCCTGCCCGGCTCGCTGCCGGTCGTGAACCGGATGGCGATCGAGTACACGATCCGCATCGGCCTGGCCCTGAACTGCACCATCGCCACCTGGTGCCGGTTCGCCCGGAAGAACTACTTCTACCCGGACATGCCGAAGAACTTCCAGATCTCGCAGTACGACGAGCCGCTGTGTACGGACGGCTGGCTGGACGTCCCGGTGGGCGACCAGATCACCAGGGTCGGCATCGAGCGGGTGCATCTGGAGGAGGATACCGGTAAGTCGCTGCACGTGGGCGGCGTCACCGGCCGGATCCACGGGGCCGAGTACTCGCTGGTCGACTACAACCGGGCGGGTATCCCGCTGGTGGAGATCGTGACCAAGCCGGTCGCGGGCACCGGCGCGGATGCGCCCGTCGTGGCCCGCGCCTACGTCACCGAGCTGCGCGACCTGGTCCGCGCCCTGGGCGTCTCCGACGTGCGGATGGAGGAGGGGTCGCTGCGCAGCGACGTGAACGTCTCGCTGGCCCCGCGCGGTGCCAGCCAGTGGGGCAAACGCACCGAGACCAAGAACGTCAACTCGCTGCGTTCGGTCCAGCGCGCGGTCGAGTTCGAGATCGAGCGGCAGGCCGCCGTGCTTGACGCCGGCCGCCGGGTCATCCAGGAGACCAGGCACTTCCACGAGGACACGGGCACCACCACGTCCGGGCGGTCCAAGGAAGAGGCCCAGGACTACCGGTACTTCCCGGAGCCCGACCTGGTGCCGGTCGCGCCGCCCGCCGAGTGGGTGGCGCAGATCCGCGCGGCGCTTCCGGAGGCCCCGTCCAAGGTCCGGGCGCGGCTGCAGGCCGAATGGAACGTGTCCGACCTGGAGATGGACGCCATCCTCAACGCGGGCGCGCTCGACCTTGTGGCCGGGACCGTCGCGGCCGGGGCGTCTCCGGCCGACGCCCGCAAGTGGTGGCTCGGGGAGCTTTCCCGGCAGGCTCACGACACCGGCAGGGAGCTAGCTGCGCTCGCGATCACCCCCGCGCAGGTCGCCCGGGTCGCCGCGCTGGTCTCGGCCGGAACGCTCAACGACACGCTGGCCCGCGAGGTGATCGACGGTGTGCTGGCCGGCGAGGGCAGCCCCGACGCGATAGTCGAAGCCCGCGGCCTATCCGTGGTCAGCGACGAGGGCGCGCTCACCGCCGCCGTCGACCAGGCCATCGCCGACAACCCGGATGTGGCCGCCAAGGTCCGCGACGGCAAGGTGGCCGCGGCCGGTCCCCTGGTCGGCGCGGTCATGAAGGCCACCGACCGGAAGGCCGACGCCGCCCGCGTCCGCCAGCTCATCCTGGACCGCCTCAGCCGCTGACGACCGCACCCCGGCGAAACGGTCCGCGGGAAATTCCCTATGTTCAGGTATTGCCGTCCCTGGTGCCGAGGTTTAGCGTGTGGGAAAGAGGGGGGCGGAGACGGCATCCGGGCCGCTAGTCGGCGCCGTTATGTGGCTCCACCCGATCGAGTCGTAACGGCGATTGGAGTGGCAGGCTTTGGGGGTCCATAGCACAGCGTGAGAAGGGCCTGGGGACAGGCCTCAGATCAGCGCGCTGAAACGCTTCGCTAGCCTACGGGCTAGCCGTCAACAGCTCACGGCCAGGCTGGCTATGCGGCACAGCACGACAATTCTGGCCTGATTTCGACCTTATATGTCTTGGCTATTTTCGCGTGCCCGCATTCGCCGCCACGGCGGATGGCGAGCGTGCACTCGACGACGCAGACGTGCGGAAACACGACTGCGCAGCCGCCCAGAACCGTGCCCGGCGCCCGATCCGCGCCACGCACGGGCTTGAGTCGAGCACCTGACCGTCACGTCCGGATCCGCGGAGGAAGTCATGCCGGAAAGCTTTCCATTTACCGTCCACAACGAGTACAGCGAGGCGGTCATCGCGTACTCGACGGCCGGCCAGCCGGTCACCAATCCGCCGTCGACCAGCGCGAGCGCCTATTACCCGGTGTATACCAGGCTCGGCGAGGTCGCCGCGGGCGCGACCGGCCATTTCAGCACGCCGGACCCGCTAGCCCGCATTGTCGTCGCCCGCGCCGGCGACGAATTCCCGCTCGCCGTGGCCATCGTCGATACGCACACGCCGGCCTCGCAGGCGGTCACCGTGACCACCGACGACTACAACGCAGCGGAAAAGGCCTGGACGTTCTACAAGTCCTTCGCCAGCCAGCCCTACCAGCCGACCGCCGTCAAGTTCAGCGACCTGGTGCTCAATACCAGCCCGACCACGCTGAATTCTCAGCTGACCAGCTTCTTCACGGCCAGCGGATTCCCGGGCCTCGACCTCGGCACCTTCGCCATGGTCAGCTACTGGGCCACCAACTCCTTGTACGCGTTTCCCGGTACCTACCAGTGCTACCAGCCGCAGACCAGCAGTTCGGGCGGCTTCACCGTGCCCACCGCGGTGGTCGGCACGATCACGATCGGCAACGGGAACGCCGAGTACACCCCGGCGCCCGGCACCGCCGCGCCCCCGGCCCCCACCGGGGAAACCGGGGTCAAGGAGGCCGGCGGCACCGGCGAAACCGGGCCCAAGCCGGTGGAAGGCACCGGCGAAACCGGGCCCAAGCCGGTCGGCGGCACCGGCGAAACGGGAGCCAAGCCGGTCGGCGCGGCCACCAAGCTCACCTTCGCGCGTTCCGCGCTCACCTCGGCCGGTGCCACCGCGACCAGCGGCATCTCGCTGACCGGCATCGTGCTTGACCTGGCCTGGGAGGGGCAGCCGGACCAGATCGTCATGGTGTTCACGGGGACCCGCGACGGGACGCAGCTCATCGCCCAGCCGTGGCAGGACCCGAAGATACCCTGGTACGCGGTGGCCTATGACCTGGTCTACGGCGCGTTCACGGTGATCGAGATCGCGATCGCGCTCGACATGGCCCTGTACGTGCTGCAGGACGTCACCGACGGCCCGACGTCCCTGGACGACAACGTCGGAAAACTGATCGACAGCATCCAGGAGCTGGCCAACGAGATCGGCGACGCCGCCGCGCCGGGCAGTTCGGTCGGCCAGGCCGCCGAGACCGTTAACGCCAACGTGGACGTCGATGTCGACGTGGACGTGGATATCGACATCGACATCGACGTGGATATCGACGTCGACATCGACGTGGACGTGGACGTGGATGTCGACATCGACCTGGACGTGGACGTGGACTTCGTCGCTGTCGTGGACGTGGACGTGGACGTGGACCTGGATATCGACGCCGACGTGGACGTGGTGACCGATACCGACGTGGACGTGGTGACCGACGTGGACGTGGACGTGGATGTCGACGTCGATACCGAGGTGACCGTGCAGCCCGGAATGACCAGTGGCCTGCTCGCCAACGTCGGCGGCTGGATCCTGGCCAAGGCCCTGCCCGAGCTGATGGAGAACCTCGCGGTGGTGATCTCGTTCTCCAGCGCCAGCCAGATCCTGCAGGCCTGGAAGCAGTCCGACGCCCAGACGATCCAGAACCTCCAGCCGCGCCAGTCGACCGGGCTCGGCCTGCTGCTCAACTACATGCTGAACGAGCAGAACCCGGTGCAGACGCGCTGGAACACGTTCTCCGATTACGTGCAGCAGTCCGGCGCGAGCAACGCGACCTTGCAGATGACGGTCGCGGCGGTGCTGATGACCAAAGACGCCGCCGCCGACGCGGCCTCGGCCAACTGGCGGTGGTCGTCCGCGCAGCAGCAGGCGGCGGTCACCGCGATGGCCGCCTTCACCGGAGCCAGCACCTACCGCGCCTTCCAGACCCTGGGCGGCTACACGTTCCAGAACCAGGCCCTGCCGGTGAAGGTCGCGGCCGAGGTGGCGATGGCCTACCTCAAGGCGACGCCCACGGCCGCGTGAGGAGAGGGATCTGCGTGCCACAGACCCGGCTGTACCGGCAGCCCTTCGGCGGATTCCCCGACCGAGACGACCACGACCAGCGATGGCGGTCCCTGGCCGAGGCCATCGCTGGCCGCCGGGACCAGGTCAGCGACGACCAGGCGGTCATCCGGCCGGCCGCGAAGCCGGGCGAGCTGACCGTGATCGGATCCGGTATCGAGGCCGCCGGCTTCACCTCGGCCGATGAGCTGCGGATCCGCGACGCCGATGAGGTGTTCTTCTGCGTCGCAGATCCGGCCACGGTGGTCTGGGTCAAGGCGCTGCGCCCGGATGCCTACGACCTGTACGTGCTGTACGACGACGGCAAGCCCCGGTACCTGACCTACATGCAGATGGCCGAGGCGATGCTGCACTTCGTCCGCCTGGGCCGCCGGGTCCTGGCCATCTACTACGGTCATCCCGGTGTCTTCGTGCTCTCCACCCACCGCGCGATCGCGATCGCCCGGCGAGAGGGTCACCGGGCGGTGATGCGCGCGGCGGTCAGCGCCCTGGACACCCTGTGCGCCGACCTCGGCATCGATCCCAGCCAGCCGGGCCTGCAGACCTTCGAGGCGACCGACATGCTGATCCGGCGGCGCCGGGTCGACACCTGCGTGCACCTGGTGCTGTGGCAGGTCGGGCTGATCGGAGAGCTCGGCTACCGGCGCCGGGGGTTCCTCAACAGCGGGTTCTCTATCCTGCTCGATTACCTCGAGGAGGCCTACGGGCCCGGCCACACCGTGGTCAACTACGTCGGCTCCCGTTATCCGGGTATCGATCCGGTCGTGGACGTCCGGACCATCGCGGCGTTCCGCGATCCCGACGCCCAGGCGGCGGTGACCGGCATCTCCACCTTCTACCTGCCGCCGAAGGCGGCGGCCGCGGTCCACCCCGATACGCTGCGGAAGCTCGGGCTGCTCGGGCCGGACGGCGTGGTCACGGCGCCGAGCGGCCCGCTGCGCGAGATCGACAGGTACGGGCCGCGGGAACTGCGGGCGCTCGGAGATTTCACCAGGTTCCGCGTGCCGGCCGGCTATCACTGGCAGGAGGACACCCCGGCCGCGCGGTTCGTGCTCGCGCTGCGGGACGACCGCGCGTTGCGCGACTGGTACGCGGCCGACCCGGCGGGCGCGGTGGGGGACTGGGGCGGCGCGGTGCTCGACAGCCGGGAGCGCGCGCTGATGGGACGCCGGGAAGCCGGCGCCCTGCAGATCGCCGCCAAGGGCCTTCCGGCGGCGGACGAGCGCGTCAGGCTGCTGGCCACGACGCTGCTGACCAGCACGGCCGCCGCCCGGGGGCTGCTGCGCGCGGTGCGGGCGGCCGAGCCCGCCGACCGCGAGAAGGCGGTCACCGAATGGGCCGCCACCCAGCTTGAGGAGGGCGCCGGGCCGCAGGCCAGCGCCCAGCCCGGGGCAGCCGCCGCCGGGGCTGGCCGGCCTGCCCGCGTCCGGCCGGTCAGGTGGCCGGAACTCGAGCGCGAGGCTGACTGGGTGCTCGGCCAGATGCTCTACCCATGGACCGGGATGTACCTGGCTTCGGATCCGATGCTCAGCCTGTTCGTCCTGGGCGGCACGGGGCTGGACGGGGCCGGGAGGATCTTCCTGGACGGTCGGCCGGTGCTGGGAGCCTGGTACGTCAATGGGACGCTGCGCTGGCGGGCCACCTCGGGCAACCCCGCCCACGGGCAGCTGCGGACCGACATCTCCCCGCGCGGCGCTCGCCGGCTGATCGGCGTCATCTGGCCGCCGGGGGTGCCACCAGGCACCCGGCACCAGGTGGCGGCCATCGAACACCTGCTGCCCCGGGGCGCTTCGTTCGCGGGACCGGCCCGGACCGAGCCCGGCGAAAGCCCGTGCCCGGGCCTGCCGGACTGGGCCCGGCCTCACCTGGACGCCATCCTCGCCGGAGCGGACCAGCGGCGCCCGGAGGTCGGCGGGCGGCAGTACCTGCGCAGCTGGCAGCGCGCCGTCGGCAACCTGAGGACGGTCCGCGCCGCGCTCGGCGAGGCCAGGCCATGAACCCGGGCCCCGGGCGGGGGCCCGGGACTCCGCGACCGACGGTGAGCTGGCTGATCCTGCCGTACGACACCCGCCAGTTCCCGTTCGCGGCGCTGCTGTGCCGGGACGTGTTCAAGGTGCCGCGGCTGGACCTGCTGCACGACTACGTGCGGGCGCAGCGGCGGGCGGCAGGCCGCCGCGATCGCCTCACCGCGCAGGACAACCTGGTCCTGCGCGGGCTCATGCAGAACCTTCCCGACGACGCACCGTTCTACCAGCTGTACCACGCGTTCATGCGGCAGGTGCTGGCGCGCCTGGCGGGGGTGGCGCTGTCGTACTCGCATCACCCGAAGATGCGCGTGCACCTGGCCGGCACGCCCGCGGTCAGCACCTTCCATGACGACGTGCCGGTCACCAAGCGGATCGACCAGGTGAACTTCTGGATGCCGTTCACCGACGTCGACGAGACCGCGACGCTGTGGCTGGAGAGCGATTACGGCCGTGCCGACTACGCTCCCCGGCCGGTGCGCTACGGTGAGGCACTGATCTTCGACGGCGGATACCTGGGCCACGGCTCGGTCGCGAACCGGTCGCATACCACCCGGGTCAGCCTCGACCTGCGTTTCGGCCGGAAGGGGGCAACGACCAGGGCCGAGGGCATCCAGCTGGTGGACCTGCTGGCCGCGCGGACCCGCCGGGACGCGCTCAGCCAGGCCACCTGATGCCGGTTCGAGCGGGCCTGGCCCAGCCTCACCCGGGCAGGGCGGAGCGGCGCCACGCATCCGGGCCGGGGAACAGCGGGCGGCGCAGCAGCCGGGATCGGTCGGACCACGCCGACGGCGCCCGCCTGGGCGCGGGCTCGGCGGAAGCGGGGCGCGACAGCAGGACGGCAACCACGGCCGCGATCTCTTCCGGGCTCGCGTCGCCGCGTATCACCCGCAGGACGGGCTCCCGCGACCAGCGATCGCCGGGTTCGGGCACTGTCACCACGGTCCGTTCCGTATAAAGAGGAGTTCAGGGCCGGGATTTGCCGGTGCCGATGCCGAACTCCCGGTGCACCCGCTCCCAGAACGCGTCCCGCAGCCACTCGCGGGCCTCCTGATAGGGCCGCAGCGACAGCCCGAGCTCCTTCTCCGCGTCGACCAGGAGTTCCTTGTCGATCACGGGCGGGAGGATCGGCCCGGGCAGCAGGTCGCGGATGTTGTCCCGGCCGCGGGTCAAGATCCACTTCTGCGCGACGTGCTCGCCCGCCTCCTCGACCCGGACCCGGTCGGGTCCCAGGCGCGGCATCGGGCCGGTGGCGGACGGCGACCATCCGCCCTGCTGCATCGCGGCGTGCGCGCCGGTGCGCGACATCGGCTGGTTCGACGGCACCCGGCCGTGTCGCTCACCGAACAGCTGGGACGGCGAGGGCACCGCCGACGCCGAGCCGATGGCGGGGAAGGATCCGGTGTCCGACCGGGACTGATCGGGTACCGGGTTCTTGGTGAAGTAGGGCCGCAGGAACGAGGCGTCCAGCACGTCGACCGTGTCCGATTCCCACACCAGCCGCTCGGCCTGGTTGGTGCCGTAGGGCGGCTCGATGCCCCACAGGTGCACGCGCACCCCGAAGGCCTGGGCCGCCTCGACCGCGGGCACC
>Ga0187781_10002720_pt1 | contig 13372 bp, 7 predicted proteins | sample 0715_SJ02_MP02_2_FD_132447 | JGI IMG/M metagenome (GOLD analysis project Ga0187781, IMG submission 132447) | Tropical peat soil microbial communities from peatlands in Department of Meta, Colombia - 0715_SJ02_MP02_20_MG | ecosystem: Environmental > Terrestrial > Soil > Wetlands > Peat | place...
AGCCGCGATCCCAACGAACTGAAAGAACTTTGGGCAGGATGGCACAAAGTAGGCGCGCCCATGCGCCAGCGCTATGCGCGCTTCGTCGAACTCTCCAACCAGGGCGCACGCGAGATCGGGTTTAAGAATGTAGGGGTGATGTGGCGCTCGGGGTACGATATGTCGCCCGAGCAGTTCACCGCCGAACTGGATAGGCTGTGGGAGCAGGTGCGGCCGCTGTATGTGTCGCTCTACACGTTCGTGCGCACGCGCCTCTCGCAGCAGTATGGTGCAAGTGTAGTGCCGCCGGATGGGCCGCTGCGAGCCGATCTCCTCGGAAATCCCTGGGCACAGGAATGGGGAAACATTTTTCCTCTGATGGGTTTGCCTGAAAACAGCCGTGGATATGATTTGACCGAATTGCTGAAGGCGAAGAACGTCGATCCGAGAGGGATGGTGCGCTACGGTGAGAATTTTTACAAATCGCTGGGCTTCGCGCCATTACCCGAAACTTTCTGGGAGCGCTCATTATTCACCAAACCGCGTGATCGCGAGGTCGTCTGCCACGCCAGCGCTTGGGACATCGACAACAGAGATGACTTGCGGGTGAAGATGTGCATTCAGATTCGCGATGTGGACTTTGTCACCATCCATCACGAACTGGGGCACAATTTTTATCAGCGAGCCTATAAAGATCAGGCATTCCTCTTCAAGGGCGGCGCCAATGACGGTTTTCATGAAGCCATCGGCGACACCATCGCCCTGGCCATAACTCCGGACTATCTGAACGAAATTGGATTGCTGGACAAAGTGCCGTCTGCCGATGCCGACATTCCTCTGCTGCTGAAACAGGCGCTCGATAAAGTGGCGTTTCTTCCCTTCGGGCTGGTCATTGATCAATGGCGTTGGAAAGTCTTCTCTGGCGAAATTACTCCGGCCGATTACAACAAGGCCTGGTGGGAGCTGCGCCTGAAATATGAGGGGATTGCGCCGCCGGTTGAGCGGAGCGAAGCCGATTTCGATCCCGGCGCCAAATATCATGTTGCCGGCAACGTGCCATACATGCGTTACTTCCTGGCGCGAATTTTGCAGTTTCAGTTTTACCGCGCATTGTGCAAAGAAGCGGGTTACATCGGGCCAACGAACCGATGCACTTTCTACAATTCAAAACCAGCCGGGGCGAAGTTGAGGAAGATGCTGGAAATGGGAACGAGCAAGCCCTGGCCCGATGAATTGGAAGTGTTGACCGGCCAGCGCCAGATGGACGCCAGCGCCATTCTCGATTACTTTGCCCCGCTGAAGAAGTGGCTGGACGAACAGAACAAAGGCCAGAAAATCGGCTGGTAGCAGCAGTAGTCGCATCGGCCCCCCGCGTGGTCTGTGTTTTATACTGAATGTCTTCATGGCCGACAGCATTCAGATCAAGTTTCCCGATGGGAGCAGCAAGGAAGTCCCTAAGGGGACGACCGCGCTTGACATCGCCAAGTCGATCAGCCCGCGACTCGCCGATGCTGCACTTGTGGCCAAAACCAACGGGGATTTGATCGACCTTACCCGGCCACTGGAGAAAGACTCCGATCTGCGCATCCTTACTGAGAAAGATCCCGAGGCATTGGAGGTTTACCGGCACTCCTCCGCACATCTGCTGGCGGCAGCGGTGCTCGAATTGTTTCCTGAAACCAAGCTGGGCCACGGCCCGGCGACCGAGAGCGGATTCTTCTACGATTTCTACCGGACGACCCCCTTCACGCCGGAGGACCTGCAAAAGATCGAGAAGAAAATGCAGGAACTGGTGCAGCAAAACATTCCCTACGCACGCGAATTTCTGCCCCGCGAACGGGGTCTTGCGGAGTTCAAGAAAGACGGCGATTTCATGAAGTGCCATTTCGTCGAGCAGTTCACCAAGCCCGATGAAAAGATTTCGATATACCGCACCGGGAAATTCACCGATTTTTGCCGCGGTCCGCACATTCCGTCCACCGGAAAGATCAAAGCTTTCAAATTGATCAATATCGCCGGCGCTTATTGGCTGGGGGACGAAAAGAATCCACAACTGCAGCGCATTTATGGTACGTCATTTTTTTCGAAGAAAGATCTTGATGAGTACCTGCATAAGCAGGAAGAAGCCAAGAAGCGAGACCATCGCGTACTCGGGCGGCAGCTCGATCTGTTCTCGATCCAGGATCTGGCGGGGCCTGGTCTGATTTTCTGGCATCCCAAGGGCGGAATCATCCGTGAGGAGATGGAAGACTGGATGCGCGAGGAGTATATCAAGCGCGGCTATGCGCTGGTATACACGCCGCACGTGATGCGGCGGCAGTTGTGGGCGACCTCGGGGCACGAAGGCTACTACGCACAAAATATGTTCGACGTCATGGAGCTCGATGATGCCGAATACCGCCTCAAGCCGATGAATTGCCCTGGCCACATCCTCATCTATAAAGATTCGCTGAAATCTTATCGCGACCTGCCGGTGCGGCTGGGGGAGCTTGGCACCGTCTATCGCTACGAGCGCTCGGGCGTGATGCACGGATTACTGCGGGTGCGCGGCTTTACCCAGGACGACGCTCACATCTTCTGCACGCCGGAGCAAATCGAAGGTGAAATCGAAGCGTGTCTGGATTTCGCGCTGGACGTGCTCAAAGATTTCGGCTTCGACCAGTTCCAGACTGAGCTTTCAACCTGGAATCCGAACGATCAACGAAATTTTGTGGGCAGCGCCGAGCAATGGAACTTGGCAACGGAATCGCTGGAAAAGGTGTTGCAACGGCGAAAGATCGAGCACAAAGTAATCTCCGGTGAAGCGGCATTCTATGGTCCGAAGATTGACATCAAGCTGGTGGATGCGATTGGGCGGCTGTGGCAGCTCTCGACCATCCAGTTCGACTTCAATCTGCCGCAGCGCTTCAATTTGGAGTACGTCGCAGAAGATGGCACGCGCAAGCAGCCGCTGATGGTGCATCGCGCGCTCTATGGATCGATCGAGAGATTTTTTGGGGTGCTGATTGAGCACTACGCCGGAGCTTTTCCCGTCTGGCTATCGCCGGTGCAAAGCGTCGTGATTCCGATTGCCGAAAGACATGTCGAATACGCGAAAAAAGTGGCCGATCAGCTCAAGGCGGCGGGAGTACGCGTCGATGTCGATGCGCGCAACGAAAAGATGAATGCGAAAATCCGCGAGCATGCGTTGCAGAAGGTACCATTCTTATTGGTGGTGGGAGATAAAGAAGCCGAATCCGGCAAAGTGAACGTGCGGATCCGAGGAAAAGAGAAGACCGAGGATATGCCGACGGCGGAGTTCGTGCAGAAAATCAAACAACTGATCTCCGAAAAGAAGCCCACGTTGTAAGCCGGCCAGAACTACTAAGTCAATTATTGATCGTAACCAGCCGCGATCTTTGGCGAGGCAAGAAAGGACGATCAGCGATTTGGCCCTCGAACTTACGGCTCCAGCGCCCGGGAATCGTGGTTCCGCAGGATGGGCAAGAGCCGTCGGCGGTCAGACGATAGTCTTCGATGAAGTAGCCATAGCGCCGGATCAGGGTCTCGCCGCACTTGTGACAGTTAGTGTTCTCGTGATCGCCGACCACGCCGGGCAGATTTCCCGCGTACACGTATTTTAGGCCGGCATTCTTCCCGATCTGTGCTGCCCGCAACAAGTCCTCCGGCCGGGTATCATCCGGATCGTCCATCTTGTAATCCTTGTGGAATGCGGTCACGTGCCACGGGATGTAAGGCGAGATATTAGCCAGAAAGTCCGTCAAGCTGCGCAGTTCATCCTCGGAATCGTTGAAGCCGGGAATCAGTAGAGTGACGATTTCGAGCCAAATGCCCATATCATGGAGCCTGCGGACGGTATCGAGAATGGGGCCGATGCGTCCGCCTAATTCGTGATAGTGACGGTCGCTGAAACTTTTCAGATCGACCTTATAGAGATCGATCCACGGGCGCAGATATTCAAGCACCTGCGGTGTTCCATTCCCGTTGGAGACGAAACCGGTCATCAGGCCAGCGGCTTTGGCTTCCTTGAAGACCGCAACCGCCCATTCGCTAGTGATCAGCGGTTCGTTGTAAGTACTGACGATGGCTTTTGCCCCTTGTCGAAGAGCATCCTGAACCAATGCCTCGGGGGACGCTTCAAGCGGCGGGGAAACTGCGTTGGGATCGCGCAAAGCCTGGGAGGTCACCCAATTCTGACAATAGGAGCAGTGGAGATCGCACCCCAACATGCCAAAGCTGTACGCCAAAGCTCCGGGGTAAGCATGAAAGAAGGGTTTCTTTTCGATGGGATCGCATTGCACGCCGCCGACGTAACCCCACGGGACGTATAGAATGCCGCCGCGGTTATAGCGGACTTTGCAAACTCCGGGCTGGCCATCGGGAATTGGGCAACAATGGCCGCAGGCGTAACAGCGCACGCGATTGCGGTCGCCCAGCTTCTCGTAGAGGTCGCCTTGGCTGACTTGCTCGTAGACGATGTCTTTGAGCGTGGGCAAGAAACACCTCTTCGACTATTTTAACCGGGAATCGGCTATAAAGCGCCCAAACAAGAGGCGCTAACAGTGGGCTTATTGGGAGCTGTCGGCAGCCAATTGATGCCGCTTATACCACTCATTCGCCTCTCTCTGCGCGGCGATAACCTGACCACGGCTCAGCCGCGAGGTGAGCAGAGCGACGCGAGACCTGCTGGCCTCATCTCCGCCAGCCTCCGCCAGAAAGGACCAGAAGTACGCCTGACTAAGATCGACAGGCACACCACGGCCGGCCCAGTAGTAGGCGCCGAGCGTGGCTTGCGCTGCAACCTGCCCTTGCTCCGCCGCTTTCTTGAACCATTGAACGGCCTCGGCGTAATCTTGCGGGACTTCTTCGCCGGTGGCGTAGCGAGCGCCGAGGGCGAACTGAGCTGTCGGATCTCCCTGGTTCGCCAATTGACGAAGTGATTGCAGGTTCTCCGCCGCGATGGGAGTGGCAGAAACTGGAGCCGGACCGGCTTTCGATTGTGAAGAAGCAGATGGCCTTGTGTCAGAAGAACCGCTACTGCCCCAGGTTCCGATCAGCCACAAAATAACCAGCACAATCGTTAGCCCGGCAGCAAACAGGAGCACATTCCGTGAACGGGAGTGTTCGGGCGGTGAAAGGTCAGGCAACTCCTCTGACGGGAATTCGTCGTCGAGATTGCCTAGTTTGACCCCCGGGTTATCGTCCAGCGATCCCGCTCGATGCACAGCTTCCGCGACAATTTCTGACAAGCGTACGAGAACCAGCTCAGCTTCTGCAGCAAATGCGTGGGCTTGGGAAGAAAACACCTCGATCAGGCCAATGATGGAGACTTCCCAGCGAATGGGTGCGGCGATCATGGACCGAATAGCCAAAGCCCGGCAACTTTCCCGGTCCACGCGGGAATCGGTCTCGGAATCCTCGCAGCGGAGGAGCGATCCGGTCCGGATGCACTCTCCGGAAAAACCAGAGCCAATTTTGAAGTGCGCGCCGACCGGAGGGGCAGAAGGGCCGGCGCTTGCACGGCAAACCATGTCCTCGCTCTGGCTCAAGGCAATTGCTGCGCCTTCGGCATGCGTGAAAGCTTGCGCCCTGAGAGCGATCAAGCGAAGGGCTGCATCCAAGTCTGTTCCCAGCGCTTCCACTTCCCGCTTTACGGCTTCCAACCCGGTGAGGATCGCGGTGTGGTCGGGACGTGCGCGCGGTTGGAAAGGCTCGGCTTCTATGGCGCCGGCCCGCACCTGGGACACATTCTGTTGCGCGACCTTGGCGATTAGCGCGGGCTCACTCGAGCGATTGACCCAGGCCGCGACTGCATTCGCAAACAGCCATTTTCTCAGCTCAAAGTTCAACTCCGGCGGCAACTCAGCAAACTTGATGCCGACCCGCCCTGTGGGGGCGGCCCAAACCACTCGCCCATCAGCGCGGATCGAGGCGTTGGTTTCTGGAAGATCAAGCACGAAGGTTGCCTTCTGATCCACGGCCAGCGGAGATGAGGTCTGAATAGCCATACCCTCTTCACTGAGGTTGACGATTTCACTCAGATCGAGGGCGGCTGCAGTTAGGTTTCCACCCAAGCTGGCGTAGGCGGGCAGTTGGACTTTGTGCCGCACGCGGCGTCGGCGCTCACGCCGTAGGGCGGCTTGCAAGCCGATCGCGGCCGGATTGGTTCCGAGCGATTGCATGCCGAATCTCGCTCCATCTTACCCCAGGTGGAAACTACGGCGTAGCCAGAAGAAATCAGAAGGACAACATCTGCGGTCAGGCGGCGGTGTGAAGCTTCGACAGCCGGCTGATGGCGGCAACCATCATGCTTGAGAGCAATTGCATGGTAGCCACATCACGGTTGTCGAAAGCATAGGGTGCAGCGGAGAGGACTTCGAAGACTCCCAGGGTTCGTCGGAAATGGCGCAAGGGGGCTGCAAGAATGGAGCGTACGCCCAGGCGGCGGCAACTGGCCAGGTCGACCAGGGGATTGCGTTCCGCATCATGGCAGAGGACGACTTCGCCGGTGCGAACGCAATCCGCAGAAATTCCCGACTCAGTTTGCAACCGCACCCCAAGATCGGGAGCCGTGCGTCCGGCGCGGGCGCGGCAGACAATCTCGTCGCCATGGCGCAAGGCAATCGCCGCCCCCGTCGCGCCGGTAAGAACCTGGGCCCGCTCGGCAATCACATTGATGGCCGGTTCCAGCTCGATTTCATCGGAATGGAGTTCACGTCCCAGCGTAGAACCGTGCGCTAAGGTTGTCACGGCGCTGGAGCCGACCGCTCGAGCATGATGCCGTGAAGGCGCCAGTGCGCTGAAGGAAGCTGGGGCGCGCTCTTCGGAGACCGACGATGGCACAGTCTGCAATAGTTCGCGCACCAGGCGGTCGAGCTCAGCATCGGCAATCAGGTGCGCCGTCTGCTGTCCACGCAGTGATCCCCCGAGAATGCGCGACAGGCTCAGCACTGCCTGGCTACCGCAATGGAAACAAAAAGGAGTGGTGTTCTTGCTGATCAGCTCACACTCCACGCAAAACACCGCAGTTTGGAGTTCGATAAAACTGATGTCCTGTCCTGTCAGCTTTTCTGCCATAAATACGGAAGACCGTTTTTCGGGGTGTGAAGAAGAAGAAAAATAAATTGCCGAATCCAAAACCGAAAGTGGCGCCGCTGGTTCAAGACTGTGGATAACGACAAACAGATTCCATCTTGGGTTCGAACCGAGTCTCAGCGGCCTTGAATCTGTCTGCAACAGGGCGTCATCGATTATGCTAGTAGTTGCCATGACGGCCCGCGCCAAAAACGTGAGTGAAACCACAACTGGAGTTTTGGAGGTCGCGAGTAGCGAGCGCGAGCATGTCTTCGAAGCGTTTCGGCGATGGGGATATCTCGAGGCCGACCTTGATCCACTCGGTTTCTTCCATCCACTGCAGGTTCCCGAGCTGCAGATGGAGGGTGAATTGGCGCGCGAAGCGCGGCAGGTCTACTGCGGGACCATAGGGGTGGAGTTTGCCCATATCGCCGATCCTGAGCGACGCCATTGGATTCAGGAATACATGGAAGGGCCGCAGTCGTCGGTAAACCAGGAGGCGGTGCTCGATCAGCTCATCCGGGCAGAGCTGTTCGAACTGGTGCTGCAACAACGTTACCTGGGAACCAAGCGATTTTCTCTGGAAGGCGTAACCGCGCTCATTCCCCTTGTCGACGAGATTTTGGGAACTGCGGCCCAACTCGGCGCTGTCGAATTGGTGATGGGCATGAGCCATCGTGGGCGCCTGAATGTCATCGTGCAAATCGCGAAACGGGCGCCGGAGGAAGTTTTTGCCGGTTTTGAGGATGTCGATCCACGCAGCGTGCTGGGCAGTGGCGACGTGAAATATCACATGGGGGCAACCGGCGAGTATGTTACTCGCGACGGAGCAAAGGTCCACATTCATCTGGTTTCAAATCCCAGTCACCTCGAGGCGGTCGACCCGGTTACGGTGGGGCGAACGCGGGCAAAGCAGGACCGCGTCGGTGCGTTGGGCAAAGCGAAATACCTGCCGCTGCTGGTCCACGGCGATGCGGCGTTTGCCGGGCAAGGCATTTTGGCTGAGACTTTGAACTACTCCGACCTGCCGGGTTTTACAGTCGGCGGCACCATTCATGTGATCGCGAATAACCTGATCGGGTTTACGACCGTGCCGAAGGAGGCGCATTCGTCGCGCTCCTCGGCCGAGATCGCGCGGCGCCAGGCGATTCCCATTTTTCACGTGAATGCCGAGGATGTTGATGCTGTGATTCGGGTCGCTCGAATGGCAACCGAGTACCGTTATCAGTTCGGCAGCGATGTAGTGATCGATCTGATCGGTTATCGGCGTCATGGCCACAGCGAGGTCGATGATCCCACCATCACCCAACCGCTGCTTTACAAGGCGATTAAGGAACATCCCCCGTTATGGGAGATTTATGCCGAAGATATCGGCGCTGAAGATGTGCAGGGGCGAGTGCGGGTCATCCGCCAGGAATATGAAAACGCCCAGCAAGAAGCTGGTTCGCTTACCAAGAAGCCGACGCTCCGCGAACTGCCGAGGTATTGGAATGCATACCAGGGAGGGCGCTACAAGCCGGAGTACGCGGTCGATACTGGGTTGCCGCGGGAGGAATTAGAGGAAATAAGCGAGCGACTGGTTAGCTATCCAGCGGACTTCCACATTCATCCCAAGGTGAAAAAGTTGCTCGAGCAACGCGCCGAGATGGGCAGTGGCAAGCGAGCAGTGGATTACGGGATGGCGGAAGCGCTGGCTTTCGCTAGTCTGGTGAAGGCAGGAATTCCTGTCCGGATGAGCGGGCAGGACAGCCGGCGCGGCACTTTCAACCAGAGGCATTCGGTTTTGGTGGACGTGGAAGACGAGCACGAATATGTTCCGCTGCAGAACATCTCCGAGGGTCAGGGACGCTGCGAAATTTACAACTCGACGCTTTCCGAGGCCGGTGTACTCGGCTTTGAATACGGCTACAGCCGGGATTATCCTGAGGCACTCGTCCTGTGGGAGGCGCAGTTTGGCGACTTTGCCAATGTCGCACAGGCGGTGATCGATCAATTTGTAAGCGCGGGAGAGGACAAATGGGGCCTGCTTTCCGGCCTGGTTCTACTCTTGCCGCATGGCTATGAGGGACAAGGCCCGGAACATTCCAGCGCTCGCATTGAGCGTTTTCTGCAACTGGCGGCCCGCGATAATTTCCAGATTTGCCAGCCTTCGAATGCGGCGCAATATTTCCATCTGCTTCGCCGTCAGGCGCTTTCGCAATGGCGGAAACCCCTGGTCGTGTTCACGCCCAAGAGCATGCTGCGCCATCCCGACGCATCCTCACCTATCGAGCACCTGACTCAGCGATTCCTAAGCGTGCTGCCGGACATGGAAGTCGAAAATGCGACGCGGGTGCTCGTGTGTACTGGGAAAATCGGCCATGAGCTGCGCGAGGAGCGGAAGAATCGTCAGGACCGATCCACTGCAATCGTCTTCGTCGACCAGCTCTATCCCTTTCCTGAAGCCGAACTCTTGGCGGAGCTGGAGCGTCATTCGAGCGCCCGGGATATTGTCTGGGTGCAGGAAGAGCCCGCCAACATGGGAGCGCTGTTTTATATGCTTCCCCGGCTGCGTCATATCGCGGGCGAACGATCGGTACGTTCGGTGAAGCGTTCGGCCAGTCCTAGCCCCTCCACCGGTTCGGCCAAGGCCCACGAGATGGAGCAGAAAACTCTAATCACGCTGGCGTTTTCCGCCAAGTAGCGAGAGACCACCTATGGGCACATCGTCCTCGAAGGCGGACAAACCGGGACGCGGCGTACTCGAAGTTTCGACCGATCCCGTTTCTAGGGCAGTGCCGCCCTCGTCGTTTCCGCGGAGCTGGGCAACGATGACTGCAAGATTGTGCCGTGCCTCAGCAGACCCGTTGGCCGCTGCCAGACGGTACCAGCCTTCGGCTTGCGCGTAGTCTTGTGGAACGCCTCGCCCATGCTCATATGCGAAGCCAAGCTGATTCTGAGCGGCCGCTGAACCATGGGCGGCGGCCTTGCGAAACCATTTGAGGGCCTCAGTCAGGTCCTGCGGCACCGCGATTCCGTGGAAATACATTTGGCCCAGGCCGAACTCCGCGGGCGGGAAGCCGGCTTTTGTGGCTGCGCGATACCACTTGATCGCCCGTTTCCCATCAAGGGGAACAGCGCGGCCGTGGGAATACATCAACCCTAAGTTTGTTTTCGCCGGCGCATAGCCCTGAGCTGCGGCCTTGCGGTACCAAAAGACCGCAGTTGCGTCACTCTGCACAACCCCGCGACCCAGCGCATACATGAATCCCAGATTGTTTTGTGCCGCGGGATGGCCTTGGTCGGCGGCGCGCATATACCAACGAACCGCTTCAAGATCACTTTGCCGCACGCCAAGTCCGCGGACGAACAACCCGCCAAGATTGTTCTGGGCGGCGGGATTGCCGTGATCAGCGGCCTGCTTATACCAACTCGCGGCCTGTGCATAATCACGTTGCACTGCAACGCCGGTGTCGTACGCCAGTCCCACACGAAACTGCGCCTCGGGGTTATCCTCCTTCGCCTTCTCCAGCAAACGGGGGAAGTCAGGCGGCGCCTTTAATGCCTGATCAAAGAGTTCTTCCGGTCCGCATCCCGGAGTCGCACCACTTCGAATCACAAAAGATAGAACCAGCAACAGCGTGAAAGCATGTGATCTCATTCCCCACCTCGCATCTGCGGGAGCCGCGACTGCAGCTTTGACGCGGGCGGCGGAAAAATGTCACATCACACGGTTCCGAGTAACAATTTTTTACAGAAGAAACTGCGATCAACACCGAACAAAAGCTGTTGAGTGACGACGCGACAAAACACAATTGCATGTCTTATTTCTGTTGAGTTCTGTTTGCGTTTTCTTGGATCAAGAAATCGGGCGGACGGAACAGCATCGTCTACGTTAATCAGGTCGACGCGGGCCTTTCTGTGACCGGTTTCCCCATGGGTCCAGGCAAGGGGGCCTTGGCTCCTCCCATGGCTTCGGCTTTCAGTAAAACGTCGAGGCTGGAATAAGCGTAAATAGTAGACGCATGATTCTGCATCAAGCCGCCAGTATCTGCCGTCGGACCATAGTTGCTATGCAAATCGCGGCCGAGCATCCGCAGCATAGCCATCTGCTGTCCGCGATGATGTGCAGTGTGAGAAATTCGCCGCACCATCACCCACACGCGGGAACGTTGCACATCAAAGAACTTCGTACTTTCTTCCCACCAGGTGTCGTCTTTTGTGCTTAAAGCGGCTAACCGTTTGGCGCTGTCTTCGGTGTAACGCTTTATGAACTCGAGGCGAGTCTCCTGCTTCGGCAATGGAGGCGCACTCACGTCAATGCCGAGCATATTGCGGAACCAAAGATCTTCGCTGACGCACTGATGCACCATTTGCTCGAGGATGCTGCGTCCTCGAGGATCAGCGGCGCGCGGGCGTATTGGGAAATCTTCGTCCTTGAATTCGCTCCATACACTAATGACTTTGATTCGCTCCGTAGCATAGGTCTCGACCAAGAAGTCATAGCGCATCGCTGGTTCTCCGCCGATGAGGCAAATGTACGTTCAAGATGGTACGCTAGCGTTCCGATTTCCGCATGAACCACGGTGCTCGATCCCGATCCACTTGTATTGCCATTGATACCGGCGGCACGTTTACGGACTGCATTTGGTTAGATAAGGGCAAGCTGCGTATCCTCAAGGTATTCTCGACGCCGAGTGATCCTTCGCGGGCGATCACCGAAGCTTTACAGCAGATCAGAGTCGAGGGCCGACTGATTCTGCTACACGGCACCACGGTTGGCACAAACACAGTCCTGCAGCGCAAAGGGGCACGGCTGGCCCTGGTCACCACCGCCGGATTTGAAGATGTAATCGAAATCGGGCGGCAGGCCCGTCCCAAGCTATACGATTTGTTCTTTGATCCGGTGGAACCTCTGGTTCCTTGCGAGCGGCGTTTCGGAGTGGAGGAACGCACATCCAACGAGGGCAAGGTGTTGCGCCAGCCCAGTGAGGCGGATTTGCGGATGCTGGCGGAGAAGTTGTCACAGGCGAATCCGGAGGCGATAGCCATTTCCCTGCTGTTTTCGTTCGCCAATCCGCAAAATGAGAAACAAGTTGCGGAAGGTCTGGAAAACCTGCACGTGCCGCTATCGATCTCGCACGAAATTCTCCCCGAGTTCCGCGAGTATGAGCGGACCAGCACGGTGGTAATGAACGCATATCTGCAGCCGGTCATGCAAAACTATCTCGAGAACCTGCAACGGCGGGTGTTGGCTCGTCGTCGCGCGACCTCGCTGTTTGTAATGCAATCAAGCGGTGGGATTACCGCTCTGCAGGCGGCGGCCCGACACCCGGTGCGTACACTGCTTTCGGGCCCGGCTGGAGGCATAGTCGGGGCGGCCAAAATGGCCAAGCGCAGCGGGTTTGTGCGCATCATCTCCTTTGATATGGGCGGCACTTCGACCGACGTTTCACTGGTGGATCGCGAGGCCAAGCCGAGCAGCCAATCTGAAATTGCCGGCCTTCCCGTCGGCGTGCCCATGTTGGACATCCACACAGTGGGAGCGGGTGGAGGTTCGATTGCGCGCTTCGACGCTGCCGGCGCTTTGCGGGTAGGTCCGGAATCTGCCGGCGCTGATCCCGGACCGATCTGCTACGGCCGTGGCACCGAGCCAACTGTCACCGACGCCAACCTGCTTCTTGGACGCTTGCGGGCGGATCGTTTCCTCGGCGGCAATTTCATACCCGATGTGGAGCGGACGCGGCGAGTGGTGACGGAGTGGTTGAACAAAAGCACAACGAAACTTTCACTCGGACAGTTCGCGGCAGGGATCATCCGGGTAGTAAATGCGACCATGGAGAAAGCCATCCGCGTGGTTTCCATTGAGCGTGGTTACGATCCGCGGCAATTCGCATTGGTCGCATTTGGCGGAGCAGGAGGTTTGCACGCTTGCGAATTGGCCGAGGCTCTGGCTATCCCCTGGGTGATTGTGCCCGCGCTTCCGGGAGCGCTTTCTGCTTTCGGCATTCTGGTAAGTGAAGTTGTTAAGGATTACTCCAGAACCGTACTGTGGCGGGCCCTGGATGATCTCCCGTTGCGGCGAATCGATGAGGAGTTTGGTTTGCTGCGCCGCGAAGCGGAAAGCGATTTCCGAACAGAAAAGTGGCATGGTAGGGTCGTGCACCGCAGCAGCGTGGACGTGCGCTACCGCGGCCAGGGCTATGAACTCAATATCCCGTACACCCGCGGCCTGCACGACGCGTTCCGCCGTGAGCATGTGCGGCGCTATGGATACAGCTACCCCCGACGGGAGATTGAACTGGTGACGCTGCGATTACGAGCGACAATGAAATCGCCA
>Ga0187781_10002721_pt1 | contig 13372 bp, 9 predicted proteins | sample 0715_SJ02_MP02_2_FD_132447 | JGI IMG/M metagenome (GOLD analysis project Ga0187781, IMG submission 132447) | Tropical peat soil microbial communities from peatlands in Department of Meta, Colombia - 0715_SJ02_MP02_20_MG | ecosystem: Environmental > Terrestrial > Soil > Wetlands > Peat | place...
ATGTCTATCGACGAGGGTCCCGCGCTCGACGGAGCTAACTGGTCCTCAGCGGAGTGTCGCGCTGGGCGCCTGGCCGGGCGTCTCCTGCCGGTCTCTCGTGTGTCCTCGCGAATCCTCGGATTACATCCTATCACTAAGGGGGCGCCACAGGGGAGGACTTGAACCCTTGGTTCAGGTCCCTCCAGTGGCTGGCTTTCCCTCGAAGTTGTGATCTTTCTCTCATGGCAGACGACGGCGGCCTCACGAAAATCCGCAGCTAGAGGGTGAACTACTCCTGCCGTGCGAAACGGTCCCGGCTTCGAAGGTATCCCGAGTCCGGGAAGAGAGTGCCCCCTCGAGCAGGCGAACCGGGGAGCAAAGAGGCTCACAACTCGCAAGTAGCGGGAGCGGGTCTACGGGGGTCATGGCCGCCCACAGAGAGGAGCTCGAAAATGATCCCGAGAACTACTGTTTCGGCTGTGGGCCCTCCAATCCGAAGGGCTTGAGATTGCGCTTCTTTCGCGAGGGTGATCGACTGGTCTGCGATACAACGTTCGACAAGTGGTTTTCGAACTGGCCCGGTTATGTCACAGACCACGTCGTGGCTCAGGCTCTCGATTGCGTAAGCGAGTGGACATGCTACGACCGCACGGGTCAGGTCGCGCCCCTGGAGCGTGTGATCACGAAATCCATCCAAATCGTCGTGGTTGGCGAGGCGGTCCACATCGTCGGGTACGTGACCCGGCGTTCTCCCGAGCTTTTGACGGTCCGGGCGGAATTGCATCAACGCGGCGAACTTAGGGCCGAACTCGAGTCGGAGCTTCGGCTCGTGAAGAGCCTCGAGGAGTTTCACCGGCTCGAGCCTGAAGTGGAATTGACTCCGCTGATGAGACGTCAACTTCCTAAGTAACTGGCAGTTGCTTCCGCCGCGGAAAGACCGGGTCGGATTCGCACGGTCGCCAAGGAAAGTGGAATGTGCTCGACGCCGAGGTACGGGTGCGACAGCTCCCAGGCTTGAGGACTTGAACCCTTGGTTCAGGTCCCGCGAGTGACGGTTCTGCCCGGTGGTCCGCGGCGCGATTTTGAGGTAACGCTTAACTGGAACTTCGACCCAACGGCACGGTATCGGTTGGATCTCGGTGAACGGGGAGCGGTAGAGGGCCTTCGGACGATAGGCCGGGCCACCCTAGGTTGAAATATCGATACGTCAAACGCCTAGTGGAGAAGCCAACGATGGATACGGTCACCGTTTCGTCCAAGTACCAAGTTGTCATTCCCGAACGGGTTCGACGCCAGCATCGAATCCGGCCGGGAGACAAACTCGCGGTGATCGTCAAGCATGGAGTGGTTCACTTGGTGCCCGTCCGCCCGTTCGAGATGTCGAAGGGCATGCTCCGGGGGGCGAAGGGGGACCTCCGCGACCTTCGTGACCACGCCGATCGCTTGTAGCGGGAGGCGGAATCACGATCTCCATCGACAGCTACGGTTGGCTAGAACGATTTCTGGGAGGCCCGAAAGCGGATCCGTGCAATCGACTGTTCTCGAGTGTTCCTCCGGACCAGATCGTCACTTCGGTGGTCACAGTCTACGAGGTGTATCGGAAACTCCGTCCTCTCAGGTGCGAATCCGCGGCACTCGAAGCGGCCGTTCACCTACGTGCACTCTGTAAGTTCCCGTGGACGACCAGCTGGCGTTGGAGGCGGCGGATTACTCGCTGACCCATCGCCTACACTTTGCTGACGCTCTTGTGTACGCTACGGCTCGTCGGTTCGGAGCCGAATTACACACCAGTGACACGGACCTTCGCGGCGCTCCCGGCGTCATCGTCCACTGAAGCGACAGAGAATCTCAACTGCTTCTGCAGAGCAGACGTCGACCCATTGGTCTGAACGCCAAAAGCGGCCAAAGGAATCCCCTCTCAGCAGACCGGCCGGGTCACTGCGACGCAGGGACCTGAACCCCTTGTTCAGGTCCCTCCAATGGCCCAGGGTTCGTCCTTCTCGTAAGTATCCGCCGTGCGGCTCTGTGTAGGCCCCGACCATCCGAGCTATCGCCCGTGGGGTCATCGAAAAACCGGCCCGCGCCCCCGTCCCCCGGCGCCCTAATCCAAGCGTTGTGCGGCAGTATCCGAGTCTGTCCGCGGAACAGGTCCTACGTTTCGATCACGCGGATTCCGAGGTTTCGGGCAGCTCGGATCTGGGCCGCGTCTCTCGATGCCAATGCTCTTCGATCCTGGCGGGCGAGTTCTAGATAGACCGCGTCGTACATCGTGACGCTTTCCTGTAGGGCGATTTCCCAGGCGCCGTTGACCAGCGGAGCGGGAGGCACGAGATCAACCGCGAGTTCCGATAGACCTTGAACAGTGCGGAGCGCCTCGCTCGCCTCGGCCGCGTTCACACGCTTATGACGTCGGGCAACGAGTATGGCATTCGCCGCCTCGAGAGGGAGGAGTTCCACGGACCGCGGTCCCTCGCGAAGGAGTCCCTCAATGGCCCCCCAACCTTCCTCCCGTAACACGTAGGCGACCAACGTCGAGGCGTCAATGACGGTCACGGTCCTCCCGGACCAAGTCCCCGGTAAATCCACGGGGTCGAGCGGGAAGTCGCGCGTGTTTGGCATGGAGCTCCGCGATGAGCTGCTCCGCCCTCCTCCGGCGGAGACGGACCCGAATGAACCCCCGAATCTCTTCGGGCCAGTCGATTTCCTGCTTGGATTGGCGAACCTCCTCCAAAAGAGAAGGAGGGACTTTCACGCTCACGACGGCGGTATCACTCATGGTTTACCAATGACGATTACTTCTGATAAACTTGTTGTTACAAGACGATCGACTCGCTCTGCAGTTGCCCTGCAAGCGAGTGGGTCCACTATCGAGGACCGCGGTCCTCCGACGGGTGGGCTTGAACCCTGAGTTCAGCTCCGTTCGACGGCAGAGTATTCGCGCGATCGGGTCGTCTCCGGCGGGAGGGATGGAAGGCGACCTCGCCTGCCTCCTGCCGGCCAGACTGGGGTCCTTGGCCGGTGCCAGTGTCTTCCGATACCACCGGTGCGAAAGTTTCAGGCAAGGCGCTCGACGTCTACATAAGCCGAGTTGGGTTGTAACCCGCAGGGTGCAACTCGGGAACGTCGACCGGGGAACGGCTGACACCGATCCACGATTCCCCAAGCATCCTAGGGTTCCGAGGTACGGGGCATGTCGAGGAACGTAGTCGCACACCTCTTTGTTACGATAGACGGCGTCGCGAAATTTGACGACGCGGTTCATAGGGCGATCATGGAACTCGGCGACGAGCAGGTCGAGGCATACTACTCCCAGAAGATTGGAGAAGAGGATGCGATGTTGCTGGGACGAAAGACCTACGAGGAGTGGCTCAGTTTCTGGCCCACCTCGGATATCGAGCCTTTCGCCAGTCACATCAACAACGTGCCGAAGTATGTCGTGTCTACGACCCTGCAGTCCGTCACCTGGCCGACTGCGGGAAAGGCGCATCTCCTCGATGGAGATCTGCGAAAGAGCGTCATGGGGCTCAAGAACCAGCCCGGAAGGAGCATCGGCGTCCACGGATCTCCCTCGCTCGTCGGGTCGCTGGTCAAGGCCCATCTGCTCGACTCTCTGCGCCTGGCGGTCGTCCCTGTGGTCGCCGGAAGCGGAGCCCGTCTCTTCGGCGAGGGCTTTGCTCCCGAACGAATGGAACTGGTCGATTCGTTAGTCGGCAAGAGTGGCATAGCAGTCCTCACCTACAAGCCCCTGGGACGGTTGTAGGCCCCGCCACGAAGGGGGAACACGGTTCCCCGAGGGTCGAGGAGTCTCACCGAGTGCCGGCAACGAAACTTAGGCTTGGAGCACGTAATCCGGGCAGGGACCGGAACCGTTGGCTCAGGACCCTTCGCTGGCGGGGTTTCTCTCCCGGTCAGGGCCTTGACCGACCCCGTCGCCCGCAGCTTGTACGGACGGGTTGGGAGACGCGCGGGCGGGCGGCAGGGCGTGTGGGCCCATCACTTCCCGTGCAAACAGTGCGGTCACTCCCATCACGACGAACAGGGCAGCGGCCAGGTAGAAACAGAATTGAAATGCCGCGTGAGAAGGCAGCGAAAAGGAGTACGCCCCGGCCGTCTGGACCGAAACGAAGGTCGACAGGATCGCACCCGCGATCGGTGCCCCCAGGCTCTGACCGATGTAGCGGAAGGATGTGTTCAACGAGGTCCCGAGTCCCATCTCTTTCCGTTCGATCGACAGGACGAGAAGGTTCTGGATCGACACGGTCAGCATCCCGCTCCCGAGTGCATAGACGGCCAGGAACCCGGTGACCATCTCGGGACTCGTCGCGGTGGAGAGCAGCAGGAACCCGGCCATCGCGAAGACCGAACCGATGCAGAGGAACGGCTTCACGCCGTACCGGGGGATGACCGTCCCGACGCCCAGTGCGACCGGCAGAAGCACGACGATGAGGGGACTCAGGATCAGTCCGGTCTGGAACACGCTCAGCCCGAACCCGATCGGTCCGGGCAGTTGCATGAAGTACGTGATGGCTTGGAAGGCAACGTAGAGGGAAATCCCGTAGACCACGACGAGCAGGTTCGCGATCAGAATGTTGCGTTGGCGCAGGAGCCGCAGGTCGAAGACGGGCTCGGGCTTCCGTTTCTCGTAGAGCGCGAGGGGAACGAGGGCGAGCAGCCCCCCGAGGGTGAGCCCGAGCACGGCCGTGGAGGTCCACCCCCACGCCGCCCCCTGCGAAAGTCCGAGGACGATGGCCGTCAGCGATGCCCCGAGCCAGGCCGCCCCGATGTAATCCAATCGAGTTCCCGGCTTGAGATTCGGCGACTCCCGGATCAGGAAGTAGGTGAGGATGGCCAGCACGAGAATGCAGGGGAGCGCGAGGTGGTAGTTCGCCTGCCAGCCGAAATCCGAGGTCACGACGGCTCCCACAAGAATTCCCAAGGCTCCCCCGGAGACCTGAACCGCACTGATCACCCCTTGGGCCCGCGGGACGAGGGAACGCGGGAACTCCTCCCGCGCGAGGGAGAAGGCGAGCGGGAACGTTCCGAGCCCGACCCCTTGGAAGAACCTCGACACCAGCACGAGCCCGAACGTCGGAGCGAACGAGGTCGTCGTGGCGACCACCAGATAGACCGCGAGGGTCCAGAGCAGCACGCGTCGCTTCCCGTAGATGTCGGCCAGTTTGCCGACGACCGGCATGGTCGCCACGCCAAAGACGGTGTAGAGCGAGATGAGCAGGCTCGTGGTCGCGATGTCGACGCGGTACTCCCTCGCGATCGTCGGGAGCGCCGGCGTGAGCATGGTGTCGATGTAGACGACCAGGGCGGCGATGAGCGAGAGCAGGACGAGCGCGCGGTTCGCATAGCGGCGGTCGAACCCCGGTGCCGTCCCCTCGTCCGGTCCCGTCGCTCGTCCGTCCGACGTCATCGTCGACCGCCCGTCGTACGAGTAATCTCTCGACCGGGGAATCGCCCTGCTGCCTTACAGGCTAGGTTATGGTCGGGGCCGTCCCTCCCGCGGACGAGGGGGCCGAGAACCGTTGCGGCGGATCGTCGTCGAGCTCTGCGGTCCGGAGCTCCTGCGACAGATGGGGTCGAGCTTTCCCCTCCTACGGTTGGACTCCTTCGAAGTCCTGCATCTGTTGCGCCACGACCGGCGTGAGTCGGCCATCATCTGCCGTATCACCCCGAAGAATCCTCGGATGCGGGTCGAGGACTGCTTCCGCGACGACCCGGTGACGACCGAGATTCAGGTGCTCCAGCGGGGAAAACAGTCCTCGGTCGCATTGGTCCGAAGGCTGCCCCAAGAGCTCCGACCGGGTCCGCCCCGGGATCTCCTCTTTGGCGGAGCGGCCACCAAGCCCGGTGCGGGCTACCTCCTCAGCCCGCTCGGTTATCGCGATGGCACGCTCCGATTCTCCTTTGTCGGAACCGACGCCCAATTGCGGGACATCCTCCGGCTCGCCAAGAAGCGCAAGCTCGAGTATCGGGTCGTGTCCCTCGGGGCCGCGGATTTTGCTTCCTCTCCGTTCGATTGTCTGACCGAAAAGCAGCGCGTGGTCCTTCGAACCGCTCACCGACTCGGCTACTTCGAAGTGCCGAGGAGGATCGATTCGCGAAAGCTCGCGCAGGCCCTGGGACTGAAGGCCCCGACCGTCGTGGAGCACCTCCGGAAGGCGGAGCAGCGTCTCCTCGACTTTCTTCTTGTTGCCTAGGCCCGAGGCCCCCCTCAGAGATCCGGCGCTCGGTGCGAGACGTCCCTTCGTGCATACGGCCGGCGCTCCGGCGATTCCCGCGGTCGAGGTACGCATTCGGAGAAGCGCAGGTCACATCGCCCGAGCTTCGACAATGAATCGTTGACCCGACGGAGAGTACCGACGCTCGTCATAGTCTCCGAAGATCGCGGTCGGCTCGAATCCGGATCTCCGAAGCTCCTGCTCCACCCGGGCCGGGCCGAGCACGGCGGTCGAGGTCCCGCTCTCTTGGGAGACAAGAACCCTACCCGACCGAGAGAGGAGGATGTGGAGCGACTCGCTCCGAACATGACTTGCCCGAGAGCCCGTCTCCGAGAGGATTCGAAGGTAGATTCGACCTCTTCCGTCTACCACTCGAGCGAGGGTCAGGAAGGGAACTCCGTCTCGGATGGTTCGATAGGAGCGGACCGAGTCCAACGCGAGAATGAGCTTGCCACCGCGTCGCAGGCTTCGGTGTAGGTGCCGAAGGGCTCGCACGCGATCCTTCGATGTGAGGATGAGGCCAAAGGAGTTGACGGCGACGATCGCCGCGTCGAGCCCTCTGCCGGGGGCGCCTCGAACCAGGTCGCCCTTTCGGAACCGGACCCGTCGACGAACCGGAGGGGGTTGCTCGCGCAGCCGTTGTCGCGCCCTTTGCAGCATGCGTACGGAGGAATCGATTCCCCAGACGTGGATTCCGGCCCGAGCCAGAGCTATCGACACCCTTCCCGTCCCGCACATCGCGTCCAGAACGGTCTTCGCGTGCCGGAGTCGCCGTTTGTAGAACGCGAGGTCTTCGGTCAGCCTATCCCAGCAGTAGTCGTAGAGGGGAGCTTCCGCGTCGTAACCGGGGGAAAGCCTCGTCCGGCTCTTCATTCTCGGCGTCCGCACGCGGCCAGCCTTTGAGAAAGGGACCCGCACCCCTCCCGCCGTCTCCGACTCGCTCGGTCGATACGCCGGGGAGCTCGCCCACCGCCGGGAAGGGAATCCATCTCGAGCCTACGAACCGGGGCGATCAAGGCCGAGACGCGGGGCTTCCGTCGGTGGACCCCTCCTCGTGAGCGGTCGGACTCCTGCCCGGTGTCGCGAGCTTTTTCCATTCCCGTTCGAAGAAGATACCCAGCAGGATTCCGTAGACCAGCGACGTGGCGAGGCCCAAGCTGATGTCGACCAGGTAGAATGTCACTCCATACTTCAGATTCGCAAAGTAGTCCGCGATGACGTGAAGGATCAACCACAACGCGACCCCAAACACCAAGCCCTTTGTTGCCCACCGCCTTCCCGGAACGCGATTCGAAACTGCGCCAAAGAGGAGCCCGAGCAGGAGACCTGCGACAATCCCAAACACGATCGCGATGACCGCGTCGGTTGCGACGAGCAGGTTGTACGTCGCGTTGGAATTCCCGGTCGATCCCGAGGGAAGTTCGGACCCGATCACTTCGATGACGCGGCTCTTGAAGGCGACCAGCAACGTCACCACCTCAGCGGCCTCCACAACGGCGTAGACGAGGCCGGCGAGAATACCGGCCCTTCCCCCCACCCTTACCTCTTCCCTCACGGCGCTCGCTCGTGCGTACCCCCTTCCGCCTAAAGCGGAGGAGGTAGGCTCGGAACGCGGGCCGGTTCTCTTTCCGGGGTGGCCGTCTTGTGGGAGGGAATCGCCGAAGAGCTCGAGCGCGCCCACGTCCCAGTGCCTCGCCGCGTCGGGAAAAATTGCGGCATCTGGGAGGTTCAAGTAGGTTGACACCGTTCCCGCTCCACCGCCTTCGTGCGGTCTCGGTGGCGTTCTCGGAACGGGGGAAAGGAAGCATGCACGCAGGACGATGGTCGTTGGGATGGACTCTGGCATTGGCGGCATCGGCGTTGATGATCCTGAGCGCGATCGGCGGGAGCGTTTCGGCTTCCGGCTCGGCTGCCTCGCCTTCCGGATCGGCCGTGCCCGCGGCCGCGTCCCACGCTCCGACGGGCTCGGGCAGCCTCGTACAGGTGAGCGCCGCGAGCCACTTCACTCCGGACTCCGCGTCCGGCCCCGGCACGACTACCGTGGTACCCGTCCCGACCTCGAATCCGGCGAGCGCCCTCCTCACCGTGGACGTCAATCTGAAACCGTCCGGGGATCTATCGGGATTCGTCGACCAGGTCAGCAACCCGGCGAGCCCATACTACCGGGTATTCCTCACGGCTCCCGAGGTCTCGAGCGATTTCGGTGCCGACCCGGCTACGTATGCGGCGGCGGTGTCGTATTTCGAGGGGTTCGGACTCACCGTGACCCCGGGCCTCGCGAATCTCGCGCTCAGCGTCACGGGAACCGGGGCCGAGATCGAGTCGGCGTTCCACACGCAGCTCGGAGCGTACCGAGAGCAGTACACATCGGACGGGAACTGGATCCCGACGTTTGGCAACGAGAGCGGGGTGGCGGGGTCCGTCACGAACGGTCCGGTCTTCTATGCGAACTCGCTCCCCGCCGAACTCCCGAGTTCTCTCGAGCAATCGGTGGCCGGCGTGGTCGGTCTCAACGGATTGTACGCAGAACCGAGCGTCACCCTGCCGACCGGCCTCTACCCAGGATTTGCCCAGAAATCGGGGGCCGTCGCCCCCACCGTGAAACCGAAGCTCACCCTCGATTCGATCCAGTCGCTCCAGGGAGCGAACTACACGTGGGCAAACCTGGCGCCCACCTACCTCTGTGCGGACTACGGCGACTGCTACGACTACCAGTTCCTCTACCCGAGCACGATGCACGTGCTGACCGGCGCCGAGAACCTCTGGGACGGCGCCGCCACGATCGGCGGGATGCCCGACACCGGCCAGGGGGTCACGGTCGCGGTGATTGAGGCCGGCTGCGCCATCCCCTCGGACCTCGAGACGTTCAGCCAGGAAGTGTTCGGGAGCTCGAGCCAGCTCATGGACCGGCTCACGCAGATTGCGATCAACGACCCGACCGCGATCGTCCCCAACACGAACCTTTCGAACTGCATCCAGAATGGCGAGTTGTGGGGCTGGACCGGGGAGACCGAGCTCGACATCGAGTACATCGCCGCGATGGCCCCGTCGGCGCACATTGACGTCATCGGCGACCCCAGCGCGGCCTGGATCACGAACCCGTTCGACTACGTCCAGATCGCGACCTATCTCACGACCGGTGCCCCGTGCGACCTCGCCGGGATGGCGAGCGACGGCATCCTGATTGTGGAAGGCACCGCGCAAGCGGCCTGTTCGATCACGGTCACGTCGAACTCCTACCAGATCGGCGAACAGTGGGCCTACTTCCTTGCCGCGCCCGAGTACATCACGGTCGAGGACGAGGACTTGGAGATCCTGAACGCGGAAGGGGTCACGAACTTCTTCGCATCGGGCGACGATGGCTCGAACGGAGCGGCGATCCCGGGCTCCTCGGCGGCGAGCGCGGGGGCACCTTCGGCCTCCCCGGGCGGAACCGCGGTCGGCGGCGGACAGGTCACCGCCGCGGGACCGAACGGGAAGGCGTTCCCCTCAGGCCCCGTCGTCTACGACCCGTACGACCTCATCAACCAGACGGTCGTGCATGCGAAGAGCGTGGCCAGCTTCACCTACTGGAGCTGTTGCTCCCGCTCGCCAGCGCTGGGCGCCGGGGGAGGCGGCTTCGGCGTCTCGATCGTGGAATCCCAACCCTGGTGGGAGAACGCGCTCGACACCTACTCGACGGGAGCCGAGGTCAACCCGATCGTCTCGGGCGCCGCGAACTTCAACATGTCCTCGTACTCGTTCGGGGGTTGGGAGCTCTTCTACGGAGGCACGAGTTTCGCGACTCCCATCACCGCGGGCGAATGGGTCCTCATCGAGGAGCAGGCGAACGTCGCCTTGGGTTCGCCGCGAATGGGGGATGTCAATCCCGCCCTCTTCGCCGCGCACAACGCCTGGGAAGCCGGAGTCCCGCTGGCCGCCCACGACCCGTACGTCCCGATGAGCAACATCGGGGTCGGGGACGGCGACTACGCTCCGGACAATTCGTACAGCTGGTACTACTTCAACCTCAGCGTGAACGAACCGAGCGACCCCGTTCTCCCTCTCTGGTATCCCACGCTCGAGAACCCGGCGGGTTCGGGCTGGAACTTCCTGCAGGGGCTCGGGATGCCGAGCGTGACGGTGCTTGACAATGAGCTCCTAGGGGTCTCCCTCGCGACCCAACACGGGCTCTTGGACCAGCCGTTTTCGGTCCGCGAGGTGGAAGGCGGTAGCCTGGTGCCCATCACGAACCTCGCGGGCGGGACGACGTTCACCCTCGAGGTGGTCACGCCCTCCGGTGCGGCCGCTCCCGGAATCACGGTGGAGGCCTATTCGGGCGGAGCGAACACCGGACAGTACGGGGGAGGAACGGTCGCGACCTTCCAGACGAACGCCGCGGGACAGTTCTCCTACACCCCAACGTACGTGACGCCGGCCCTGCCGACGGACGCCTCGGAATACGGATACTTCTACGTCGCACCCGGCAGCTCCGATTGGAGCTTCCAGCCGTACGCGGTGGGAGCTCCCCCGGCGAGCGGGTACCTGAGTCTCTGCGTCACCGACGCGTACGGGATCTGCCAGCTGTCGGACTCGGAGGTGCCGATGTTCGCGACCGTCACGACGTTCCCGAACGGGTCGTACAACCTCTTCGGCTCCTCCACGGTCGAGCTGAATGGGGTGCCCGTGGCCAATGCGGTCGTATCGCAGACGGTACTCGAGAGCCAGACCGGCCTGTTCAATCCGTACCTGCCCCCGTCGAGCTACGCGCCCGGGTCGGTGATCGGCCATACGATTTCGGACGCGCGCGGGAACGCCCTGTTCTGGACGGCGCCCGAGGGGCTCGCTGAGCTCAACGGGACCGTCGCCGCAGAGGTCTTCTCGCTCCAGGCGACGTACGACGGGCTCACCTCGAATCCCGTCACGGTGTTCGTCGAGCCGCAGTCGGGTTCGACCGACACGAACCTCCACTTCTGGGGGTCCACCCTCTCGGGCACCGTCCTCCTCTCGGACCTCAAGTACGTCGACTTCCTGAACGTCAGCATCGGGTCCGCCCCCGGCCAGTTCGAGAACTTCAGCTGTCCCGTACCGGGCGCGTTCCTCGGCGTCTCGGACGGCTTCTCGCAGCCCGCCGGAACCGTACCGTTCCCCGGCGGCGTCTGTCGGCCGTTCTTTGACTCGAACCCGAACGCGTCGTATCAGTATCCGACTGGAGTCTGGCACTCCGGGATCTGGGAGTCGGGGATCCTGAACGACCTCGTCCCGATCTCGCTCTCCGCGCACGGGCTCAACTGGTGGAAGCCGGTGGTCTTCTCCCTGCTCGCCGGTGGGACGAACGACCTCACGTTCACCTCCTGCACCGCGAGCGGATGTTCGGTCACTCCCTCCATCCAGTATCCGATGTACTGGTCCGACCCGCTGGTCATCGCCCCGTCCGGCGCGTCGACAGGCTCGACCTCATGGGATTTCTTCGGGAGCGTTCCGCTCACGCTCGGACTGGTGGGCGTTGCGGCCGTAGCCGGCGTCGTGGCGGGCTACTTCGTCGGCCGCCACCGCCGGCCCCGGGGGCCCGAAAGCGGCCCGTAGCCCGCACGCTCACCGCCTTCGCGAGGAAGCTGCGAGGGAACCGGACCCTACCGACGGGGCGGACAAGCGAGCGAGGGAAGGCCCCCGGCGATGGGCCGAGCGGACTCGCGCTCGTCGCGGCACGACGGTCGGCGCAGGGACGGTCGTCACGCAGCCTGCCGCCAGAATGACCATCGCGAGCCCGATTCCCCGCCAACGGACCGTTCTCATGCGGTCGTCGCCTTGTTGTTCCGGGACCGGACCAGGTGGGATGGCCCACGAGGTGCCGCCCGCATAACCCGTCAGTGGCCAATCGGATAGTTCGGGGCAGACGGCGCCGAACTCAGACCTTCAGCCAGCCGAGTCGGACGAAGCAGTACGTCGCGAACACCATGCCGAGCGTCACCTCGAGCAGCACCTGCCACAGGACGAAATCGTAGGGGCCGTCGATGCCGAGCAGTCCCCCGATGGTCGCCGGAATGATCGCGACCGCGGTGATCACCGCGAGGATCTTCAGGATGCGGTTCGTCTCGAACGACGACTGGTTGGTGTAGACGTCCACGACGGTCTGGAGGCTGTCGCTTGTCTCCTCCGCGACGTCGGACAGATAGCTCGATTCGTCCGTCAGGGTCTCGAAGTGCGACTTCGCCGATTCGTCCATTCCCGAAATCGGGACCCGGCTCGAGACGAGCCGCCCCAAGAGGCCCCGGAGGTGGACGGTGTTGGAGCTCAGGCGGGCGATCGCCTTGTGTAGCTCGTAGATCCGCAGGAGAAAGTCCTTCGGAAGCTTGGCGCGGGGGGTGCGGCCGATGGCGGCGATCTCGATTTCGATCTCGTTGAACAGCCGACGATAGTCGGCCAGGGTCGACTCGAGAAGCCCCGCGACGACCCGCAGACGAAAGTCGGTCGGGACGGACTTCTCGGCGTCCATCAAGTGTTCCACCTTCTCGAATAGGTCAAGTTCGTGGGGGCTCACCGAGATGACCTTCGACCCGGTCAGGATGACGACCGTGCCCCGTCGCGCGACCGTGTAGAACTCCTCGCTCCGGCTCGGGTAGCGGATCTCCCCGGTCTGGAGGAACAGGAGGATTGTCTCGCCCACGCGGGAGGCGTGAGGCGGGACGTCGTCCAGCTGCTGAAGGCGGAACCGGTGCTCGGGAAGCCGGAGCGCCGCGCCGAGCCGGACCAGCGCGCTCTCGGAAAGGTTGGAGAGGTGGATCCACTCGACGCTCTTCGTCTCGAGATGCGACTCCAGCTCCGCCCAAGTGAGCGAGTTCGGCTCGGAGATGTGCGCCGGGTCGACCTGCCGGAGCACCGCTTCGGGTTCGGCTTCCGTCGGCGCCTCCTCGGTCTCCGTGCCCCGCCGACCGGCCGTCCGGCCGGCGACCGCGAACGCTCGTGGCAGTCGGAGAAGACGAACCAGGAGGATGGCGGACCCGTGACCCGAGAGCCCGAACAGCGGGGCGTAGGATGCGACGGACAGCAGGATCACGACGAGGTCGAGGATATGCCACGGGGACCGGAAGTACGCGCTCCGACTCTCGGCGAGGTAGAGCTTCGCCCCGTACTCCACCACGAAGAAGACGACGATCGTGACGTTCCCGGCGTCGAGGAGACTG
>Ga0187781_10002722_pt1 | contig 13369 bp, 11 predicted proteins | sample 0715_SJ02_MP02_2_FD_132447 | JGI IMG/M metagenome (GOLD analysis project Ga0187781, IMG submission 132447) | Tropical peat soil microbial communities from peatlands in Department of Meta, Colombia - 0715_SJ02_MP02_20_MG | ecosystem: Environmental > Terrestrial > Soil > Wetlands > Peat | place...
GTGCTCGCAGGCCGACGTTCCCGCCGGGGACGGTTGGCTCTCCCGGCGGGAGCAGACCACACTCTCGATGCTGCGCTTTGAGCGGCGAAGGAGGGACTGGAGGATTGGCCGGTGGACGGCCAAGCAGGCGGTTCTCGCCTCGCTAGCCACCGTCGCGCCGGGCACGTTGGACGAAGTGGAGATCATCGCTGCGCCGGACGGCGCCCCGGAGGCCTTCGTAACAGGACAGCCGGCGCCCGTCGCCCTCTCCCTGTCGCACCGCGACGGCGTGGCCGTGTGCGCCGTTGCCCCGCTCGGGACGGCGATCGGGTGCGACATCGAGGCTGTGGAAGTGCGCAGCGAGTCCTTCGTGGTGGATTGGTTCACCGAGGAGGAACGGGCTGCCGTGGCGGCATCGCCGCCGCCCTCCCGCGCCCTTCTCGCCACGCTGGTGTGGTCCGGAAAGGAGAGCGCCCTGAAGGCGATGCGCGAGGGCTTGCGGCTCGACACGCGCGATGTCCTCGTGCGCTTCGCCGTGCCTCCGGGGCTCCACAGGCGCCGGTGGGAGCCCTTCACGGTCGTCGGACCAGGCGGGCGTTGCTTTGCGGGCCGCTGGCGTGGCCACCTCGGCCACGTGCTCACCGTGGCCGTGCCGGCCCCATGGGATGGCGACCCTGCAGCCCTGCAGGCGCTCGCTCAGGGCGACGGGCGCGTTGCTGGCGCCTCTGAGGGCAGGTGATCCCCGGGCTCGGCCGCGAACGCATCGCGCGTGGCCGTCAGCCCGTCGGCCGTCTGGCGGGCGCTCGCATCGAGCCCGGCCTCTGCCCTTGGCTCGCTCTGCACGCCGAGACTGTTGAGAGTCATCGCCACCATCTCGTAGTGCCCGACGAGCATGCACAGCTCGATCACCTGAAGCTCATCGAGGACGCAGGTGAGCTGATCCCACGTGGTCTGGCTCACGATCCGGTGTGCGTGCAGCTCGTCGGTGGCGGCCAGCAGCAGGCGCTGGCGGCTGCTGAGCGCCTCGTGCTGCTGCCAGGCGGGAACGGCGGCGATCACCTCTGCCCGCAGGCCGGCCTTGCGGGCGAGGGGCACGTGCTGCACCCATTCGTAGGGAGCAGAGCAGTTGCAGGCCGTACGCAGCACGACGAGCTCCACGTCGGCGCGCGGAAGGCAGGTCCGCAGGAGCAGGGTGCCGGCGAAGGGGAGCCACGTGCGAAACAGCCCCCGGTGGCGCCCCAGCGTCGTGAACACCCGTGGCGGCTCCCCGTGGGTGGCGCCACCGACGATCTTCGCAACGACGCGGGCGAGGGGACCCAGCCCCTCCGGCGGGGCGGGCGGTATCCGAACGTCCATGTCCCCATGTTCAGCCTGGTGGGAGGGCCCTGCCAGGGGCGAAAGTCACCGTCACACGATTTGGGTCCTTCGGCTCTGGCATTCAAACTGCCAAAGCACCAGGCTGGGTTTGAAAGGATGGTCATGCCGAGGACCTGGCTGATGATGGAGAAATCTCCGAGCGCTGGCCGAGCCGCCTGCGCCGCCCGGTTCGAGAGCGTCGGGCGATGCCTCCCCACGAGGCGGTTGGCGACCCAAGAGCTGATGGCCTCGACTCGCCATCGCACCCGCGTTGACCTCGAGCGCCTCACCGGAATCCACGAGCGTCGGGTGGCGGGAGAGGACGAGGACTCCCTCAGCCTCGCCGCCGGCGCCGCGGCTGACTGCCTGCGCCGCTCACGTCACCGTGCCGACGACCTCCAGATGCTTGTCAGCTGCAGCATCACGAAGTACCGGGGCGGCCTCGAGACGTGGCTGGAGCCGCCGATGAGCCTCGCCGTCGCCCAGCAGGTCGGGGCGACGAGGGCCATGACCTTCGACATCTCCAACGCCTGTGCGGGCATGCTGACCGGGGTCTTCGTGCTGGCGAACCACATCCGCAGAGGCGAGATCGACTGCGGCATGGTGGTGAGCGGCGAGTACATCTCCCAGCTCGGCCGGAACGCCGCCAAGCACGTTCGCAACATCATGAGCCCCGAGCTGGCGTCCTTGACGCTCGGTGACGCCGGAGCCGCCGCCATCATCGAGCGGGCGCCCGAGGGCGTGGCGGGCATCTCTGTAGCCGGTTTCACGACCGTGTCCGAGCACAGCCGCCTGTGCCTGGCCTACCCGGCGCGCCACGACCCGGGGGCGCGCATGTTCACAAAATCGAGAGCGATACAACGGATCGCCATCGCCGACACGCCCCTACTCCTGCAAGAGGTGCTGGATGCCGCCGGGCTGGCGATGAGCGACATCGACTGGATCATTCCCCACCAGACTTCGGCGCGAGCCATTCGCAAGGGCATGAAGGACATTTGCGGGGTGCTCGGCGGTGTCCCCAGGAACGATGCGGTCGTCACGGTGGACCAGTACGGCAACACGGCTTCGACCACGCACTGCGTCGCCCTCGTGGAGGAGTTGGAGGCGGGACGTGTGCGCGCAGGCGACCGCGTGGCCCTCTTGGCACTTGCTTCGGGTCTCGAGATCGGGGTCATTCTCTTCACCGTCGACGATGAGCTGGTGAGTCGCTATGGCGACGACGCTTGATCGCCCCGCCGTCGTCACGGGGCGGCGCACCGTGCATCGAAGCGCCCGCAAGATGGCGGACCGGGCGAGCCGGGCGGCCATCGAGCAGGCCGGCCTCAAGTCCGGTGACATCGATCTGCTCGTGAACGTGGGCCTCTATCACGAGCGGAACCTGGGTGAGCCGGCGCTGGCGGCGTTGATCCAGGAGGACGTCGGCATCAACCCGGAGGATCCCCATGCTGGGGGCCATGGCAGCTTCTCCTTCGACATCGCCAACGGCGGATGTGGGGTGCTGACGGCGTTGCAGGTTGCGGACGGGTTTCTGCAGTCGGGGGTCATCGAGCACGCCTTGGTGGTCGCAAGCGACGCCGATCCCCGCCACGGCCTGGCGACTGGCTTCCCGTTCTCGCCGACGGGCGCCGCCGTCGTCTGCAGCTGGCAGGAGGGGGCGATCGGGCTTGCCGGCTTCCGGTGGGAGACCGCCCCCGAAGAGGGCTACCCGTTCCGCTCGCGCGTCAGCTTCGAGCACGGCCGCAACGTCCTTCGGATCGAGAAGGACGCCGATTTCGACAGCCGGGCGGCGGCCTGGGCCGCCAAGACCGCCACCTCACTGCTGGCCGATCGTGACATGAGACCGGCCGACGTCGATCTCGTCATCGCCAGCCCGCTGACGCCAGCCTTCCTCGAAGGCCTCTCCGCTCATGTCGGGATCGGCTTGGAGCGGGTGCTCGTTGTCGAAGGGGCTGAGCACGTGCACACGGCGGCCCTCCTCGTGGCCCTCGCCTCCGCCGCCGAGCAGGGGCGCCTGCGGGACGCCCGCCGGGCGCTCCTCGTCTCCGCCGGGGCCGGGATGGTCGTCGGGGCGGCAGTCCTTGTTCACGGACGGGAGGTGGAGACGTGAAATCGCCTGACCCGTACTCGCGGCGATCATTCATCCACGAAGGCCGACGCCTCGTGTACGAGGTGCACGGGGAGGGCGAGCACCTGCTCGTCTATCTGAACGCCCTCTTGCTGGACGCCAACCTCAACCGCCCCATGGCCCAAGCCTTGGCGGCGCGGGGCAACCGGGTCGTGCTGTTGGACCTCCTCGGTCACGGCCTCTCCGACAAGCCGGCGCAGGCCTACGAGCACCGCATCGACCTCTACGCCGAGGAGGTCATCGCCCTCCTCGACCACCTGGGCGCCGACGACGCCGTCCTCGGGGGGATCTCGCTCGGTGCCAACGTCAGCTTGCTGGCGGCCACGCAAGACCCGGCACGCGTTCGCGGGCTCATCCTCGAGATGCCCGTGATGGAGCAGGCGGTGCCGTCCGTCGCCTTGACCTTCGTTCCGTTCCTGCTCGGCCTCTACTACGCCCGATTGCCGTTTCGGTTCCTCACCGCCCTCGTGCGTCGTGTCCCCCGGGGCACATTCCCGCCCCTCGACAGCATCCTCAACGCGGCGTCGTTGCCGCCCGATCAGATGGCCGCCGTGCTCCACGGCGTGCTCCTCGGCCCCACGACACCGACGCTCGGGCAACGAGAGGCGATCGCGGCACCGACCATTGTCATCGGACATGGCGCCGATCTCATCCATCCCTTCAGCGACGCCGAGGCCATCGTCCGGCAGCTTCAGAACGCACGGCTCGTGCGCGCCAGCTCCATCCTTGAGCTCCGCCTTCGGCCGGCCCGCCTCACGGCCGAGATCGCCGGCTTCCTCGACGAGGTGTGGCGCCCCGGCAGTGTCAGTGCCATGAGCGCCTGAGCCGGCGGAGTCACCCGCCGGCCCGTTCTGGGGGAGCTGCCGTCCTCAACCCCTCGGGGGGGTGACGGCCGCGTAGATCGCCCGGAGCCACACCTCGACAAGGGTGTCGATGACCGCAGCGTCGTCGAGGGCCGGCGTGTCGCCGTCAAAGGACGCCTCCAGCACCCGCTCGTTCATCCGGTTGAGGGCGACCGCCAGGTCCCTCGCCGGGATCCCGCCGGGGGCCGCCCCCCGGTCCCGCTCGGCTTCGATCACTTCTGTCGTGTCCTGTACGAAGGCCTCCATCACGCGGGCCCACAGCTGGCGGACCTCGGCGTTCGTCCCCCGGGCACGGGCGGCGGCCAGCGTGACGGCCCGATGTGCGCGAAACGTCCCGTGGATCGCCTCCAGCCTCTTCTTCAGCGCGGTCCGGGGGTCGCCCGCCGGCACGACGAGCGGGGTGCCTCGGGCCTCTTCGACCACCCCGTCGAGCAGGCTGAGAAGGACCGCCTCCTTGGAGGGGAAGTAGAAGTAGAAGGCCGACCGGGAGATACCGGCCCCGCGGGCGAGGTCGTCGACGGAGATCTCCTGCAGCGGCCGGTCCTCGAGCAGCTGTTCGGCCCGCGCGAGGATGGCCCGCTCCCGGTCGTCGCCACTGATCCTCGGCGCGCGCCGACCACGAGATGCCCGACCGACGCCGGCAGCCGAGGACACAGCCATGACCCCGGTACTCTAGTGCACCCTCTCGACATGGTGTTGACTTGGTCGACATAGTGTCGATAGGCTACGAGGCGAGGGGGATGGCAGATGGACGCCCAAGAACTCGAACACGTCGATGTGCTCATCGTCGGCGCCGGCCTGTCCGGCATAGGTGCCGCCTGCCACCTGCGCTCGGAGTGCCCTGACAAGAGCTTCGCCCTCGTCGAGGCGCGGAGCGCGAGCGGCGGGACGTGGGACCTGTTCCGCTACCCCGGTGTTCGTTCGGACTCCGACATGTTCACGCTGGGATACGCCTTTCGACCGTGGCAAGGGCAAAAGGCGATCGCCGACGGCCCGTCGATCCTGCGCTACATCCGCGAGACCGCTCGCGAGCACGGCATCGAGCAGCTGATCCGCTACGAGCGACGCGTCGTGAGCGCCGCCTGGTCGTCCGCCGAAGCGCGCTGGACGGTCGAGATGCACCGGGGCGACACGAACGAGCCAGAGCGCCTCACCTGTGGCTTCCTCTACCTCAACACGGGCTACTACCGCTACGACGAGGGGTACACGCCCGAGTTCAAAGGGACGGACCGCTTCAGCGGCCAGATCGTCCACCCGCAGCACTGGCCCGACGACCTCGACTACGCCGGCAAGCGGGTCGTGGTGATCGGGAGCGGCGCCACCGCCGTGACGCTCGTGCCGGCGATGGCCTCGACCGCTGCCCATGTGACGATGCTGCAGCGCTCTCCCACCTACATCCTCTCGGTACCCGAGAGCGACGTGATCGCCGACTACCTCCGCCACAAGCTGCCCGCTCGGGTCGCCTACCCCGTCGTGCGCTGGAAGAACGTGCTGCTGGGCTCCTTGGTGTTCCAGCTCAGCCGGCGCGCCCCGCAGGTCATGAAGCGGCTCATCCGCCAAGGTGTCGTCAAGCAGCTCCCAGCGGGCTACGACGTCGCCACCCACTTCAGCCCTCCGTACCAGCCCTGGGACCAAAGGCTCTGCCTTGTGCCCGACGGCGACCTGTTCAAGGCGATCTCGCGCGGGCAGGTTTCCGTCGTGACCGACACCATCGAGACCTTCACCGAACGGGGGCTGCAGCTCGAATCAGGCGCCGAGCTCGAGGCGGACGTGATCGTGACGGCGACCGGCCTCAACATGCTGCTGATGGGCGGCATCAACCTCAGCGTGGACGGGGGCCAGATCGACCTCTCCGAGACCATCGGCTACAAGGGCACGATGTTCAGCGGCCTGCCCAACCTGGCGGCCACGATGGGGTACACGAATGCGTCCTGGACGCTCAAGGCCGACCTGGCCGCCGAGTACGTCTGCCGGCTCCTGCGTTACATGGACGACCACGGCTACCGCGAGTGCCGACCGCGGCCACCCGAGGCCGGCTCGCCGACGGAGCCGTTCATCGGACTCACCTCCGGGTACGTGCTGCGCTCGATCGACCGCCTCCCCCGCCAGGGCGCCAAGGCACCCTGGCGCCTCTACCAGAACTACCCGCGAGACGTTCTCCTCCTCCGCCACGGCGCCGTGGAGGACGAGGCGCTGGAGTTCAGCCGCGCGGGCTCGAAGGTGTCGTTCGCTCGTTGAGACGCCAGCCTCCGGTGCGGTCCCGGGGCGCTCAGGCGTCGAGATAGGCGTCGCGCAGGACGCGGCGCAGGATCTTGCCGGACGCCGACTTGGGGATAGCCTCGACGAAGGTGACCCGACGCAGCTGTTTGTAGTGGGCGACCTGGTCGGCGACGAAGGCGGCGACGGCCTCCTCGCTGGTCTCGGCGCCGGCCTTGAGCACGACGAAACCGATGGGGACCTCGCCCGCCTCTTCGTCAGGTTGCCCGATGACGGCAGCATCGCCGACGGCCGGGTGGGTGAGCAGCACGGCCTCGAGCTCGGCGGGCGGCACCTGGAAACCCTTGTACTTGATGAGCTCCTTCAGGCGGTCGACCACGAACACGTGGCCGTCGGCATCGATGTGGCCGATGTCGCCGGTGTGGAGCCAGCCTTCGGCGTCGATCGTCACGGCCGTGGCCGCGGGGTTGTTGAGGTATCCCTTCATCACCTGGGGGCCGCGCACCCAGATCTCGCCGTCGGTGTTGAGGCCAAGCGACTGGCCGTCGGCCACGATCTGCAGCTCGGTGCGGGGCACCGTCACGCCCACCGAGCCGGGCTTGAAGTCGCCGGGGACGGTGAGGTGGGTGACCGGCGACAGCTCCGTCATGCCGTAGCCCTGCACCACCTCGCAGCCCAGCCTCGCCCCGGCCTCGATGGCCAGCTCCGCCGACAGCGGCGCCGCCCCCGAGAGGACGCTACGGAGGGCGGACAGGTCGTACTGGTCGACGAGGGGGTGTTTGGCCAGGGCCACGACGATCGGCGGTGCCACAAAGGTCCGGGTGATGCGATGGTCCTGGTGCAGCTGGAGGAACTGCTGGAGGTCGAATCGGGGCATCGTGACCACGGTGGCCCCCGCCGCCAGGCCGGTGTTCATGAGCACCTGCATGCCGTAGATGTGGAAGAAGGGGAGGACGGCCACGATCCGCTCGTCCTCGGTGACCTCGAGCGGGTACATGACCTGGGCGATGTTGGAGACGAGGTTGCGATGGGTGAGCATCACGCCCTTGCACAGGCCGGTGGTGCCGGACGAGTACGGCAAGGCCACGACGTCGTCGAGGCCGACGGGCACTTGCTCGCCAAGCGGCTCACCGAAGATCGTGTCCAGCGCCGGGGCGCCGTCGCCTTCCCCGAGCAGGTAGGTCTCGGCCACGTTGGTGCCCTCGGCGCCGGCTCGGGCGGTTTCGAGGAATGGCGCCACGGTGACGAGGATGCTGGCGCCGGCGTCCTCGAGCTGGTGGCGGATCTCCTGGTCGGTGTAGGTCGGGTTGACGGTCGTGATGGCCCCGCCGGCGAGGGCGACGGCATGGAACACCACGGCGTACTCGGGCACGTTCGGGGCCATCAAGGCGAGCACGTCGCCCGGGCCGAACCCTTTGGCCACGAGACCGCCGGCCAGGGACCGAACCGCCTCGTCGAGCTGGGCGTAGGTGAGGGTGCGCCCGGAGGGGCCGTCGATCAGCGCCGGCTTGTCGGGCAGGTCGACCACCCGCCGCAGGACGTACTCGGTGAGCGGCACCGCGGGGATGTCGATGTCGGGCAGCGGGCTCGTGTGGATCGTCGTCATCTCGCACCTCGAGGGATCAGGCAAGCGGCCATCACCTGCACCTCAGCCAGCCCGCCAGAGTGGCCCATCTTGCTACAAATTCCCTCGGCGCCGCCGAGCTCAGGTAGGAAGTTTCAAGCTGGCCAAGAGGCTTTCCACCATCGCCAGGGCCGACTCGAAGCGAGCGGCGTCAGCGGTGTAGGTGAACAGCCAGGCCTCTCCGTTGCGGATCGTCCACTCCGAGAGAAACTCCAGGTTGTACGACGACCCGCTGATGGTGGCGGTCGCCGCCCAGATGATGCGGTAACCGGCTGTCCCGTCGAAGGTCACGGCGCCCTGCTGACTGATCGTGCCCTTGTCCTGGCTGATCTCGGAGAGGTTCGTCTGCAGGTAGCTGGCCTCGGTGAGAGGCGTGCTGCTCGACTCGAGCTGGAGGTTGACGTTCCGCCGGAAGGGAACCCCACTCGAAGGATCAATGTAGACATACAGCGGACCGGAGCTCCCATGCGTCACCGTCCACGACGCCGGGTGCTGAAAGCTGAGGCCGTCCGCCCCCGTGTAGGTCACCCAACCGGCTGTTGACGCCAACGACGTCGAGGTCGTCGTCGCCGCCGTCGAAGTGGTCGTCGCCGCCGTCGTAGTGGTCGTCGTCGACGTCGAGGTTGTCGTCGACGTCGACGTTGTGGCCGCCGTCGACGTGGTCGGCGCCGCCGTCGAGGTGGTCGTCGTCGAGCTGGCGCTACTGGAGCACGCTGCCAGCAGAGCACTGGTGATCCCCAGCCCAACCAGCAGGCTTATCGTTCTCTTCCCGCCGCCCGCGTTCGACGAGCACGGCCGGAGCGGTGCAAAGGTCGAACGGCGGGGTCGCCACCTTCGAGTGATCCTGCCGCTGCTCATGAGCCCCCCTTTGTGCGAAGCCTCCGATGAGAAGGAGGCTCGATCTCAGAACCGTAGCTCCTGGTGCTTCGAGTCGAATCGGGGATCCCCTAGGTTCGGGCTCCTCCTCGGCCAGCTCCCCGCCCCCGACTGGGGCGACAGCGGCTCCCGGCCTCAGGACGTATCGTCGGATATGGAGTCAGCCCCCGAGCTCGTTCCCTTGATGGAACGGATGGCCAAGACCTGGGAAGCCTTCGATCCCATCGCTGTGCTCGACGCCTTCTCTCGACAACCGGGGGCGTTGATGATCGGCACTGACCCGGACGAGTGGTGGGAGGGTTCCGAAGCCTCATCGACACTGTTCCGAGTCCAACTCCAGGAACTTCAGTCGACGGGCAGGGCGATCCGATACGAGATCGAGGAGATCGTCGCCTGGAAGGAGGGGACGGTTGGATGGATCGCTAGCCGACACCGGGCTGAAATCGAGGGAAGTCCCCCCATTTTGGGAAGGCTGACCCTCGTCGTGCACGAGGAAGGGGCCTATTGGCGCATCGTCCAGTGGCACGCGTCTATCGGGGTGTCGAACGAGCAGTCCCTCGGGATGGAGATGACGACGAACGTCGACAACATCCTCCTCATGGTGCAAGACGAGCCCGCCCCGGTCACCGCGCTCGCCGCCGACGGCTCGGTCACGATCATGTTCACCGATATCGAGGGGTCGAGCGCTCTCATGGAGTCCCTCGGCGAGGAGGCTTGGCTGGAACTACTCGAATGGCACGACCGCATGGTCAAGCAACAGACGGCCATCTTCGGCGGCACCGTCGTCAAAGGTCAAGGGGATGGTTTCATGTTGGCCTTCCCGGCCACCGGCTCCGCGGCGGCCTCCGCCGCCGCCATCGAACGCGCCGTGAGCGCTGGCTGGGCCGGCGTCCAGGTGCCCGTGCGCATAGGGCTGCACTGCGGTAACGCAAAGGCCGACGGTGGGGACTTCTTCGGGCGGACCGTTGTCATGGCGGCACGGCTGGCGAGCGCGGCGGCCGGTGGGGAGATCCTGATATCGCAGGCCGTCCAGGAGAGCCTCGATGGCGCCTTCCCCCTCGACAGAGCCCGTTCCCTCTCCTTGAAGGGACTGTCCGGTCAGCAGGCGGCGTTCCCGCTGCTGTGGCGGTAGCCAGGTGGCGCGCACGCCTCCTGAGCAGACGTGCTTGCAGGCTTCGCCCCCCATTCAGGGCTTCTAGAGCGTTTGATCAGCCACAGCAGCGAACCTCAACGGGGGACGGAGGGCGACAGGTGGAGCCGACCGATCGCACTGTGAAGGTCGATGTCGATCATTGACCGATCAGCAGCCGAGATGTTGAGCAACGAGACCTCCCGGATCACTGCTTGAATTTTCGCGATGACTTCCGCCTTCGCCCGTTCAAACTCCTCATTCGTGGTCATGGTCGGGATCATTCCACAACGCCCATTCGTCCGGTGTCGTCAGCGCAGACGAAGCTCGGCGTCGCCAGAACGCAGGCTCGCCCGGGGCGTCGGTCCCGTCCGGCAGCCTCGGGCACCTTTTGAACGGGGCGGGCCGGACTGACGTGCCGGGCGCGGCTCGCGTACGTCAGCGAGGCTCGGGACGACCACGAAGCAGGCGCACGCTTCTCAGGGGACGATGAGCACCGGTCGGTCGGTCAGGTGAAGCACCTTGAAGGCTGTGCTGCCGAGCATGAGCGCGCTGATCTCTGATCGGCCGCGACAGCCCATGATGATCACGTCGGCGGCATCGGCCTTGGCAGCGTCGACTATCTCCTGGGCGGTGTGGCCAGCGCGAATCCGGATGACGTTCGCTGTCACAGGGACTCCCGCGTCCTTGAGGATGGTGACCTCTTTCTTAAGAAGCTGGCCGGCGTCTTCGGGTTCTTCGACCTCGAAACCCCCGGCGAAGCGTCCTCCCGGGACCGCGACGTGCTCGACGACGTGGACGAGGTGCACGCTGCCGCCCGAGACGCGGGCAAGATCCCCGGCCCACGCCACGGCTCGGTCGGAAGGTGGCGAGCTGTCAACGGCGACGACAAGCTTGTCGAACATTTCGTTGCTCCTCCCTGCTCGTGGGTGACTCCGCCGCCGGTCCCCAGCTCACGCAATCCCCGACGGGGCGTCCCAACACCCATTCTTAGGAAAAACATGCCCCGATGTACAGGGCCTGAAGTCTCAATTGAGGGGGCCGACAGCCCCGTCGCAGGAAACGGACTCCAGCGACAGAGGTCTCTGGAAGGCGTTCCCGACCGTACCGAACGTTGCGAGGCCAAGGGGCCGCATGGGTCAAGCCGGACAGGACCGGTCGTCGTCGTTGCGGAGCACCTCCGCGGCCACCTCGTGATCGGGCGGGGGGAAATGATGGCGCAAGGTGAAAGCGAAGGGTGTCGGCCCGTTAGCTCGCAGGTGGCGGACTCGCTCCTCTGCCTCGTCTGTGCTTGGCAGGTGCCCTTCGGGAACCCACCAGCAGGCCAGGTAGGGCTCGGTCATTCTGTAAAAGAACTCCCGCCGTCGTCTGAGGATGGCCCGGTGGAGGTCGCCATGGACGAAGGCGATGAGGCGTTCGACGTCGGTCCACACCGAGAGGTTGATGATCACACCAGCGCTCTCTTCGGCGTCCCAGGTGAAGGCCGCAACAGCAGTGGCGTTGCCCTCATCGGTCTGCAGCCGCCAGACGAAGCCCGGAGCCTGATCCGCGGCGGCGTTCACCGGATCGAGTGCTTCTACGAACGCCGCCATCTGAGGGTGATCCAGGGGCTCCCGGAGACGTCCGACGTTGACTTGCGCAAGGTGCCAGCCACTCCCAGCGGCAGTCGGTGTCATCGTTTAGAGAGCCTCCAACACCCCATGCAACTGCAGAGCTACCTCATGATAGTCTCTATGACTGTCGAAGGTCATGGGTTGACCGATGCGAACCCTGACCACGCTATGGCGCTTCGGCCACTTCGAATGCACCGGCACGGTTCCGAAGAGACCGATCGTCTTGATCGGCACAACCGGGACATCGAGGTTGACTGCCAGCATGCCGATGCCCGATTTGAACGGCTGCAACACGCCGGTCGTGCTCAGGCGACCCTCCGGGGACAGAACGACGCTCCAACCCTCGTCGACCAATGTGCCGACGTACTCCAAACTTGGCATATACGGTTCGGTACGGGCAAGGTTAAAACCAGCAAAGCAAAAGCGTATGATGAAGGCCAACACCTTGTGGCCACGCATGACGTCGTCCGCCGCCGCGACTGCCAAGCGCTTTCGAACGCGACGCGGCAACGCTTGGTAGATAACCGGTCCATCGAAGTCGTCGCTGTGGTTAAATATATACAAGGCCGGAGTCCTCAGCCCGTCAACATTCTCCCGACCCTCCACTGTCATTCGGACCCAAATCCGCACAAGACCATGTATGACTACGTCGCGGGCAGCATTACCGAGGAATCGCACGGAGGGCCGAAAAGGCCACGACGGCCGAGCAGTAGGAGCCTCGGTCGGGCTGCCCGCAGCCACTAACTTTCGCAAGTCCGCCACGGTTGTAGTCTGCGTGACGTCCTCCTCCCGGATGGTGACGCCCAACTGTTCCTCAATCAAGGCTACGACCGTAAGTCGCCGCAACGAGTCCAGCCCGAGGTCGGCCAATCGGTCAGAGTCACCGATGCGCTGGTCCGGCTCATCCGTGCTTTGACGAATAAGACTCACAATTTCATCCTCGCTGGGGACCTCACGGGACTTGACCGGTTGTCGCTCACCGGCCTGGTTTGCCCAGTCCTGCACTTTCCTGTGATCGATTTTGAGCAGCCGAGTCAAGGGAAATCTCGCGTCTGGCCAACGCCTCCAGTCGCTGATGTGCTGAAACGACTCCAAGTGGGCGTTAATGTCCTCAATCGTTTGAGCGATCTCGCTGTCGGAGTGGTCGGAGATAACAACGGCCACTACCTCTTCACCCCCGGGTCGCCGCACTCCGACAACACACACCGCCCGCAGGAGAGGATATTTCGCCGCCACGAGTTCGACGTCCTCGGGGAACACCTTCAGCCCGCTGCTGAGCACGATAACGAATTTCAGCCGTCCTTCAATGTGCAGCCACCCGTCCTGCAAATAGCCAGCATCGCCCGTTTTGAACCAGCCATCTTTCGTGAATGCTTCACGAGACGCTGTTGGATTCTGCCAGTATTCATGAAAAATGCTCGGTCCCTCGGCTTGAATTTCACCATCTTCCCCGATGCGCAGGCGCACGTTGTCGAGCGCCCGACCCGCCGAATCCAGACGTCGCCCATGTAACGGGTTCATCGTGAGAATGGGTCCGGTCTCTGTCAGGCCGTAACCTTGGAGAACCCTGACGCCCATGCGCTCCCA
>Ga0187781_10002723_pt1 | contig 13368 bp, 13 predicted proteins | sample 0715_SJ02_MP02_2_FD_132447 | JGI IMG/M metagenome (GOLD analysis project Ga0187781, IMG submission 132447) | Tropical peat soil microbial communities from peatlands in Department of Meta, Colombia - 0715_SJ02_MP02_20_MG | ecosystem: Environmental > Terrestrial > Soil > Wetlands > Peat | place...
CCAGCATAACGGTACGTACAAGGCCGACTGCTACCTGCCCTCGGGCACTTACGGTGTCCTGGGCACAGAGATCATCAAAAGCCTAAAGTTGACGGCCGGAGGGTCCGGGTACACCAGCACGCCTACTTGTACGCTCGCCGCACCGCCAAACCTTTCCAAGTACCTCTCGCCCACCGGTACCACAATTTATGCCGGCGGAACACAAGCGACGTGCAAGGTAGCCATCAACACAAAAACCCACGTCGTCAAATCGATCACTCTGAGCAGCGGGGGCAAAGGTTATACCGGAGTTCCCATCTGCACCATATCGGGCGGAGGCGGTACGGGCGCAACCTGCACGGCCGTCATTACCCCGACGGTTGCACCAACGACGTATCAACCCTCGTTCGGTGCCACGCCAGGTTGGGATATGGCGACCGGCCTCGGCAGCGTCAACGCTTATAACCTGGTTCAAAATTCAGCCTGGTAAGGCGGCAACGCAAATCGCGGTTTACCCACAAGGGCACGGCCACCGGTCGTGCCCTTTTCTTCAACTATCCTGCCAGCCGTTCCATTTCTTCTTCCCCAATCACCGAGACGCCCAGTTCACGGGCCTTGTCGAGCTTCGATCCCGCGTCGGTTCCCGCCACTACATAATCGGTCTTTTTGCTGACCGAGCCTGAGACGCGCCCGCCCGCGTCTTCGATCATTTTTTTTGCTTCGTCGCGCGTGTGCCGCAGGAGCGTCCCGGTGAGAACAAATGTTTTTCCCGTAAGTTTCGTGCCCTTTTCTTTCTTCTTTCCCGTGAACGTTAGTCCAGCCTTGCGCAGATCGCCGACCAGCTTGCGATTATGTTCATCGCCGAAGAACTCTACGATGCTTTCGGCGATGCGCGGGCCGACCTCGTTGACTTCCTCCAACTCCTCGGTGCTTGCCTTCATGATCGCGTCGAGCGAGCCGAAGTGTTCCGCCAGAAACTGCGCTGTGCGCTCCCCGACGAAGCGAATCCCCAGGCCATAAATGACGCGTTCCAAGGGTAGTTTCTTCGAGGCTTCGATTTCGCCCAGCACATTCTCGGCCGACTTGTCGCCCATCCGTTCGAGTTGCAGTAAATCGTCCTTGGTCAGCCGATACAAATCCGCCACGTTCTTGACCAGGCCGCGCTCGGTGAGCTGATTGACCAGAGCTTCGCCCAACCCGTCAATATCCATCACATGCCGCGAAGCGAAATGCAGAATGGTGCCCAGTAGTTTGGCCGGACAGTTCGCGTTTACGCAGCGGTGATCGGCCTCGCCCGGTGTGCGCACGACATTGCCGCCGCACACTGGACAATGCGACGGCATTTCAAATAACTTATGCCCGCGTGGATGATCCTTATCCTCGACGACCTTGACCACCTTCGGAATCACATCTCCACCGCGCTCAACCTCGACCCAATCGCCGATCTTCACCCCCAGCCGCTCGATCTCATCCATGTTGTGGAGCGTCGCGCGTGAAACGGTTGTCCCGCCAATCGCAACCGGCTTCAGCCATGCGACCGGAGTCAGCTTGCCGGTGCGGCCGACCTGGGGAACGATATCCTCCACGAGCGTCACCGCGCCATGCGCCGCAAACTTGTACGCAATCGCCCACCTCGGAGCCTTCCCGGTAAATCCCAACTCATCCTGCAACGCCGTCCGATCGACCTTTACGACGATGCCGTCAATTTCATACGGCAGTGACTCGCGTTTCCCCTCCCAGCTCTGAATAAATTTCCAAACTTCATTCAGATTTTTGGCGAGCTTGCGATTGGGATTGACTTTGAATCCGGCCGCTTCAAGTGCATCCATGGTTTTCGACTGCCGGTCGAAATACGTGTGGCCATCGCGCAGCAGCATGTAAGCGAAATAATCCATGCGCCGTTGTGCCGTGATTGAAGGTTCGAGTTGCCTCACTGTTCCCGCCGTGAAATTTCGGGGGTTCGCAAATGTCGCCAGCCCCTCCCGCTCGCGCTCCTCATTCAACTTGCGAAACGCCGCAATGGGCATCAGCATCTCGCCGCGCACTTCAAAATCAGCCGGAATTCCGGCTTTCTTCAGCTTGTCTCTCGAAATCGATAACGGCACGGAGCGCACCGTGCGCACATTTAGAGTCACGTCCTCGCCCACCGAGCCGTCGCCGCGTGTAATCCCGCGTTCCAGCCGGCCGTCACGATAAACCAGCGCCAGCGACATGCCATCCAGCTTGAGCTCGCACATGTACTCAACCTCGCTGCGGCCGCTCAGTTCGTGCACTCGCCGTTCCCAATCGCGCAGTTCCTCTTCGCTGTAAGCGTTGTCGAGCGAGAGCATCGGCGAAGAATGCTTCGCCTTCATGAACCCTTCGCGCGGTTTGCCGCCTACGCGCTGCGTCGGCGAATCCGATGTAATCAGCTCCGGATGCTCCGCCTCCAGGCGTTTTAGCTCGTTCATCAGAGCGTCAAATTCGGCGTCCGTTATTGCGGGATTATCCTGCACGTAGTAGAGGTATTCGTGGTGGCGGATCTTTTCGCGGAGGGATTCGATCTTTTTTTCGAGCGCAGCAGACATGACGGAGGAGATTATAGTGTGGGAGGTTCGGTTCCCAGTTCTCTGTTCCCAGTCCCGGTGTTTCGAGTCGGACTGGGGCAGGAAAGACCACTTCAGCTCCGTGCACGCAAGCAACCCGTGGGTCTGCTGGAGAATCGCTTGCCTGAGACCTGACTACAGCCTTTTCGCCTTGCGAATCCGCTCGCGCCCGATCGCGGCGCGGCCCACGTTTGAGGGTGGTTTGGGAGCGCCCTCCAGATGTTCTTTCAGTGCGGTCGCGTTATTGTGCTCCTGCATGCGCGAGGCATAGAGCAGAGTAATTTTCTTACTCCCGCTTGCGATCTCGTACAACTTCTCGACCGCGGCCGCAGCCTTCGGTGCCGCCAATTCTTTCATATATCTGCGTCGAAACTGCGCCCACGCCCCGGGATTGGCATGAAACCACTGCCGCAACTCGTTGGATGGCGCGAGATCGCGCAGCCAATACTTGATCTTCGCCGTTTCTTTCCTCAACCCACGCGGCCACAGGCGATCCACCAGCACGCGGACCCCGTCGGAGGCAGCCGGCGGTTCGTACACGCGTTTGACCGCTACGGTCATCCTGCCCGTATTATCCTACCGTTACGCGTTCGCGCGCGAACGTTCCAACACCATGTCCAGTGTGAAAGTCTTTTCTCCCGGCTTCCTTTTCTCATTGGCGACAGCCACCGCTATCGCCGTCCTCATGTTCTCGGCTTGCGACGTTGAGCGGCGCAAATCGGATGCTGAACTCGGCCTCAATCCCCAGCAGGCTGCCGGCCGCAAGCTCTATGACAACTATTGCGACCGCTGCCACGAGCCCTACTCCTCGCGCGGAAAGAAAGGCCCCAGCATGAAAGGTGTTTTCAAGCGCCAGTACCTCGAACTGAGCGGACTTCCTGCCAACGACGACCGTATGTTCGAAATCATTAAGTACGGCCGCTCCAAGATGGAGGGCTTCGGCCAGGTCATGACCGACCAACAGATCAAAGACCTGATCGCCTACATGCACACGCTATAGTCCATCTGGAGCGGACACTCCGGTCCGCTCCGTGTCATAATCCCGTCCGTGCTTGCAAGTTCGCATTCCGTCCTTCTTCGGAGGCTCCCCTCAACCGACGAGCTTCTCCAGCATCCGGAACTCCGCTCGCTCGCCGCGCGCGATGGGCATACCGCTGTTGTCGACGCCATCCGTGTTGTCCTTGCCCGTCTGCGCCATGAAATTGCCGAGGGAGGGCTCGACGAAAATTCACTCGGTCTGGCCTTGGCTGGTCTGCCAGCTGTTGTCGAGCGGCAGCTTCGCCAATCGTTGGCTTACTCGCTGGGCCCGGTTATCAACGCTACGGGCGTAATCCTCCACACGAATCTAGGACGCGCACCACTCGCCGCTGCAATCTTCGATCATATCCGCCAAACGGCCCTGACTTATTCCAACCTCGAATTCGATCTGGCGAAGGGCGAGCGAGGCAAGCGCGATGTCCACGTGGACCGGCTGTTTCAGAAGCTGTTTACGGAACTCACGGACGGCGCCGGAAAGCCTGCACTTTCCACCATCGTGGTCAACAACAACGCCGCTGCCGTCCTGCTCGCTCTTAATTCTCTAGCCGAAGGCGGCGAGGTGATCGTCTCCCGCGGTGAACTCGTCGAAATCGGAGGTTCGTTCCGCATCCCCGATGTTATGGCCAAGTCGCAGGCCACCTTGCGGGAGGTCGGTACCACCAATCGCACTCGCATCTCCGACTATGAGCGTGCCATCACTGACCGAACGCGTCTGTTGCTTCGCGTTCACCGCTCCAACTTTGCCATCAGCGGATTCACCGAGCAGCCGTCACTAAGAGAGCTAGTTGAGCTGTCGCGGCGACGCGATCTTCCTCTGATGGAGGATTTGGGCAGCGGTGCCTTGGTCGATCTTCAATCCTTCGGCATTGCCAATGAGCCGAGCGTCCTCGATAGTCTTCGCGCCGGTGTTGAGCTGGTTACCTACAGCGGAGACAAGTTGCTAGGAGGGCCACAGGCGGGCCTGATTACAGGACGTCTCGATCTCGTCGCACGGCTTCGTTCCAACTCGCTCTTCCGCGCATTACGGGTCGATAAACTGACATATGCAGCTTTAGAAGCGACACTCTTCGCCTACGTGAAAGGCGACCACGATGCGATTCCCACGTTGCGCATGATGCAGTTATCCAAGGATGAAATCGCCCAGCGCGCCCAGGCGCTCGCCGCACAGATCACTCCGCCAAAGCTAAAGCTCGAGCTTCTCGACGGTCAATCCGTCATCGGAGGCGGCGCCGCGCCGACTGCCGTCCTCCCTACGTGCCTGATTGCCCTCACCCATCGCGACCTGAGCGCCGACGAGCTCTGCACCCTCCTCCGCGACTCCGATCCGCCTGTGATAGTCCGCGTGGAAGCAGGCCGCGTGCTCCTCGATCTGCGTACGGTTTTTGCGGAACAGGATTCAGAGATAGCCGAAAAGCTGAATTTCCTTGCGCGAACAGACACTCCGGGGCCGGCCGAGTGAAGAAACTCACAATGACTAGTGATATAAGTCACAGACCGGATGTTCATGGCGTTCGATAGTAGGCGTGCACAGAAAGGTTGTGCGGTATGTCGGCGCTCCCCCTTTTGCTTTGCCTGGTGTTCGGCTTCTACGCCGTTTTTGGCTTCTTCGTTTATCGCCAGCTTTCCAAACCGAGTTGCCGTCTCTGTTCCTTTCGGTATCTGTGTCCAAATCGGCTGCGGGGAAGTGCTCGCTTCACTGCATTGCCTGTCTGCATTCAGCGCGCCCTCATGGAAGCGGCTCGCTCCCGCCAATCGAGAGAGGATTGCCAACTCCCCAATCCGCGTTGACAATAGCGCCATGATTCTCGGCACCGGTGTGGACATTGCGGAAGTCCCGCGCATTCGCCAATCCATCGAGCGGCACGGAGAACGCTTCCTGCGCCGCATCTTCACCGAAGGCGAGATCCGTTACTGCGAGTCAAAGGCACGCCGTTATGAAAGTTACGCGGCCCGTTTTGCCGCCAAAGAAGCCGGGATGAAGGCGCTCGGAACCGGCTGGAGCCGCGGCGTCCGCTGGCGCGACATCGAAGTGGTTCGCCCAAAGGGCCAGCGTCCCACGATGCAGTTTCACGGTCAGGCCGGAGAGATTGCGGCTAAGCTGGGCACGAAAAACATAGCACTTTCGCTCACCCACACCGTCGACCAGGCTCTCGCCCACGTGATACTGGAAAACTGAGCTTCATCACTTCGCTGCTATTGCTCCTCCCTGCCGTACTTCACCCCCGGATACACGTGACTGAACAGAATCCACAGCACTGCGATCAGCGCGAAAACCAGGCAACTTCCCTCCGGCCCGACCGAGCCGCCGGTTAACCATACCGGCCCGTGAAACGAGGAATTAAGAAGATGTCCGGGCAATACGGTGCCGCTGTCCGGCACGGAGTAAAGAAAGCTTTCTCCCCAGTCCCAGGCCATGTGAAAACCGACAGCCCACCACAAAGTTCCGGTGCGCCGCAACGTAAGACAAAAGAAGAAGCCGATGGCCACGACGGCAACGAGACCAATCTTCTCTTCGCCCGGATTGATGCCGTGGATCGCGCCGAAGATAATCGAGAGCAAGGTGGCAGCCGGCCAGAAATTCATGCATCTTGTAAGGACCCACTGCGAGTATCCGCGCATCATGAAGTCTTCAAAGAACGCCGTGATCGTGAAGAACACTGCGTAAAAGAGGGCGAGTTTCAGAACGCGCACTCCGTGCAAGTGGAATGTACCGAACGAAAATACTCCCAGCGCCCGCAGGGCCAGCAACAGAACACTCAACGCGCTGATTCCCCAAATCGCTCCAACCCAAAAGTTCTTTCCAAACGCTGCCCTTACAGGCAGACCAAAATCACCAAAGGAACGCCGCTCGATGCGCGCCATGACAAATCCGGGCAGAACGGCGGCCAGCATCAAACGGACTTCGCCCGCCATGTCCCACCACAAAGAACTACTCAGCTTGAATCGCAGACTACCCATGAGGGAGTTGAACGCCGACAGAGCAACCAGGCCCAGCAGGATATAGATCAACCAGCGTCCGCCTGCATAGAGCCCCTCCGGGCCCACAAAGATTTTCGCGAGCGGCGACGGCGCAGATTCCAGACGACCGTTCGCGACAGGAGCTCTAGCAAAGGAATTCGTCTGCGGTTTCGGTAAAGGCGACTCGTCCGGCGGTGGCGAGCCCGAATGTGAATGAGTATCCATCAAAGACTCCGACATGGTAAAACACTCCGTTTGACCTTGATACGCCGTTTTCTCGATCCCGAGTCGATCGGATCGCCGCAATTCATTGCCGCGGCGCTCCTGCTCGTCTACCTGTTAGAGTGCGCGTGGCTCATCCACGTGGAAGCCGTGCACGGGTCGCTGCCCGATTCGGTTCATGACCTTTGCATTTACCACGGACTCGAACAATGGAAGACCGGCGCGCTCGCGGGCACGCCGGAGACGCTACATTCGGAATCGGTCACTGGCGTGCCGTCTTCCGCTTATGCCGGCCATCTTCGCGTGCGTGACGGCTATGATCAGGACCGCTCCCCGCTCTACTATCTGACCTGCGCCGAGCCATTTCTGGTGAAACCATCTTCTTTGCGCACCGAGTCGCCGCTGGGACAGCTCTGGGCCACCACGCCATACCTATTCTTTGGCGTGATGCTTGGAGGCTCTCTCTGGTATGTCTCGCGCCGGCTCTACGGCAATGCAGGAGGATTCGTCGCACTCACGCTCTTTTGTTTCTCGCCTGGAACGATTCTGAGCGTCGCTGGAGCCCCAAACCTCGGCGAGATCGGCGGCACATGGGGCGCCTTTGGCACTGTCTTCACCGCGATTGCCGTGGCGCACACGCTCTATGCTCCCCGCGAAGTCATCCTCTGGAATTCCCGCCGGATTCTTCTGCTCGGTTTGTCGCTAGCGCTGGCCGTGGGGAATCAGTTCTCGTTGGCGGTGATCGCTGTGGCGGCTTTGCTTCTCATGTTTTGGGTTGCGCCGGTTCGCCCTCGCGCCGTAATTGTCATCTGGTCGACTGCCATCGCGGTTGGAGCGGCACTGCTGTTCGCGGCTTACTCTTTCCGGCCCGCGCTTTTCTGGCAGTCGACGCGGTATGCCCGCTGGATTGACATCGAGCTACGAGCTCTCACCATGGGCGCCTCTTATTTGCGGACGATCAAATCGCTGGCGGCTGATAGTCCGGCCTTGATGCTGGCCCTGCCCGCGGCCCTGATTACATATTTCGCCTGGAAGCGCACCCGCTACTTTGGCAACACTGCTCCGCTCGCGATCTCCACACTCCTGTTCTTTCTTGCCATCGCTTCCCCCGGTTTTCCTGGCCGGGGATTTCATCTTGTTCTGCTGGTTTTTCTTTTCGTCTTCGTCGCCGGCGTGTTCGCCGATCTGATGGAGACTCGCCGAGGGCTGCTCGTGGGCGCGAGCATATTCGGCCTGTTGAGCGCGGCAGCGCTGAGGAACTTGATACAACTGGCGTTCCTTCGCTAGCACCGTGACTGCATCCCGCTGATACCTGAGCGCATAAAGCACTCTGCTGTCATCCTGAGCGAAGCAACATCATAGCGAAAGCGACGATCCTGCGGAGTCGAAGGATCCCTACGTCTTCCTGACATCTTGCGCCAGAATGGGTCCTCCACTTTCGCACCTCATAGTACTGGCGCCGAAAGTTCGCGAAAGGTCGAACACCGCGGGTTAAAATAACCCAACCATCAACCGGGGGTGGGAACAACGATCACAAGGCAGCGCTGGCCAGATGCCCCTCGAACAAACTGCAACCAAGACCATCTACGTTACGCGCACCGGCTTGCCTCTCAGCTTCAAATTTGACTGGCCTTTTCGCCATGCCACATCCGGCGCCGATTTTGATGTGCTCCACACCGAAATCACCTTGGAAAACTCCGGAGGCCTGCACGCGCTGGTCGCGGTCAATCTCTCAGCCACGCTGCGCGAGATTCTGCCTTCTCTCGACAAGAAAGAGACAGAAGCGCCGGTCATTGATGCGCTGCGGAAAGAGGTGGACCGCCTACAGATCGAGTTTCAGAAATCCGCCAAGCTCGTGCCAGTGCATTTTTCCAGCCGGCATTACGATTTCAAGCGCCAGCAGTGGGTTTTTGGCAAGGCCAGCGACGAAGAAATGGCACGCCTCATAAAGCGTAAAGTGTACTGGCAGACCAAACTCGTTGGGGGAGACGTCTGGCTAGGCGATGCGACCGAGGCTCTGTACCTTGAAACCACATCGGGCCACCTTGCGGACGTCGCGGCGGGATTAGCCAAACAAAACCTGTTCACCTTGGCCCGCCGCTGGGCAACTGCCTTGCCCGCCCTCATGGATCAGCGTGACCGCTTCGAAAAAGAGATGGCTGACACCGCTCGCCAGTTAGAACAGAAACACGCCTTCGAGCGCGGCTAGCAAGAAAACCGAAAAAGGGGTTCGCCTTACAACTTTGCAATGCAGCTCCTTAAAGTGTGCCAACTAAGTGGCGGAACATCCTGCGAACATGAGGTGTCCAATCCCTTAGACACGCGCGTGCCGTTCCCAAACCAAAGAGGAGAGTTCGATGGCATTCTCGACGGCAGGCGGTGGTCCGTGTACGCCCCAAATGAACGTCACGCCCCTGATTGACGTTCTGCTGGTGTTACTGATTATTTTCATGGTGGTGGTGATTAACGAAAGACCGACTGGCCTGGAGGCGCAGATTCCGCAGCCGGTGCCGCCGGGAGCAAAAAACATTCCGCCGCCACAGACGACCATCGTAATCCAAGTGCGGCATGCGCCCGTGGGCGCCGAGCACCCGCTGGTGAAAATCAACGAAGAAGCTGTGGAGTGGGACCGTCTGCGCGAGCGGCTGCGCGACATTTTCGCAATTCGAGTGGAGCGGATTGCTTACATCGAGGCCGATGACGATATCGATTTCCAGGAAGTCGCCGACGTGATCGCCACCGCCCGCATCGCGGGTGTGGACCGGATGGGGTTGCTGACAGACGATGGGAAACATGCGGTGGTGAGGGGATAAAAAACTTCTAACCCGAGTGCGGACATCAACGTTTGGAAGTGTGCGCATGCAAAAGATGAGACACGAGCCGATACAGTCCCAACAAGGCTAGCGCGACCAAAACGCCAATACCTGCGACCACGTCAGCAATTTGCTCGTTAGGTTTGTGCTGGTTGGCGATGAGTCGCGCGGCAAGAACAATGGCCGCAGCCAACACCACGAGCAAGAGACGTCGGGCTCTTGGCAATGGTTCCCAGGCGGGAAGTACACGATCCCGAGCCCACATGTATCCGACGGCGCCCAGCAGAACAGCGATGATGCAGAGGAGTATGAAGCTCCAGCCATGCAATCGCTCCATGTACATGCTTACAACGGCAAGGAACGCTGCGAGAATGGCTGCGGCCGGGATCAGCGAACGCCACTGAGGAGATCGGTCCACGAGATCATTTTATGCCTCACGAGTCACACCGCTTTCAGCGCTTCGTGTTGGAGGTACTTGCTGCAGCCTCTCGCTTGGCCTCGAAATAGAGGTTGCAGATGGAAAAGATGATGGTGTTGTGGTTCTTGAGGAGAACATCATCACCAGGGACTTCAGACGGTTCGCCGGGAAGTCCGGACGTGGTCTCCTCATGGTTGATGACCACATGTCTCGCGGTCGCTGCCTTGATGCCGAGTTGGCCGAAATTTACTTGGGAACTGTTTACCCCCTGGCCTGAATTCTCATCGTGGAATTGCTTTGCAGTAACAATAGATTCGGCGGCAGTCGGATGCCTGTCAATCTTGTCTTTCCACCGAAAGAGGTCTGCTTTGTACTCGATTTCAGTACCAATGATCGCTCTCGCTTCTGTTTCTCCCCAGCAGGAGATTGTCGAAGTGGGAACTTCGTGTCGAACAACCCAGGTTCCCCATAATTCGCTCGGGATGGTCTGTGCTATTGCGGCGTTCGCAAGCGATACAAAGGTAATAGTCAGACAGAGCATTCTTGTCATGTATACACCACGTCGAAAAATATCTTCGTTCTTACCCTACTCGCTTGCCCTGCTTTTGATCCAGATTGGCGTGCCGACGAAACCGAACACGCGGCGAATCTGGTTTTCTATAAACCGCTCGTAGGAGAAATGCAGCTTCACGGGACGGTCGGTGAAGAGGACGAACGTGGGCGGAGCGACGGCGGCCTGCGTCAGGTAGTAGATTTTCACGCGCTTGCTCGCGGGCACCGAGGCGCGGTCGAAATCGACGGACTTGAGGAAGCGGTTCATTTCGGCGGTTGAGATGCGCTTGCGGCGCTCGGCCGCGACCTGCTCGATCAGCGGCAGGAGCTTCTCCGTGCCCTTGCCGGTGTGCGCTGAGATGAAGACAACTGGCGCGTAGTCGAGAAACTTCAGCCCGTAGCGCAGGCGCTGCTCGTAAACCGCTCGATCCTGCGGACGCTTTGAATCTTGAATTCGCGCTGCTCGCGACTGGCTGATGGCGCGCTTTTCGCCGCTGGCGACCAGATCCCATTTGTTGACGACAATAATGACGGAGCGTCCGCTTTCATGCGCGTATCCGGCAATCGTCGCATCGAGCCCGCTCGCGCCCTCGGTTGCATCGACCATGAAGAGCGCAATGTCCGCCTCTTCGAGGTGCTTGCGCGACATGACAACCGAGAGCTTCTCGGCCATGAGGCGTGTTTTGCCCTTGCGTCGAATGCCCGCGGTATCGATAAAACGAATCCGGCGCCCGTTGTATTCGATGGCTTCATCGACAGCGTCGCGCGTGGTTCCGGGAATCGGGGAAACGATGGCGCGTTCGGAGCCGGTGAGCTGATTGAGCAGCGTGGACTTGCCGACGTTGGGATGGCCGATGATGGCCACTTTGACTTCGGCTCTTGGCTCTAGGCTCTCGGCTTTCGCGAGATCGTTGTCCGGCGTTGGTTCGGAGTCAGAACCATCGTCGGTGGCTGGGCGTTGGTCGTTGAACAAATCGTCGTCCTTCGTCGTTCGTCCTTCGTCCCTCGCACTTCGTCGTTCGCGTTTCGCTGTTCGTTTTTCGCCAGTCGATCGAATGGATACGTGTTCGCTTTCCTCCGTGGCTTCAGTGCCCTCCGTGGTGGCGGCTTTTGCCGGCAGCGTCTCAAGGATGGCGTCGAGCAGATCGTCCAACCCGCTCCCATGCTCGGCCGAAACCGGGAACACTTCCCGAATCCCCAGTCCATGGAACTCTCCAACCAGCGGCGCCTGCTTGTCGGTATCGATCTTGTTGACCGCCAGAAACAGCGGCTTGCCTGTGCGCAGCAGCAGGCGCGCCAGTTCACGATCCGGCCCGGCGATTTCGCTGCGCCCATCGACCAGCATCACGATCGCAGCAGCCTCATTGAGCGCGACACGAGCCTGGCGGAAGATTTCGGCGGGGATAAGATCCTTTTCCTCGGGAATGATGCCGCCCGTATCGACCACGCGAAATTCGCGCCCACGCCATTCGGCGTTGCCGTAAAGGCGGTCGCGGGTAATACCGGGCTCGTCGCCGACAATGGCGCGACGAGAGCCGGTGAGCCGATTAAAGAGCGTGGACTTGCCGACGTTGGGGCGCCCGACGATGGCAACTAATGGGACTGCAGACGAGTTCGAGGGGCTTGGCTTCACTGAGAACCAACGACTGAGAGCTGGTTGCGGCTTGACTTCACCGAGAACTGAGAACTGACGACTGAGAACTAGTTATTATAGAGACTTCGTGTCCTCCACTTCCCATTCCGTATCGTCGAGCGCGGGATTCTCGCTCTACCAGTTCTTTGCGCCGGGCGGCGTTCTCTCCAAGACACATCCTGCTTACGAATTCCGCCGCGGCCAACTGCAAATGGCGCAGGCCGTCGAAGAGGCGCTCAGAGAAAAGCGGCATCTGATCGTCGAGGCCGGGACGGGCACGGGCAAAACGCTGGCGTATCTGTTGCCGGTGATCCGCTCGGGCAAGCGGGTCATCATCTCTACTGGGACAAAGAATCTACAGGAGCAGTTGTTCTTCAAGGACGTGCCTTTTCTGGAGCGGGCGGTCTACGGGGACACAGCTTTGCAGGACGGGCAAGACGCCCGTCTCTCCAATCGTCTTTCGGTGTGCTACATGAAGGGCCGCAACAACTATCTGTGCCGCAAGAAGCTCTATGAGCTGACGGACCAGCCGGTGCTCAGCGGCCTGGAAGAGATCGAACATTTTCGCGCTATCGCAGCATGGGAGAAGACGACCGGCACAGGTGACCGATCGGAACTCGCCGAACTGCCTGAGGCGAGCGCGCTCTGGCCCAAGCTCGATGCACGGGCCGATACTTGCCTCGGACAGAAATGCAAAGAGTGGGAGCGGTGCTTCATCACGGAAATGCGGCGGCGCGCGGCTGAGAGCGACATCATCATCGTCAATCATCATCTCTTTTTCGCCGACCTCGCTATCAAGCTCGAAGCCGACGGAGCGCCCGACGCGGGCGTTCTGCCCGATTGCGGAGCGGTTATTTTCGATGAGGCACACGAACTGGAAGAAGTCGCTGGCAACTATTTCGGCATTTCGGTCAGTAACCAGCGCATGGAAGAGCTGGCGCGCGATACCGAACACCTGCTGCAACGCGAGAAGCTATACACGCCGCAGATGTCGGGTGCAATCCAGTCGCTGCGCGAGCGTTCGCAGTTGTTCTTCTCGCTGCTGCCGGCTCAGGAAGGACGCGTGGCGTTCGACGCTCGCCGTGAGTTCCTGGAGGAGAACGGGGATGAGTTTCTCGCGCTCAATCAGTCGCTGACCCGGCTCTGCGCCGAGTTCGAATGCCTTGCACA
>Ga0187781_10002724_pt1 | contig 13368 bp, 12 predicted proteins | sample 0715_SJ02_MP02_2_FD_132447 | JGI IMG/M metagenome (GOLD analysis project Ga0187781, IMG submission 132447) | Tropical peat soil microbial communities from peatlands in Department of Meta, Colombia - 0715_SJ02_MP02_20_MG | ecosystem: Environmental > Terrestrial > Soil > Wetlands > Peat | place...
AAGGCAGTAGGCAGTAGGCAGTAGGCAGTAGGCAGTAGGCAGTAGGCAGTAGGCAGTAGGCAGTAGGCAGTAGGCAGTAGGCAGTAGGCAGTAGGCAGTAGGCAGTAGGCAGACGGAGGATTTATGTTTCGACCATCACTGCGTTATGGGCTCGCAGGGAGCGCCATGCTGTTTCTTGTTCTGGCTCAACCACAATCCACGTCTGACGGCGAGGGCCTTCAAACTTCGGCGGCAACGGGCGCGATGACCCAAGGCGATAAGCATCCCCTGCAATCTATTCCCTATGAACCCGGCCTCGATCTGAACTCAATGGATCGGACTGCCAACCCTTGCGACGACTTCTATCAATATGTGTGCGGCGGCTGGATGAAGAACAACCCCATCCCGCCTGACCAGCCGAGATGGAGCGTGTATTCGAAACTCGCGGACGAAAACCAGCAGTTTCTGTGGGGCATTCTGCTGCAGGCGTCGGACCCGCACCGCAACCGCAATACCTCCGAACAGAAGATCGGTGACTATTTTCAGGCCTGCATGGATGAGCCAGCCATCGAGAAGCTTGGCGCCGCTCCTCTCGAAGCCGGACTCAAAGAAATTGGCGCGCTGAAATCGAAGTCGGACCTCGGGAAGTATCTAGGGCAGGAGCACTTGGCCATCGAGGGCAACCACATGCTTTTCGGCTTCGGGTCCAACCAGGATTTCGCCAACGCGTCGCAGGTGATCGCCTTTGTTGACTCGGGAGGACTCGGGCTCCCCGACCGCGATTACTACACCAAGACGGATCACAAGTCGCAGGAGATACGCGGCCAGTACGTGCGCCACGTGCAGAAGATGTTCGCATTGATGGGGGACCCCGGCTCGGCCGCCGCCGGAGAAGCCAAAACGGTGATGGCGATCGAAACGGCGCTGGCCGAAAAATCCCTGACCCAGGTGCAAAAGCGCGATCCCTACAACCTTTTTCACAAGATGGATCGCGCGCAATTGAAAGCGCTCACGCCGCACTTGGACTGGGACAACTACCTGGCCGCAGCCGGTGTGCCAGGCCTTCAGGTCTTCAACGTCACCGAACCGGCGTTCTATCGGGAATTGGACCGGCTGATCCAGACCGAAAGCCTGGACGAGTTGAAAACATACCTGCGCTGGCATCTGGCGCATGATGAAGCTCCTTATCTTTCGCAGAAATTTCAACAGGAGAACTTCGATTTCTTCAGCCGCAAGCTGCGGGGCGTCGACGCGATGCAGCCGCGATGGAAGCGTTGCGTGCGCTGGGTGGACCGCGACTTGGGAGAGGCTCTGGGACAAGTGTTCGTCGCCAAGACCTTCGGGCCCGACGTCAAAGCCCGCACCTTGAAGATGACCCGCGAGATCGAGGCGGCCATGGAGGACGACCTGAAAACGCTCGCGTGGATGGGCCCGGCCACCAAACAGCAGGCGCTCGAGAAGCTGCACGCCATCGTCAACAAAATCGGTTATCCCGACAAATGGCGCGACTACAGCAGGCTTGAGATAGTGCGCGGCGACTTCGCAGGAAATAAGAGCCGCAGCGCCATTTTCGAATCCCGTCGCGAGCTGGCCAAGATCGGCAAACCTGTCGATCGAGGTGAGTGGGAGATGACTCCGCCCACCGTCGATGCGTACTACGATCCCCAAATGAACGATATCAATTTTCCCGCCGGGGTTCTGCAGCCGCCGCTCTTCGACCCCAGGATGGACGACGCTCCGAATTACGGTAACACCGGAGGCACGATCGGCCACGAGTTGACCCACGGCTTCGATGACGAGGGTCGCCAGTTCGATGCCAAGGGAAACCTGCGCGATTGGTGGACAAAACAAGATGCCGCCCACTTTGACGAGCGCATCGCCTGTGTCCGGCAGCAGTACGCGCAATATATCGTCGTGGATGACGTTCACATCAACAGCAAGCTCACCAGCGGCGAGGATGTGGCTGATCTCGGGGGGTTGTTGCTCGCTTACATCGCCTGGAAAAAAGAAACCACGGGGCAGAGTCTGAAGCCCATCGACGGGCTCACTCCCGAGCAGCGGTTCTTCATTGGCTACGGGCAGTGGACCTGTGAGAACGACCGGCCGGAAGATCTGCGGTTGAATGCCACTATTAATCCGCATTCACCCGGCAAGTATCGCGTAAATGGCATTGTTTCCGACCTGCCCCAATTCCAGCAGGCCTTTGGCTGCAAGGCAGGCCAACCGATGGTGCGGGCCAAGATGTGCCGGGTGTGGTAGCCGGCCGGCCTTCTAGGACCAGACCCGACCAGGGCGGCAATGAACGATTCGGCATCGGTCGTCCTGAGCCAGGGAAGGATCCCAGCGGCTGTTCTCAGCTCGTTGCGGGGCGATGCCCAAGCGACGCTCCGCAAGGTCTGTATACATGTATAGGCCATCGTGCTAGCTAGTTCCCTTCCCGGCTCCGTATTCTTTCACCTCGCCGTCCACAGCTACGGCGACAAACCGGTTGGTCGCGACATCCTTGAACTGCACAACCACGTGGCCGCCGCGCGCGAGTTGGCCCCATCGGCTGGGCTTGTTGGGATTCTGCTCAATCGCTGCGTACTGTCGTCCGTCCATGGTGAAGGTCACGGTCCTCAGGAGCTGGCCGCTTGTGTAGCGAACCGGGAGCGGCTTACCCTCAACTTCGCCCTCATCGCCGGCCATCATCTGCCGGGCGATAGCGCTTAGCTGTAAGCGGTCCAACATGTTTACACTCCTCACCGCTGCCAAGTGGCAGACGGGGCGCCCGGCTCAACTGCGTGCTCGCCTCTATCCGAGCCCGGCTGCCGCACCGCCCTGTGCCTCGGCCGCTTTCTTCGGTGCGAATTCACGATGGGCGCTAGGGGCGCGATGCGTCCCTCGCTTCCAGTTTCGCCGCTTCTTCCCGGATCCGTTTCCAGGCGCGTTCGACGTGACGAGATTCGGTATAAGTCTGGCCGACGCAAAAGCGGATGATGAAACGGCCGTTCAGCTTCGTGTGGGTCAAATACAAATCGCCGCTTCGATTGAGGGCCTCGAGCAACGCCTCGTTGAACGCGTCGCCGGCGCGGTGGCGGAAACAGACCAGGTTTAGAGGCGCTGGGGCAGCCAGTTCGAACCGCTCGTCCTGCTGCACCCAAGTGGCGAACTCCTGGGCCAAGGCCACGTGGCGGCGAACCTGGTAACACAAGCCCTCGACGCCGTAATGTCGAATCACAAACCAGAGCTTTAAAGCGCGAAAGCGTCTGCCCAACGGCACCTGCCAATCGCGATAGTCGATCACGGCGCCCGACTCGGTCGCCTTGTTACGAAGATAATCGGGCAGAATCGATAAAGCGTCGATCAACTCCTTGCGCCGAGCCACGTAGAAACAGTCGCAGTCGAAATTCGTAAACATCCACTTATGCGGATTGAAGCAGTAGCTGTCCGCGTACTCGAGGCCCGCGTTGATGTAACGGAACTCGGGACAGAGCGCCGCGGTGCCGGCCATGGCGGAATCCACGTGCAGCCAGATGTCCTGCTCCTGGCATACGCGCCCAATTTGCGGCAAGGGGTCGAGGGCGTTGGAGGACGTGGTCCCGACCGTGGCGCAGACAATGCATGGCGCCTTTCCGGCTTGCCGGTCGCGAGCGATCTGCGCCGCCAAAGCTTCCGGGCGGAGAGCGAAACACGCGTCAACCTCAATGCGCCGCAGGTTCTCGTCACCGAGCCCAGCGATCCGGACGGCTTTCTCAATCGAGGAATGAGCCTGGGGCGAAGCATAGACAACCAGTTCGCCCCTGCACCCATGCGTATTGCTGTCGAGGCCCGTGGCTCTCTCACGCGCCGCGAGGATCGCGCAGAGCGAGGCGCTGGAGGCACTGTCCTGAATGACCCCGCCGCCCGCGGAGGTGGAAAGGAATTTCTCCGGCAAGCCGAGCATGTGAACCAACCAGTCGAGCACGTGGGTTTCGAGTTCGGTGCAGGCTGGACTTGTAGCCCATAGCATTCCCTGAACTCCCAGCCCGGACGAGAGCAGATCGCCCAAGATGGCGGGAGCGGAGGCGTTGCACGGAAAAAAGGCAAAGAAGTTGGGCGACTGCCAATGCGTTATGCCCGGCAGAATCAACTTCTCAACATCGCGCAGCAGGGATTCGAAGGGTTCACCACTCGCGGGAGGTTCCTGGGGAAGCGAAGCTCGGATTTCTCCGGGCTGGACTCGAGACGACACGGGGTACGATTCGATGCGCTCGTAATAGTCCGCGATCCAGTCAATCACCGCCCGGCCGTTGCGGCGAAACTCCTCGACGCTCATGTGGTAGCTCTTCTCGCTCGACATCGCTATATCCTCCCCGGCGCCGGAAAGTGGGGTTCAGCACCAGACGACCGACCACCAGCAACGGACAGTTCCCAGCTTTCTGCCTTCGGCTCTCTGAAAATTACTACCGGTCGATTGTACCGCAGATGACGCGGCCTTGCGGCGGGTTGAAGCGAGTGGCGCCGATGGCTTTGTTGACGTTTCACTGCCTGGCGTAGATGTGATATATCTATTGGGACCTACGCATGTGGCCTTGACCCTGAAGGGCTGATCTCACTATTTCACGACGAGGTTCCTATGATTCTCCCGCTCACCCCGGTGCGATTGAAACGGCACGCCGCTCAGATTTTTGGCAGCAAAGAGGGCGTGGTGTGCGGTCAGCAACGATTCACTTACCGCCAATTCAATGAACGCTGTGACCGGCTATCGAACGCCCTGCTCAGGCTGGGCATTGGCAAGGGTGATCGCGTTGCTTACTTGAGTTTCAACTGCCATAGGTTGCTGGAAGCGTACTTCGGCGTGCCGCAAATTGGAGCCATTCTCTTACCGATGAACATCCGGCTGAGCCCGGAAGAACTCGCCTATATCCTCAATGATGCAGAGCCGGGGATGCTCTTTTTCGATCCGGAGTTCATACCGCTGGTGGAAGCCTTGAGACCTCAGGTCCAGTCCGTCGAGCGTTACATACCATTGCGGGACGCCAAACCAGCCTGGGCTTACCCGAAGTTTTACGACGAGCTGCTCGCGGAGGCAGAACCCTTAGAAATCGACTACCGCGGCATTGAGGAGAACTCCGTGGCGGAACTCTTCTACACCAGCGGCACCACAGCCTACCCGAAGGGCGTCATGCTGACGCATCGCAATCTCTACCTGCATGCCTTCTATACGGCCGCGGCCTTGAACGGGAATGACAGCGAGGTCCACCTCTACACGGTTCCGCTCTTCCACGTCAACAGTTGGGGCGCCCCGCATATCATGACCTTGGCGGGCGGCCGTCACGTCATGATCAAGCGCTTCGACCCCGCAACCGTGATGGAGTTGATCGAGCGCGAGCGAGTGACGCGTCTGCAGGTTGTGGCCACGATGATCATTGCGATGCTCAATCACCCGGATTTTTCGAAGTTCGATTTGAGCAGCGTTAAGGAGATTATGATGGGCGGCGCCCCGACCAGCACGGCCCTTGTGCGGGAGATCGAGCGGCGGTTGCCCGGCTGCCGCGCTATCGGCGGTTACGGCCTGACTGAGACTTCGCCGGTCATCACCCTGGCGCGGCGCAAGGCGCACCGGGCCGGCGATTCTGAGGAAGTGCACGTGCGCCGCCAGGCCACCGCCGGTTATGCGTTCGCGGGCTCGGAAATACGGGTGGTAACACCGGATGGCCGTGATGTGAAACCTGACGAGCGGGAAGTCGGCGAGGTGGTGGTCCGCGGCGACGTCGTCATGGAGGGCTACTGGCGCCAGCCGGAGTCCACGGCCAACGTGATTCACGACGGATGGTTTCACACCGGGGATTTGGCCACCCTCGACGAAGAGGGCTATATCCTCATCGTCGATCGCGGCAAGGATATGATCCTGAGCGGCGGCGAAAACATCGCCTCGGCGGAAATCGAGCGGGTCATCTACGCCCACCCGTCGGTCATGGAATGCGCCGTCATCGCCGTTCCCGACGACACGTGGGGCGAAGTGCCGAAAGCCATGATCACCCTGAAGCCGGGCCTGCAAGCTGCCGAGGCTGAAATCATCGCGCTCTGCCGCCAGCACCTGGCGGGTTTCAAAGTCCCCAAAACCGTCGAAATCCTGGACAATCTTCCCAAGGGAGGAACCGGAAAGATCCTCAAGCGAGTGCTTCGCGAAAAGTACTGGATCGGACGTTCGCGACGGGTCCAGTGAGATGGCAACGCAGCGCAGACTGCTGACCACGTCTGGAGACTACCGAAGCTTGCACGAAATTGTCGTACCATGTAATAATGGCATATGCGTGCAACAAGACACCGATCGTCCCGTGTATTCACAATAAGTTTTCCCGAGGACCTGGCCAGGCAAGTTGACGCCGTGGCCAAGGAGGAGAGCCGCAATCTGAGCGAACTCTTCCGCGAGGCCTTCCGTACCTATCGAATTGAGAGAGTGCGTCGCCGTCTGCAAGCGGATCTCGAATATGCTCGTACTCGTAACCCCAAAGGCTACACCGAGGCGGACGTGGAGCGTTTGGTCGACGAGGAGCGCGGCCGCATGTTTGCCAAACGTTCGGGTGGCAAGTGATTGTCGTCGTGGATTCGGGTATCTGGATTTCGGCTTTGCACTTCGGCGGAACACCGCTCGCGGCGCTGGAAAAGGCACTCACGGAGGACCATGTTGCCATTTGTGAGCAGATCGAGGAAGAGGTGGCCCGGGTGCTCTCCAAGAAACTCGGATGGGAGATAAAGCGTGTTGAGGAAAGCCTGGGAATCTACCTGCAAAATGTGATCCGGGTGCCTGTTGCAGGTACGCTCCACGGCGCCTGCCGCGATGCTAAGGACGACGTGATCGTCGAGTGCGCGGTGAATGCAGGTGCAAGTTGCTCGTCTCAGGTGACAAGGATTTGCTGGCGCTCGCTAGCTTTCAAGGAGTTCGCGTTGTGTCCGCGGCCGACTACGTTCGGGGCTTCCACTAACAGGGGTTGCGCAACACACAGGAGATTCAAAGCTCCGGCGAAAGGGCTCGTAGTCCTTCGGCGAGGGCGCGGCCGATATTGGCCATGAGGTCGGGCCTGCCGTTCACCGCGTAGAAGCGGGGCGTAAGAGCCCAGATCTCCCTTACAAGGCGCCGCGGTACGACCTTGGTTTCAGGCCGCCGTTGCTCCAATTCAGTCAGAAGCATGGGCAGGACCTTATCGCTGAGGCGCAACGCCGTATCCACGACAAAGAGCGTCACGTGGGGCCGAAGCAACTGCACTCGGTCGAAAAAGGCGGCTATTTCCCGGTCGGCGAGGTTCTTGGGCGGAGAGGATTTCAGCTCCACGTACACCAGCTTGCCTTCCGCTGCCGCGAGGACGTCTAAGTCGCCCCCGATGCCTCGAGCGTGGAGCCTGACGCCCGCGGCCACATCAAAACCGAACCTCCGCTCGAGTTCACGCGACACGTACCACTCGAGGGTCCCGCCAAAGCTCTTTGCCGGGCGGACCAGGCGATAGCAGCCCTCTGGAAGCCGCTCTGCGAGGCCCAGTTCAGCAAGCGACTCCGCGCAGGCCCTGGCCCGCTGGCAATCGAGATATTGCGTCGCTGCCTCAGGCGCAAACCCTTCTGCTCTCTGAATGGCCCCACGCAGAAAAAGGCGGAAGGCGTAATGCCCAAGCAACTGCGAGAGCCGTTCGGAGGCCGCCTCGTTCAGATCATCGGGGAAAGGGACGTCGAACCGACCTATGGAAGGCCGAAAGCCTCGGCGAGCCAACATCGCCAAGACTTCTCCCCGGGGAATCGGCACATCCGGAACCCTCGACCGCCGGTCAGCCGCTGCCGCAAACTCCAGCTCGCGCGCCGTCCTTTGTTTTCTCATATCCTTATTCGTTGCGGTAATCAAGGGCCGCGACCATGGGTCTGAAATCGCGCCAGCGAGGTTCGACTTTGACGTAAAGCTCAAGGAAGACTTTGGGCGGAAACAACCTCTCCAGTTCCTGACGCGCTTCGCTGCCAATCTGCTTCAGCATGTCGCCGCCGGCGCCAATGATGATGGGTTTCTGCGAATCCTTCTCCACCACGATGCTGGCGTGGATGCGCGTGATGCTCTCGCCTTCCTCGAACTGGTCGATGATGACGGCGGTCGCATAAGGAAGTTCCTGCCGCGTATGGAGGATCACCTTCTCGCGGATGATCTCCGAAGCCAAAAAACGTTCGGGCTGGTCCGTATACATATCAGCCGGAAAGTATTGCGGCCCTTCGGGCAGCAAGCGTACGATAGCGTCCAAGAGCTCCTCGAGGCCTTCCTCTTTTAGCGCCGAGATGGGTATGATTTCCTCGAAATCGTATAACTCGGAGTAGCGTTGCATGAGGGGCAGAAGCAGCGGTTTCCTGATGCGATCGATTTTGTTGAGCGCCAGGAGAGTCCGCGGAGCGTATTGCTTCAGCAGGCCCACAGCAAACTGATCTCCATGCCCAAATCGCTCGGAGGCGTCGACGATCAAAACGGCCAAATCCCGCTCTGAGAGCGCCTGGTGCACAAACGCCATCATCTGGTCGTTGAGGCGGGAATGGGGCCGGTGAATTCCGGGGGTGTCCATCAGCACGATCTGCGCGCCGGGACGGTTGACGATACCCAGAATCCGGTTGCGAGTGGTTTGCGGCACCGCCGTGACGATAGCAACCTTGGCGCCGACCAGAGCATTCACCAGCGTGCTCTTTCCGGCGTTCGGCCTTCCCACCACGGCCACAAATCCGGACTTATTGGGCTCTCCCATCGTTTACAGCCGCCTGGGCCTCCCGAGGAGTGACCGTCAGGCGGACCTTCAAGACGGTCCGCTTGTTGGCCTCCAACACTTCGATCGTCACCGAGTCTTCCTGCACCTTCTCGCCCGGAACGGGAACATGGCCGAGATGCGCCAGCACTAAGCCTGCTACCGTCGAGTATCCGGGAGCTTGCAGGGAAACGTGCAACTCGTCGCCGAGTTGGGAGAGGTCGGTGTGACCCGACACGAGGTAAGAATTCTCCGCTTCTTTTACGATATCCTGAGCATGCGGCTCGAACTCGTCCTTGATTTCGCCAACGATCTCTTCCAGCATGTCTTCGATAGTGACCAGCCCGGCAACACTGCCATATTCATCAATGACAATAGCCATCTGGGTCGTAGACTGTTGCAATTCCTTCAGTAGGTCTTTGATGTGGCGCGTTTCCGGAACAAACGGCACGGGCCTGATCAAGCTGCGCAGCGTCACCCGCGCTTGTTCTTCGGGCGGCAACTCCATCAGATCGCGAACGTTCACAATCCCCTCGATACGGTCCAACTGGCCGGCAAAAACGGGGTAACGGGTCAAGCGCTTTTCACGAAAGAGCTGGCGAAGTTCCTCCACCGGCTCGTTGACTTCGATAGCGGCAATTTCGGTGCGCGGCGTCATGACTTCACGCACCAACTTGTCGCCAAATTCAACCACCGACTGGACGAGTTCAGCCTCACCTTTCTCGAGCAAGCCGTCCTGTTGTCCGACTTCGATAAACTCCTGCAGGTTCTCTTGTGGAGTGGGCGCCTCAGGTTCCTGTTCCGTGGACTCTAACAGGCGGCTCATGGTGGTGGAGATGAGGATGAGGAAGGTAAGCGGCAGGGCCAGATAAACCAGCCGGCGCACCATCGGCATCCAGGCTTCGAGGATCAGCTCTGGCTCGTCATGCCGCGCCACCAGCAGGAAGGGTATGAGTTGATCGGCAATGGCCACCGCGCTCAGAACGATCACTAAGGCGACGCCGATGTTTCCCCAGAGATGGTCCGGCCGGCGCAGGACCAGCAGCGCGGTAACACCCACAGCAAACAAGTGCATCGCCGCGCCATGCAGAGCCGAAATCGAGACGCCCACCCGCTCCCGGTCGATGGTGATGCGGCCTGGCTCGCCGGGGCGGAAGATTTTCCGGGCGCTCATGACCGTCAAGCGGCGCATCAGCAGCCTCAAATAGGAGGCCACTGAGGCTGCCACTAACAGAACGGCCAGGACGGCCAGCCACGCGACGGTGATGAGAAGTGTCTGAAGATCCATAAGACAGGAATGAAGGTTTCGGCCGCAATGCTTGCTTAGATGCCCAGCCGTCTCCGCAAGGAAAGTTCCAGCATGGCCATCTCACCCTGATCGGATTCGTGATCGTAGCCCAGTAGGTGCAAGAGGCCATGCAAGATCAGCCAGCGGATCTCGTTCAGGGTTGAGTGTCCTTCCTGGTGCGCGTTTCGCTTGGCAGTTTCCACCGAAATCACGATATCTCCGAGGAAGTTCTCGAATTCGAAAATCGCGCAGTCCCCAACGCTTGCGCAGCCATTCCGGCCCGGAGTGCGCCGCGCTCGGTTTTTCTGCCCGGCCGGGGCTTGCTGATTGTCCCAAGCGAATGACAGGACATCCGTCGCGCGCTCTTTCCCACGATAGAGTGAATTCAAGCGCCGGATCTGCCTGTCGTCGACCAGGCAGACGTTGCACTCACGCCTGCCCAAGTGAAGGGCCTGCTCGACCTCCACCAGATATTCCTGCAGCCGGGAAGTACTCACGGCGTATTTGCTTTGGCGATTAAGGATCAATGGTTCTTGTTGTTGCCCGCAACTGCAATGCGCGCCTGTTCGTATTCCTCGTAGGCGCGGATGATGCGCTGCACGAGGGTATGCCGAACCACATCCCGCTCCGTGAAATAGACAAAGCTGATTCCCGGCACCCGGGAAACCACATCGATCGCTTCCACCAGGCCGGAGCGTCTCCCATCCGGCAGGTCGATTTGGGTGATGTCACCCGTGACGACGGCTTTCGAGTTAAAGCCCAGTCGAGTCAGAAACATCTTCATCTGCTCGCTGGTGGTGTTCTGGGCCTCGTCAAGAATCACAAAGGCATCGTTCAAGGTCCGGCCGCGCATGAAGGCGATCGGCGCGATCTCGATGATACCTTTTTCGATGTAGCGTTCCACTCGATCCGGATCCAAGACGTCGTAAAGCGCGTCATAAAGCGGACGCAAGTAGGGGTTCACCTTCTCCTGCAGCGTCCCCGGCAAAAATCCCAGACGCTCGCCCGCTTCCACCGCCGGCCGGGCCAGGATGATGCGGCTAACCTCCTTGCTCAACAACGAATCCACGGCCATGGCCACAGCCAGGTAGGTTTTTCCAGTGCCCGACGGGCCGATGCCGAACACCATGTCGTGACGCTCGATCGCATCCACATAGGTGCGTTGGTTGAGGCTCTTGGGTGTGATGGACTTCTTGCCGAAAGTCCGCGGACGGCCTGCCTCGGCAAGACCCTTGAAGGTGGCGTCCGGATCTTGGCCCGCGATGCGCAGGAATGACTCGACTTCCGAGCTGTCGAATCGAGCGCCACCTTCGACCAAGTCGGCATACTCTTCGAGGAGTTTCTGGGCGCGCCGAACCTCGCTGTCTCCGCCTTCGATTTCAAGTGCTTCCTCGCCGAGGCGTACCGAAACATTGAAGCACCTCTCCAGCAATCGCAGATTTCCGTCATGCGTTCCCACTAACTCGGCCACTCCGTTCGGAACTTTCACGCTTGTCTTCATTTGTTGTAGATGCTTCACACCCTCCTAAAAGAGAGAATCATCATCCTGCGATGGTCGGAGGACGCGCCGAGAACCGGCGTTGGGGAGAGACGGTTTACTTCTCATCAAATCACTAACAATGTAGTCCTTGAATGGGTGAAAGTCAAGTTGAGTGGGGTAGTGGTACAGTTTCATGGAGAGGCGGCTTTATGCCGCCACGTGGCGAGGTAAACTCGCCGCTACAGGTTCAAACTGTGCCAGTACCTTGAGTGGCTATTTCTTGAGGGCCGGAGCGGCAGGCATAGGTTCAAGCAGTTGTTCCTTGCGGTAGACCAGGGAGTTGGTGTCATACGCGGCCATCTCGAAGCCGTGTCCGTGGGTGATGGCGTCGCAGGGGCAAGCCTCCACGCAGTAACCACAGAAGATGCATCGGTTGTAATCGATGTTGTAAACCTTCGCGTAGCGCTCCGCGGCGCTGATCCTGTGGTCTCCGGTGTTCTCAGCCGCCTCGATGTAAATGCAGTTCGCGGGGCAGGCCGCCGCACACAGAAAGCAGGCCACGCACTTCTCCAGCCCGTTCTCATCCCGTTTCAAAACGTGCTGTCCACGGTAACGGGATTCAAAATGCACCGGTTCGTCCGGGTAATTCTCGGTTACCGTGGGGTGAAGCATCGTCTTGAAGGTGATCGAGAACCCCTTAGCCAGCGCCGTTGCTGAATCCGCGATTTCGCGAAGTATGTTTGGCATAGCCCGTCGAATTCCAGTATAGCCAACGTCTTTCGGCGGGTCAATCGCCGGTCGAGGGCAAACCCGTCCAATTATTTGCGCTCTTACGAATGCGCGTGCGAGAATGTAAGCAACGGAAGAGCCGCGGAGCCCAAACACCAGGGACCGTGCGCTACACGCTCTTTAGGGAAGAATATCTCATGAATCCTTCGTTAGCGGCGGAAGCTGTTGTCGGCGCTGGACGGGGAGCGCTGATCGAGGCGATCTTCGGAGCAGCATGGCTCGGGTGGGGACTAGGCGTGGCCGGAGCATTCGACAAGCACTCTGTCGGTCCCGCGCTCGGATTATTGGAACTCTTCCTCTTGGCGTGCTCGATACATGTTATCCGAAAGGGGCGCCGGCTTCGGAAACGATTTCCACCCCTTCCTGCTTCCCTGCGCAAAACCATGCTGAAGTCGTATTTGCTCGTAGTGTTTTGGGAGGCCCTTGCGATATTCTGCGCGTGGATTCTTTCCACTCTGCTCCATCGCCCTGACCTCGGAGCGGATTGGTACGCGATGGTGGTGGGAGCTCATTTTCTGCCGCTGGCAAGGATCTTTCGCTCACCTCATCTCGGCGTCATCGGCATCCTAATCGTGTCCTGGTGCGTGCTCTGCTGGACGTTATTCCGTTCCAGTGATCTTGTGATCTCAGTCACACTCGGAACCGGAACGCTGCTCTGGGGCGCTGCGCTCTCGGCGTTGTATAACGCCCGCAAAATCGCGCACTCTATCGACCAAGTCCAGGAATTCTGACTCCCCACGCCAACTCCCCTAGCTTGTCCTGAACGGTTCCTCCAGCGACGCGCTCTGCCCGGTGAAAAGCTCGGCGCCATTTTCCGTAACGAGCATGTCGTCCTCGAGGCGAATGCCGAATTCACCTTGTATGTAGATTCCCGGCTCATCGCTGAAGGTCATGTTCGGCTCCAACTCGAGGGTGTTGCCGCGCACCAGGTACGGCCATTCGTGGCCGTCCATTCCCATGCCATGGCCGAGGCGATGCTTGAAGTACTTGTAGCCCGGGCCATAGCCCGCGTCGGTGATCACCTTGCGCGCCGCCGCATCCACGGCCTGGGCCTCGACGCCTGGACGCGCGGTGGCAAGGGCGGCTTGCTGCGCGCGGCGGACAAT
>Ga0187781_10002725_pt1 | contig 13362 bp, 15 predicted proteins | sample 0715_SJ02_MP02_2_FD_132447 | JGI IMG/M metagenome (GOLD analysis project Ga0187781, IMG submission 132447) | Tropical peat soil microbial communities from peatlands in Department of Meta, Colombia - 0715_SJ02_MP02_20_MG | ecosystem: Environmental > Terrestrial > Soil > Wetlands > Peat | place...
CCCGCCCGCGACCGGTTAGATAAGGGCGGCGCCATGGTCCCCTTCGTCTAGAGGCCCAGGACACCGCCCTCTCACGGCGGCAACACCGGTTCGAATCCGGTAGGGGACGCCAAATCCGCGCTTTACCGAAGGATGTCCGCCGAAGCCGTGTGCAGGCGGACCGATGTTTCTTGTCTCCAGTTCTTCAAGCCCTCGCCGGGCCGGCGACAGCCGGTCAAGGCCGCAGCCGCGAAGCGGTGGCGGAAACGCGCCAGCCTTGATGGGCTGGCGGGCGGTCCGGCCTGTTCCCGTCCAAGCGGTCATGGTTCAGCTTGCTTTGCGTGAGAGAATGAGCGGCAGGTCCAGTTCCACTCGATCGTGCATTACCTTCGGCGTGATCCGCCCGCGCTCACCGCGTTCGAGGCGGACCAGGCCATAGCCTTCCATGGTCCGCAGCGTGCGCGACAGGTTCGATTTGGCCTTGCCAGTGATGCGCGCCAGCTCGTCGAGCGAGCCGGGCGCCTTCTCGGCGATGACGCGCAACAGCTCGCGGTTGCCGGCAGACAGCACCTTGGCGAAGGACTCCGTCGAGGTAAACCAGACCTTCGGCTCGTCGGGCGAGACGCGACGCTCGCCGCGTGCCACGGCCATGGTGCGCGCCTTCATCTCCTCATAGCTCGCGATGCCGACCTTCAAGGTTGTCATGGAATCGCTCCTCTCTCGCGCAGCACCGCGTCCACGGCCGTCCAGAAGTCAGCGAGCAAGGTCGCAGCGTCCTGGTACTCGTAGGGCCGTATGCTCCGCAGCCGGTGGCGATGGTCCTGCGGTTGGCCGCGCTTCTGTCGCCTGACAGGATGTGCATTGTCGAAGCCGAGCAGCCGCTCACCATCGGGGCCGTGCAGCGTGAGCGAATAGTCGATGCCATGCGGCTTCTCACGCGATACCGGCACCCGCGTCACCACGAACCGGACCCAGTGGCCGCCCTCCGGGTCCACCACGAAAACCTGCCCGTCGAGTTCGAGAAGCACATCGAGGGCCGGGTCACGGGGCTCCGTCACGGCATATAGTTATCATACTGAAGCAACACAAGCAAGGAAGGGCATCCGGCGGCTCCCGGATAGGCGGAGGGCGGCTGGGCCATTGATATCGTTAAGCTTTCGGCCGGAACCGGCAGCGCGAGAGGTTCAGAGGATGGCAAGAAACACCAACCAATTCAGCTTCTTACAGGCGACAGAGGGTGTCGCTTTTCCCTTGCCGTCCGAATCCAAGCCGTCCCGCCCCTCGCCATTCTAAAGAGCCTCTTTGTCGGAATGGGACGCAATCATAGGGCTATGGCGTAGACATAGTGCTCATCATCATCATCGGCTCCGGTACGCCGATTCTACGCCGGAGCGCGACGAGGTGTCCTCCCGGCGCCGATCTCCGATCATATCAAACAACCTCACCCTGGGCCTTCGCCGGTGCTCTTGATCTGCGCCCAAGGCTCGGTCGGAAAGTCGGCAAGCCAATCGTCCGGAATGCAACGCACGGCCTCGGAGATGGTCTGGATCGCGTAGGCCGCCGCGCGGCGAAGGATCGGATCATTCCGAAAGCCCTGCAAGGTCGTATGGCCCTCGATCTCGTGCAAAATTGCGATCTCGGTGAGGCAATCCCGAATGGCGATGGTGGGGTCTTTCGTCATTACGAGATCCGAATGGCGTCTCGCTCAATGCTCTCCCTCATCGGAGGGTGAAGTGCGTCCCGCGTCGTGATCGTCACCGGAACTCCCAGAATCCGTGAAATCTCGTCCTCGATCTGCATGAGCCGGAACATGTTGGGAATTTTCTTTTCGGGATCGTAATCGATGAACAGGTCGAGATCGCTGTCCCCCCGCTGCGTGCCGACAGCCCGGGAGCCGAAGATGAATAGCCCCGTGGCGCCGTTGTCCCGCAATGCGGCGTCGTACCTCCTCAGAATCTCGACCAACTCGGCTCGGTTCATGGCTTCAGATTGTGCCACGAACGCTGCCCAAGGGCGAGACCCGGAGGTCCACTCGCCCTCTCACGGCGGCAACACCGGTTCGAATCCGGTAGGGGACGCCAGCACTTGACCGGTTTCTGCGCCTCCCAGGTAAAACACCAATAAAATATACATGGTCAGGCGCGGTTGGGCGCGGCAGGGTTCCCCAGCCGCGGGCGCGAGGTTTGCTGGTCACGGGTGATCGACGCCGAATTGATCGACCATCCTTTTCAGCAACCGGAGATGAGCGGTGCAAACGTCAGCGACCCTGCGCTCCGCTCCGTCGATCGTGAAACTGCAGGTGGGCCTATAGGCCACCGCCGGCTCCATGCCGGGAGGGCCACTGACTGATAGTGACAACAGTCCCGTCTACGTGGTGGGTGCCGATGCAGAACTGCACTCCTTCCCGTCCGACTTTGCGGCGCGAGCCGCTCTCGTGAACTTCCTCAGCTCGATCATCCGCCATGAATTTCATCAGAGCGTCTTCGTCTCGGGTCGGAGTTGACTTATTCGCCTGGTGATCATCGGCCGCCCCCCGATTCTTGCCACGGATCGATCACGTCGATCCCGCAGTCCCGGTAATCGCCGGAGTTGCGGGTCGCCACGGCAGCCTGGTGGGCGCGGGCGATGGCGGCGATCTGGCAGTCGAACTGGCTGATCGGCCGGCCGGCGGCGCGGCGCTCGGCGGCGATGGCGGCATAGGCACGGGCGGCGGCGCGGTCGAAGGGCAGGATGCGGTCGCGGAAATCCTCCTCGAGCATCGCCTCGATCGCCTTGGCGAGGTCGCTGCGCCGCCGCCCTGGCGGAAGGATGGCGATGCCATGCCGCAGTTCGGCCTCGCCCACCGCCGTGAAAAAGACCGTCGCGCCGTCCTGCGCGGCCAGCCATGCCTCGACCTGCGGGGCCGGAGCCGGCCGCAGGAGCTCGGAGACGATGTTGGTGTCGAGGATGATCATCCCCGCCTCTTGGTGAAGCGCGGCGGTTCGCGCATCGCCGCGCGCGCCGGCAGGTCGAGTTCGACGCCACCGAAGGACGCGACCCGGGCACGGATTGCGGCGGCAAGATTGCGCGGTGGCGCAGCTTCGCCCACCACCTGCCGCAGGATCTCCCGCGCCTCTTCTTCCATCGAGCGGCCGTGCTCGGCGGCGCGCACGCGCAGGCGGCGCTTCAGGCCGTCTTCGAGGTTGCGGATCGTGATGCTCGCCATCAGGGGCTCCAAGGATACGATGACAGGATATGCGGTGATTGCATTGCAATCAATCTGTCGCCCGGCTGCGCCGGGCGAGCGCCCGAAGGCGGTCTCGACGGTAACCGCGGTCGGCGATCCCTATCCGCCCGCGATCTGTCGCTGCGAAGTTCCGCCCCCAGAGGGGGCTCGCCCTGACGACCTGGCACCAGCTCGATTTCCGGTTATATAACCGGAACACAGCCGCGAACCGGAGGCAAGGCCCGTGTCGAGCAAATCCCAGCGCAAAGCGACCCGCGTGCACCGCCGGCGCGCGGCGGCGCGCGGTCTGGTTCGGGTGGAGGTTCAGGCACCCAAGCAGAATGCGGGCCTCATCCGGGCGGTGGCCGAGACCCTGCGCGCCGGGAACGAAAAAGCCGAGACGCTTCGAGCCGCGGTGGCGAGGGCTCTGATGCGTTCCGAGGCGGACACCGCTTTCGACATCTTCGGCTCGGACCTCCCCGACGAGGTCTTTGCCGGTGTTTTTGATCGGCCGCGCCAGCGCGGTTGGCGCGAGATCAAGCCGTGAAATTCCTGCTGGACACGAACATCATATCCGAAATCCGCAAGCGGGACCGAGCCGATCCGAACGTTGCCCGATAGGCGGCTCGCGTCCCTGCCCAGGAAATCGGGACGAGCGTTCTCGTGCTTGCCGAGATTCGTCGCGGTATCGAATTGAAACGGCGCAGCGATCCCGAGCAGGCCAAGTCTCTCGATCGATGGTTCTCGCAGATGCGGATGCGGCTTGGCGATCGTATCTTGCCGGTCGACGAGCCGGTCGCGGAAGCCTGGGCGCTGCCGGGACTTCGCGATGCCCTGCCATTGATCGACGGCCTCCTGGCGGCGACCGCCAAGGTGCATGGCCTGACACTTGTCACTCGCAACGCCGCGCACATGGCCGCGGCGGGCGCGACGTTGCTCGATCCATTTTCCGCGTAGCGGCGTTGCGCGGCGCCGCCGACGAACCCCGAGCAAGACGGGTGGTGCTCGCGCAAACTCGGAGAGTGTCGCCAGCCAGAGCGCGTCCGTCAAAATTGCCAATTGACAGTCGACGGCTAAGCGGGTCGCCCCCCACCTCACCCGCAACCCGGCCGACGGCTCTGCCGTCGGCCCCACTCGGGTTCGATCGCGAAGCGATCGAACGGGTTGCGCCTCTCCGCCCCTCGGGGCGGAGAGGGAAGAGTATGTCGGCAGCCAGAGCGCACGCCTCGTGCAAATATCACAGCGATTTGCAGCGCTGGAATTGACTTGCCGATCCCGGAGAATGATGACGTCGACGCGGTCAGGCGGCGGCGACGCCGGCGAGGAAGCTTCCGACTTCCTGCTTCAGCACGTCCGACTGGCGCGACAGCGCGTCGGCGGCCTGCCGCACCTGCGCCGCGACCTCGCGGCTCGCGGCGACGGCGCCGCTGACGCCGGCGATGTTGCTCGACACGTACTGCGTCCCGGCGGCCGCCTGCTGCACGTTGCGGGCGATCTCGCTGGTGGCCGCGCCCTGCTCCTCGACCGCGGAGGCGATGCTGGCCGCGACATCGTTGATCTCGCCGATGGTGCGCGCCACCGCCTCGATCGCCGTCACCGCATCCTTGGTCGCGGCCTGAATGCCGGCGATCTGCGCGGTGATGTCCTCGGTCGCCTTGGCGGTCTGGGTGGCGAGGCCCTTGACCTCGCTCGCGACCACGGCAAAGCCCTTGCCCGCCTCGCCGGCGCGCGCCGCCTCGATGGTGGCGTTGAGCGCCAGCAGGTTGGTCTGCGAGGCGATGCCGCTGATGAGCTCGACCACTTCGCCGATCTTGTTCACGCCTTGCGCCAGCGTGCCGACGACGGTCGACGTGCCATGCGAGTCGCGCACCGCGCGCTGCGCCACCTCGGCCGATTGCTGCACCTGGCGGCTGATCTCGCCGATCGAGGCGGCGAGCTCTTCCGCGGCGGTGGCAACGGTCTGGACGTTGGTCGAGGTCTCCTCCGAGGCGGCCGCGACGGCGCTGCTGCGCTCGCTTGCCTGGTCGGTGGCGCCGGTCATGGTGCCGGCGGCGCGCGTCATCTCGCCGGCGGCGGCCGCGAGCTGCGCGACGACGCCGCCGATCTTGCTTTCGAAGCCGCGCAACAGGCCGTCGAGCCGTTGCGCCCGCGCCGCCTTGGCCTGCTGCTCGGCGGCCTCGGCGGCGGCGAGGCGGCGCGCCTCGACGGCGTTGTCGCGGAACACCACCAGCGCCTTCGCCATGGCGCCGACCTCGTCGCGCCGGTCGGCGGTCGGAAGCTCGGCGTCGAGCGCGCCGGCGGCGAGCCGGCCCATCGCGGCGGTCATCGCCTTGATCGGCACCGAGATGAGACGGCTGAAGAAGGCGGCGGCGCCGAGCGAGAGGGCGATCACCAGCGCCGCGCCGAGCGCGGTCGTGACCAGCCCCGCATGGAGCGTCGCCGAAGCCTGCGCCTGCACCTGGTCGTGGGCCGCGACGGCGGCCTTGACGAAAGCGGTGATGTCGCGATCGGCGAGGCCGAACTTCTCCTCGACGTCGGTCATGAACATGGTGGCGGTGAAGGCGTCCTCCTCGACCACGTCGGTCGCCTGCCTGGCGGCCGCGGCATAGGCGTCAAGCGCCGCGCGCGCCTTGTCGACGAGCGCGGGATCGAGCGGCAGGCCGGCCGGCTTGAGGCCGGCGAGGGATTGCTTCGCCTCGGCGATCGAGCGCAGCGCCTCTTCCTTGGCGACGCGCACGATGGCGACTTCGACGTTCTGCGATTTGAGACTGGTGGCGCGGTAGATCGCGGCATGGGCGCGCGAGAACTCGGCGCGCGTGTCGCGCGCCTCGCTCATCACCGCGACCGCCGCGTCCTTGAGCGCGTCCGAGCGCTCGAAGGAGCCGTAGACCGAGAGGAAGAGCCCGACCATGCCGAGCACCGCCACCGCGCTCAGCGACGAGGCGATGAGCGATTTGGCGGCGATCGAGGCGTCGACGAGGAGCTTCATGGACGAGCCCTTTCCCGGGACGGGAGCGACCGGGTCCTACTGCACGTAGGCGCCCACCATCACGAAATAGTCGCCGGTGTTGACGACATAGGATTTCTTCGGCGCGACCGCCTTGGTCGTCGGATCCATCCATTTGAACTCGACCCAGCCGGTGTCCTTGATCGCCTGGACCTCGCGGTTGAAGGGCTTGCCGTCGACGTCCTTGAGATCGAGCATCGATTTTCCGATGAGCGCCGGCGCGATGGGATGGAACGCCATGACGCCGTTGTGGTCCTGAACCACGACATAGAGATCGCGATCGCGGAACCCGCCGTCCGGAGCCTTGAACGCGGCGAAGGCCTTCTCCGAGCCGTTGGCCTTGAGATATTCGGCGGCCTTGACCGCCATCGCCTTGGCCTCGTCGGGCGTGGCGTGCTCCGCGGCGCCGGCGGCGCCGGCGAAGCCAAGGAGCAGCAGCGCCACAAGCAGCACTTTCTTCATGATCGGATCCCTTTCCTTCGAATGGTTGGCCGGCGGAGGGCTCGGCCGCGCCGCCCGGCATGCTCGTTTTCCGTCAATTCGACGCGCGCGACGCAAGAGTCTCCCCGCGCCGCCTTAACAGCCCGCTAAATTTCGATAAATTTCGGCCTTTTTCGTCACATCGTTTTATTTATCGCGCGATCAATTCTCGCCGGCGCGTGGCCGAAGGGCCGGCTCGGCGCCGGAACCCGCATCGCCCGCTGGAACGACGCGCCTTCGCGCACGCAAACCGCGTGCGACCGGCGATCCCGCCCGCGAAACGCCGCACCCAAGGCCGGCACGCCGGGGCAGGCCATGCCGCGGCGTGCGCGTCCGAACCGCCGGGCGCTCAGGCGAACATGACGTCGCCCAAGATGTGATCGCGCAGCTTCAGGCTCGCATGCAACAACGCATCCGCCGCCGCTTCCAAATGATGCGCGATGGCGGCGATCATGTGGAGCTGGCGCGCATCGAGCGGCGTCTTCATCAGCGCCGTGACCACGGCGCGCTCGCGCTCGTCGCTCTGATGCTCGACCGTGACCACGCCGTCGGCGGCTTCGAGAAAGCGCTGCACCGCGTCGCGCTCGCCGCCGCGGCGGACATATTGCGCGCTCTCCATCGTCCGCCGGAAGGCCTGGGCGCCGTCGGCCAGCAGGTCGGCAAGGAGCAGCAGCGGCTCCGGCAATGCCGCGGGCGGCGCGCTCTCGAACAACAAATTCGCCAGAAAGGTCGCGTCCTCGAGATCGTCGGCGGCGTCGTCGGCGGTCTCGACGATGCGGCAGAAGACCTCGGTTCCCGATATGCGGCGGACGGTCGATCGCATCTCCTTCACCACGTCGTCGGCGCGGCTCTCCCAGAGCTTTGCCCGCGCGGCGTGCTCGGCAAGACCCTCGCCGCGACCGGAGGCACCCTGCCGCAGCAGCGCGCGCAATCCCTTGGCGAGATGCGAAACGATCTCCGCGTGGCCGGCGCATTCGGCGAGGAAACGCTGCTCGGCCGAGCGGAAATGCGTAAACAGCTCGGCGCGGATGCGGTCGCGGATGAGCGCCTCCGACTGGCCCTGCAGCAATCCCGTCGCCGCGATCTGCAGGACGAAACGGAGATAATCCTGCGCCACCTCGGCGCCGATCATCTCGTGCAGCGGCTGGCCGTAGCGCAGCGGCGTCTTCACCGCCTGCTCCAGCGCGTCGTAGATGAGCCGCTCGCCGCCGAGCTTCAGGAAGCCGCGATGGCCGAGATCGCGATCGGCCGCCCATTTGAGGATGTCGATCGCCGCCTCGTTCGCCACCAGCAGCCCCAACCGCTTGCGCGCCTTGTTCCAGTCGATGAGAAAGACGATGCGCGAGCCCAGCCGCTCGAGAAAAGCGTGCAGCGCCGGGGGATCCGTCGCCGTGAACCCGCCAAGGGCGAGGTAGAAGAGATCGGCCTCGCCGATGCCCGCGATCTGGCGCGAGCGGATGTCCTCCCAGACCATGCCGCTGCCGGCGCAGAGCGCCTGGAGAAAGCGGACGCGCGGCAGGTGAACGTCGCTATAGGTGAGCGTGACGCGAAGGCCGCTGACGCGGACGACCAGGACATGCGCCTCGGTCGTGCCGATGTCGTTCTGGATGAGCAGCGTGTCGCCGGCGCGGGCGGCGATGGTGTCGAGACCGGGATGGTCGAATTTGAGCGGCGCGGTGCGGTTGACCCCGGCCATGAACGCGGCCACCGCGGCGCGATCGGCCGCGGCGAGGCCATAGGCCTTGGCGCCCGCCACCTCGGCGGTGGCGATGGCGCTTTGCAGCCGGTTGATCTCCTGGTGGAGATCGAGGACGAGAAGATGGACGCCGTCGCCCGCCTTCGGGCGCGCCGAGGTCAGCGCCGCGATCAGCTCGCCGCTCAGCATGTCGTCGGCGATGGGCGGGCGGGCGCCGATCAGCCGCTCCAGCCGCTCGGCGAAGCCCGCATGGCGCTCGGCGGCCTCCGGCGCGTCCTTGCCCGCCACCGCCAGCGGCGCGATCATGGTGCGCAAGGCGTCGTCGAGAATCGCGACGAGGCGCCGCGCGCCGGGAATGTGATAATTGCCGTGCCCGTCATGCTCGGCGCGCGCCACCGAGCGGTCGAAATCCTGCTCGGCGATGCCGCAGGCTTCGCGCTCGGCGCGCAGGGACCGCACCGGCGCCTGCGGCTGCTCCGCCTGGCTCGCCGCCACCTGCAACAGGCTGAGGACGTATTTGGCGCGCTCGTTGGCGGCCAGCGCGCCGGCGAGCAGCACCGGCAGCACCAGCGCGCGCTCGCCGAGAAAATCGACTATCTGCGTTTTGGCCGTCATCGGTGTCCTCGCCTGCCCTGATCGTCACAATACCGTCACAATGCGTTGCCGCTCCCCGCGCGCCGTCTTCGATACGCCCGCCGGCCCGATGGTGCCTTGATCTGGCTCAAGGCGCTCCCTGTCCCGCAAGCGGGGGAAGCGGCGGCCCGAGGATGCCGGCTAGCGGCCCGGCCGAAGGAAAAATCGCTGATGCCAGTCGAGGAGCAAGCCGCCGAAGATCCGGCGCGCCGCCTCGGCCGACTCGATATTGGCCCGGAACGCCGCATGCCAGGCGGTCGCGGCGGCGAGCATCGTCGCATTCGCCGCCTGGAAGCCGAGATCGAGCTGCGCCGCGGCGGCTTCCATCGGATCTTTCGCGCCGATCACGCGGGCGCCGCCGCACGGGAGAGGCAGGCGCCGCCGGGCAAGGCCAAGACCAGCGGCTCGACCGCCGGAGCGCGGGCAAGCGGAGCGTCGCCGCTCCTGATCCCGGAGCCGACGGCCTCGCCGGCCGTCCACCGCGCCAACGGCCTGCGCCGATCGAATGCCTGCACCATCATTTCGAGAATTTCACGAAGACCGTCCCTTCCGGGAGCATCGCCGCGAAAGATCACCCCGCCGCGCGGAGATTACAGCGAGAGCGTGACATCTGCATGAAGCGGCGGGGACCATCCTCGCCGCGCCCGCGGCCCCCGGCCGCGGCGATCAGCCGGGGCTCGGGCGCAACGGCGCGATCTCCTGCGCGCCCAGGGCGGGCTCGACGATGGTGACGACAAAGGTCGTGCCCTGCCAGCCCCAAGGGGAATTGCCCCAGGCCGGCAGCTCGCCGATCTTGACGAAGGTGCGGCTGCCGGCGGCGAGCCGCACCGTCTTGAACTGGTTGGGATAGAGCTTGTCGCTGCGCACCTCGACCTCATAAGTGCCGGGCGGCACGTCGCGGTAGAACACCGTTCCCGGCTCCGCCTGGCCCAGCGGCCGGCGGTCGAGCGACACCATCGTCCAGATCGGCGAGCCGGTGGGATTGACCTCGCGATAGACGTAGAGCCGCGCCATGCCGGCGGTGGGCGCCGGCTCGGCACCGGGAGGCGGGCCGGCCTCGCCGGCGCAGGCGGCGGGCGCCAGGGCGCACACCGCGACAATCCAGAACCGATTCCGTCGCATCCTCGTCTCCCGCGGCCGAGCCGTTTCCCCGCCCGCCGGCGCATCCTACACGGACCGCGCCCGCCGGCGAGCGGCAAATACGGCACGCGGCCGGCAGCGGGGCCGGGCGTCATAATCCTTCGTTAACGCCCTTCTCCTAGGCTTTCCGGCCGTGCAACGCCGGAACGACGCAGCCCAACCGATGACGGACGCACAGACCTTCGAGCAACGCCTGGTGTCGCGCGTCCTCGCCCGCTGGCGCGGCCTGTGCCGCGGCAACGCCCTGCCGCGGCGCTCGCAGATCGACCCGCGGCTTTTCGGCCAGGATTGGGCCAATTGCCTGCTGATCGACATCGACCCGCGGCTCGAGCGCTCGCGCTTCGCCGCCGTCGGCGAGACTCTGCGCGATCCCAACTGGCCGACGCTCGAGCGGCAAAGCCTGGCGGAATGCCAGGAAAGCACCCTGCTCTACGTCGCCACCTCCTTTGCCGCGCGCGTCCTCGCCAAGGGCCTGCCGATCAGCATCGGCGGCGTCGGCATCCATCTCGGCCAGCCCATCGTCTATCGCAGCATCCTGCTGCCGCTCGCCGAAAGCGAAGGGCGCATCGACGGCCTGCTCGGCGCCGCCAATTTCCGCGAGATCCCGATCACCGAGGAGATCCATCCCCTCCAGGACGACCGGCTCGCGCAACCGCTGGCGGTCGCCGCCGCGGGCTAGAAACCGGCCTCACGCCCCCAGAAGAGCGAGCACGATCTCGCGCCGGCGCGGCGCGCGGCGATGCTCGACGAGATAGATGCCCTGCCAAGCGCCGAGCGCGAGCCGGCCGTTCTCGAGCGGGATCGAAAGCTGCGTCGGCAGCAGCGCGGCGTTGACGAAAGGGCGCGCCTCCGCTTCGATGGCGTGGACCCGCGCGCAGCCGGCGGCCGTTTCATGGCCGGCGCTCGACAACCGGGAGGCATGGTGCGATGCCGCCGACGGCCGGCCACCGACGGAAAATCCTCTGCGTCTTTCCCGCCTACAGCCCGTCCTTCGGCACCTTCGAGAACGCCTATGCGCTGCGCGGCACGACGCGCGCCTTCATGCCGCCCCAGGGCCTGCTGACCATCGCCGCCTATCTGCCGCCGCAATGGGAGGTGCGTTTCGTCGACGAGAACATCCGCCGCGCCGGCGCCCGCGACCTCGCCTGGGCCGACGCCGTCCTGGTCAGCGGCATGCACGTGCAGCGCGCGAAGATTCTCGACATCAACGCCCGCGCCCACGCCTTGGGCAAGACCACGGTGCTGGGCGGCCCTTCGGTCTCGGGCGATCCCGCGCCTTACGGCGATTTCGACTATCTCCATATGGGCGAGATCGGCGACGCCACCGACCGGCTGATCGCGCGGCTCGACGCCGACCCGGCGCGGCCCGGCGCGCCGCTGCGGCTGGAGACGCGCGAACGCCTGCCGCTCGGCGACTTCCCGCTCCCGGCCTATCGCCTTGCCGAGCTCGACAAATATTTCATCGGCAGCGTGCAGTTCTCGAGCGGCTGTCCCTATCGCTGCGAGTTCTGCGACATCCCGGCGCTCTACGGCCGCATGCCGCGGCTCAAATCGCCCCGGCAAGTCACGGCCGAGCTCGACGCCTTGCTGCGCCACGGCAATCCCGGCGCGGTCTATTTCGTCGACGACAATTTCATCGCGCATCGCCGCGCCGCGCGCGAACTGGTGGCGGAGCTCGTCCTCTGGCAGCGGCGCAACGGCTATCCCATCGAATTCGCCTGCGAGGCGACGCTCAACATCGCCAAATATCCGGACCTCCTCGCCGAGATGCGCGAGGCCCATTTCACCACCGTCTTCTGCGGCATCGAGACGCCGGAGCCCGCAGCGCTGCACGCGATGGCGAAAGACCACAACACCGACCTGCCGATCCTCGAGGCGATCGGCGTGCTGAACGGCTTCGGCATGGAAGTGGTCTCCGGCATCATCATGGGCCTCGACGGCGACACGCCCGAGACGCCGCAGCGCATCCTCGATTTCATCGAGCGCTCGCAGATCCCGATGCTCACCGTCAACCTGCTCCAGGCGCTGCCGCGCACGCCGCTCTGAGACAGGCTCGCCGCCGCCGGCCGGCTGGTCGACGCGCCGGCGCGCGAGTCCAACGTCGATTTCCTGCTGCCCTATGAGCGAGTGGTGGCGGGCTGGCGCCGCGTCGTCGCCGAGGCCTATGCGCCCGAGGCGCTCTACCGGCGCTTTGCCCACAACCTCGCGCACACCTATCCCAACCGCGTGAAGCCGCCGGCCAGCCCGCAGCGCGCCTCCTGGGCCAATCTGCGCAAGGGGCTGCGCATCATGGCCAATCTGCTGCTGCGCGCCGGCGTGACCGGGGATTACCGGCGCGTCTTCTGGCGCACGGCTTGGCCACTGCTGCGCCAGGGCCGGATCGAGGATCTGATCCATATCGGGCTCGTCGCGCACCACCTCATCACCTTCGCGCGCGATGCGACGGTCGGAAACCAGAACGCTTCGTTTTATTCGGCCAAGCGTCCGGGCAGCGCTCGCGCGCCGGCGAGTTGCTTGCCGGATGGACAATTGTTGCGGTAGCCTTCGGCTGAAACTGCACCGTCGCTATTGGTCTTCCGCCGGCCGATCAAGGGGGAAGCCACAGCAACACGGAAACAGTTCTTGCGGCTGCCGGGCGATCCGGTGGTTCCGCCCAAACCGCCGCCCTCACCGCGACGGTGAAGCATTTTGGCGGCGAACTTGCCAAAGAGCATGGATTGGCGAAAAAGCAGAGCGAAGCCACGCTCGACGGCATGATCGGGCTCGTCGCAAAGCACACAATGATGCAGTGATCCGCGCCACGACAGGTCCTGGCGCGTGTCCGGCGCGTAAGAACCTTGCTGATAGATGCCAAGCACGGCAAACTCAATCACCGGTTATGCGGGGGTAGGTGGGCGCATCTTCTGGATGAGGGGGCGGCACCATGATAAGGAGCATCGGATTGATCGAGGCAGGCTGTCGGCACAGCCGGTGGATCTGGGCCTACCCGTTCATAACCGCCGCGCTTACTGCCTGCGCATCGACCCAATCTCTGGACCTGCAGCCGGGGTTGAAAGCCGCTTTTGCTGAGATTCAGACCGAAGAGCGGACGTGCAATGTACCGCAGCGGTTGACTGCTACGGAGGTTGTCGTCTGCCAGCAGCAGACCGAGAAGAAAGTCGTCTCGGAAAACGTGCCATACCTGCTTGACGCAATCGACGCTTACGGCGTGAAGCGACTAGC
>Ga0187781_10002726_pt1 | contig 13360 bp, 13 predicted proteins | sample 0715_SJ02_MP02_2_FD_132447 | JGI IMG/M metagenome (GOLD analysis project Ga0187781, IMG submission 132447) | Tropical peat soil microbial communities from peatlands in Department of Meta, Colombia - 0715_SJ02_MP02_20_MG | ecosystem: Environmental > Terrestrial > Soil > Wetlands > Peat | place...
CGCGGCGGACAAGAGATGGGGGACTCGCAAGTTCGAATTCAAGTACTGGGGAACCTGCAGAGGGTCGCAAAAGATCCGCCAACCACCGTTCAGTTCGAAGAGGCGAAGCATTCTGGCCTTTCCTTGATTTGCTTCCGTTGAGCGATCTTGCGCTGTCGCCACCTGACGTGCTAAAAACAGTAATCCCTTTTTAAGGTGAGCCGTTCTTGGCGAGGGCGGTCTACCCGAGCAGTTTTGTCGTCGGAGTTTGTTTTTCTATTCGGACGGTTTGAAGATGCTCTTTAAGTGAATCCATTTAAAAGGGACGTTGGTCGAGGTGGGTCTTGAGCGACTGGAAAGCCTTGGCTGGCCGCGTTACGCTTTTTCCGGGAATTGTGCAATTCGCCGGTGGTGCTTCGCCACTCACTGCCCTCCAGTTGTATCAGGATGCGTGGGGAGCGAATCCGCAAAACTTTCAATCGACCAGCAATCCGCTATTGCCGTCAACCGCTCAGGGATCTCGGCCTGGCCTGACTATCGGGTGCGCGGTAAGTATTTCCCGAATTGATTTTAACCTGACTGCCCCTGCAGCGCCCGAGCCGGACGACAATCGATTCCTTTTGATTGATGATACGAATGGGCTCCATACAGAACTGGTTCAGGTGACTGAATTCATCGGGAGATATGCTAATCCCTATCCAATTCTCCGGGTCGGAGTCTATGTGCATTTCGTTCGCTTGGCTTCGGACTTGAAGGAGGCGAATAAGCAGTTGACTGCTGTAATCCCGAACGAGTATCGCCCGCGAATCACCGATGAGGAGGATTTTACCCTGCAGATAAATCGCCCGTTTCCGAGCCGTGCGGTCGACGGAATGAGGATGAACAAAATTACGAAATGGAGTGCGGATCGGTTTCAGGTACTCAGCCTCTCATTTCAGGTTTCTAATTTAGCAAATGTGGGTTCCCAGCTTGAAAAGGGCTATCCTGCCGCCAGTGTTATATGTGATAATAACACGGTGCCCGTGAAATCGCCGCTTACGAATCTTCAACAAATGTCACTTTTGCAAGAAGCGCTTGGCGGCGTGGAACAGGTCGACCACGACCTTGGCCTTGATGTCGAGGGGTTTTAATCATGATAAGGTGGCTTAACGACGTTTTCGTACAACCTCTCGCTGTCCTCATGCCTGGCGACTCGAAAAGTTCTCCCGATGTCGCGACTAACGAACCGGTCGGCTATAAAAAGGTCGAAGCCACAGTGCCACCATCTGAGAATGCGTTGGATCGGCCAACACAGGTCTTGGCAACATCCTTCTCAAGCATTCCCGTGATTTGGCGATCTGAGCTTGCCCAGGAATATCGAGGACTCGGAGAGGCACTCGGCCAAATGACCCAACTTGACGAAGGCGACGCCTGGAAAATCGAGCCAACTGTTTATGGCTCGGCCTGCTATGTCGCGGCTGGACTGATGCTCAGCGCGTACCCGGTGCCACAGGTTTTTAATCATGGTTCCCAGTCAGTTGTCTTCAATTGGTCGCACGGAACCAGCAATTTGTATCTTACGATCAGCGCGGATAAGGGGTCTGTACTAATATCTTCGCCCGAAAAGATCCAGAGGAGAGTCGAATTCTCACTGACTGATTTAGTGCACCCCGGTGCCGTCCTCGCTGCGATTCAGCCCTCGAATTTCGAACAGTCCGCCCCGCTCCGTCTGACCGCAACTGTGCCTGAGCCATCAGAAATCATTGGCTAGGGCGACATGGAATTGGCGTCGATCCCAGATGATGACAATCTGTTTCGTTTTTGTACGCACCCCGTCTCGTTCAAAGGAAAGGTCTTTTCCACTGCCAAATTCCTACTGATCCAGCCCCAGCCCGACGGCTCATTTCTTGCGTCCTTGGTTTGGGAAAGATTTGTCCCCACGGTGGGACATGTCCATTGTGCGGGGTGTCGATTGGCTCGTGGTATGAATCAAAATAAATTGAACGCTGGAAAGTACAAGGCGGGAAATAAGTCTGTCTATTGCGGGGCTTATCGAGTGCGCGCCGGTGCGATTCGAGCTCTGCCCGCGGAAGTATCGGCCGTCGAGTTTGCTGACGTTGTTCATCGCACAGAATCTGGAGAACTTGCGCACACGGATTTAAGGATCAAACTTTATCCGGGGCCGGACTCGAACATTGAGGGTACGAAGACGCAGATACTTGATCGATTGTGGAACGCATGTTGCGGACCACTACGGCATATATGTGAGTGCGACAAAGAAGTTATTCCGCATCCAAGCGCTGCTCTCCTGAATGCACCCTTTGGCGCGTGCAGTGACACACGATCTTGGCTTGAGCGGTGGTTCTCCTTAATCAGGTACCGAGTATATGACTCGCTTTGGCGGAAGATTCTTTGGCGGTTTTCGGACTAAGGGTCGGGTTGCTATGGGTTTGGGGTAAGTGAATGGAAGCCAAACGCACGCACGCTCGCAGATTGCGCAAGCATCTGCCACCCCAGAAGTCAGTAGCGTACATTCTGGACCCCCGACTATTCGGTTTCGGAGAGGACTTCCCAGCTGACGCCGGTGACGCTGGGCTCGAGGCTCATGCGGGCGACAATTTGTTCGAGGAGGGTGTTTTGGCGGCCGGTGCGGGAGGTAAAAGGCAAAAGGCGAAGAAGCTGGCGAGACGCCAGCGCTACAACAGCGAAGGAAAAAGCAGGTCTTTGCCTGCCGGCGGCCAGGCCTCGCTGAGGACCGGTTCGCTTCGCGACCGCACTCAGGGCATCAGGGGGATAACAGCCTTGGGGAACAATGCAAACACGAAGACGCCGGCGAGACGCCAGCGCTACAACTACCGAGATGGGCCCGAATTGTCGCCATTGCGAATTTCGAGCTTTACTCTACTAAGACTGCAAGCAGATGGGGATATATTTCGGCTTCGCCGTTGCAATGCCATCCTGTCTTTGTAGCGCTGGCGTCCCGCCGGCGGTTTTGAACTAGAATCCAGGTCATGGTCACGATTCGATCGCGGGGGAGGCTTCCTCATTGGGAGGCGGACCACGCGATCTATTTTGTTACGTTTCGCCTAGCTGATTCGCTGCCAGCACCCGTGCTCGAAAAATTCAGGTTTGAACGCAACGATATCATAGCGACGGCACGCGCTGCCGGGCGGGAGCTTTCTGCATCCGAGGAAAGACGACTTGCCGAGCTTTTCTCGAAACGAGTTGATTCCCAATTGGATGCGGGCAAAGGGAGCTGTTGTCTCGCGCAGCCACGAATTGCTGAAGTTGTTGCAGAGGCGCTTCAGCATTTTCAAGCGTCGCGATATTTGCTGTATGCCTGGTGCATCATGCCGAACCACGTGCATGGACTGTTCCGACCGCTGCCGGGGCACACGGTCGCCGAAGTGCTGCAGGCGTGGAAATCCTATTCGGCGAAGCGCGCAAATCAAATCCTGGGGAGATCAGGCCAATTCTGGCAGCGAGAGTATTACGATCACATCGTCCGCGACGAGGAAGAGTTTTATCGAATCGTTCGCTATATTGTGGAGAATCCGCGGAAGGCAGGGCTGCGAAATTGGCGGTGGGTAGGGACGAACATCAAACCCTAGGAGAGAAGACGCCGGCGAGACGCCAGCGCTACAAAGACCGGGATTTGAGCTTACGAAGGCATTGCGGAGGCGTGGTAGATTCGCGCGCGGGAGATCTGGAGGCTAGAAGATGCGACGAGGTTTATTAAAGACGAAAAACAGGTCCCTTCCCGCGACCCCATCCGGGACGCAAAATACGCGCGCTGAGAAGCGCTTCGGGATGACAGGGCGGGGGCGGGTGCGGTGGTTGGCAGCGCTGCTACTTTTCGGTGGTGCACTGATTTCGCACGTCGCAAAGGCAGCAGATGACGCGAGCGCGAAAGTGAAGGCGGTGAGGTTTGGGAAGGTGGTGGATGGGAAGGGGAAGGTGTGGAGCGAGGCGATTGTGATTGTGAGGGGGGAGCGGATTGAGGAGGTGACGACGGACGCGCAAAGGATTCCGGCGGGCGCGCAGGTGATTGATTTGCGGAAGTACACGGCGATACCGGGGATGATTGATGTTCATACGCACACGACATTTTATTGGGACCAGACGTCAAAGGTGCCGCCGTTTGACCAAATGGGCGGGCCGAGGCTGCCGGCGATTACGGTGTATCTGGCGGGGGAGAATGCGCGGCGGACGCTCGAAGATGGCGTGACGACGGTGAGGGATTTGGGGTCGAGCGATTGGGATGTCATCGCGATGCGCGAGTTGATCAATCACGGGGCGATGGTGGGGCCGAGGATGTTCGTCGCGGGGTACGGACTGTACGTTTCGAGCGAGGCGCCGCGGCCGGGGTATGCACACCCGCTCGGAGGGCAGGCGGATGGAGTGGATCAGGTGATGCGAGTGGTGCGCGAAGAAGTGGCGGCGGGGGTGGACGTGATCAAGATGTACGCGTCCACGGGGACGGATAAGGATGTGACGGGCTATCAGACGTACACGTACGAGGAGATCAAAGCGGCGGCGGATCTGGCGCATAAATTCGGGAAGAAGCTGGCGGTGCACAGTTATGGGCCGGACGGCGCGCGCGACGCGGTGAGGGCGGGAGCGGACTCGATCGAGCACGCGACGGATATGGACGATGCGACGATCGCGGAGATGGCGCGACGGGGGACGTTTTATGTGCCGACGATTGACCACAACCGCTGGTACGTGGAGCACATTTCGATTTTTCGGTGGGAGAACGAGAAGGGGATCGCGGACGGGTTGAACGATTATATCCGGCGGAATTTCGAGACGGCGCGGCGGGCGTTTAAGGCGGACGTGAAGTTTGCAATGGGGTCGGACGCGCTATTTACGATGTGCGGGGAAAATACGCGCGAGCTGGGATGGTTCGTGAAGCTGGGGATGACGCCGGAGCAGGCGCTGGCGACGGCGACGACGAATGCGGCGGCGCTGCTGGGGAAGGAGAAGGAGCTGGGGGCGATTGCGCCGGGATATTTTGCGGATGTGGTGGCGGTGGAGGGCGATCCGCTGGCGGATGTGGATGTGACGATTAGCAAGGTGCGGTGGGTGATGAAGGGTGGGGAGGTGGTGAGCGATAAGACGAGGTAGGGGGGCGGCGCGCGAAGTTACTCGGATTTGGAGGCGAGCTCGACGGGGGCGACGTAGGCGGGGTCCTCAATGGAGACGACTGGCAATTCGACGACGAAGGTGGCGCCGCCTTCGGGGCGGTTGTAGCACTCGATGTGGCCGCCGTGCTCCTGGACGATGCCGTAACAGATGCTGAGGCCGAGGCCGGTGCCTTTGCCGACGGGCTTGGTGGTGAAGAACGGGTCGAAGACTTGATGGGGATGCTTGATGCCGGGGCCGGTGTCGGAAAATTCGATGATGACTTTTTCGCCATCGTGGGAGGTGCGGACCATGAGCTTGCCGCCGCCGACTTCCTCGAGGGCGTCCACGGCGTTATCCATGAGATTGAAGAAGACTTGGAGGATTTGGTTGGCGTCGCCGCGGACGGGAGGCAATTCCATGTCGGTGAAAGTCTCGACTTCGATTTTCTTGCCGCGGAGATCGAGATTCGAGAGGTGCAGGGCGCTCATGAGGACCTGATTGAGATCGAGAAAGGCTTTCTCGGTGGGGACGCGGCGGGCGAAGCTGAGCAGGCTGGTGACAAGCGTTTTGATGCGGCGGGCGAGGGTGCGAATTTTATCGGCGACGACCCGCTGGCGGTCGCTGATGCTGGGATCGTCAGCGAGGAGATCGGAATAGCCGAGGATGCCGGTGAGCGGATTATTGATTTCGTGGGCGGCGCCGGCGGCGAGCTGGCCGAGCGAGACGAGTTTTTCGGTTTGCACCATTTGCGCCTGAAACTGTTTGAGATTTTCGAAGGATTCGCGCGAGGCCTGGAGGAGGCGGAGGCGGTCGTGATCCACGAGGCGCTGGCGGAAGAAGGCGAGGACGGTGATGACGAGGAGCGTCACCTGCGTGACGCCGACGCGGAACAGGCGCACGGATTCGCGATTGGGGCTGTAGCGGATGCTCCAAAGCGCCATGAGCGGAATTGAGACGACGGCGGCCATGGCCACGCGCGCGGGCCAACGATTTTCGCGCACGGGAACGACGGGAAGCTCCTGGCGGGCAGGCTTGAGGAGATGGGCCATGATCCCGGCGGTGCCGAACCAGACGAAGGAGGCGACGAGCGGGAGATCGTAGATGCTGCCGGTGTAATAGTCCTGCGCGTCAATCGCGCGATTGATGATGTAGGAGCCGGCGGCGTAAAGGATGGAGGCGCTGAAGAGGTGCGCGTAGATTTCGCGCCAGGCGCCTTTTGAGCGGCCGATAAAGTATGCGAAACCGAAGGCGAGCAAGGCGTTTTCGACGGCAGCGAGATGGTCGTAGCTGAGGCCGTAATTGATGACATTTGGCGTGATGTATTGCCAGGGGATGACGACGTAGCAGTAGAGATAGACCCACCAGACCATGAGGAGCGAGAGGTCCATGGAGCCGATGTGGAAATTGACGTCGTCGCGGCGCTCGTGCGGGCGGAGAGCGAGCGCCCACATCATAGGTACAGGGTGGAGGAAGAGAATGACGTCGCCAATGAAGGGGTTGGGAACGGTTTGTTTGCGTACCACTTCGAAGTAAGTCCAGACGAATTGGCCGACGAGCCAGGCGGCGCAGCCGAGAGCGAGTAGAAGCCAAAAGGCTCGCGAGCGGCGTTCGGGCGAAAAGGAGTTGAGGAGCAGGCCGACGCAGCCGAAAAGGGCGGCGAGGCACTGCATGATGTCGCCGTAGGCGGTGAGGCCCGGGCCCTTAGTAACTGTAAGTGAAACAATCGCATAGATGCCGACGAAGAAGAGCCAGGCGCCCAGGAGGAGCCAGGTGGTCGGGCGCAAGCGCCGCAGGGCGCTCGAAAGCGCAGCCGAGGGGAAGACGGAGCTTGTCATGGCGCTGGGGAGCTTCGAGACTCCTCGAAAGATTAGGGTACGATTTTCTGGAAGGGCGGTCGAAGGGGAATACGGCGAGCGTTCCGTGAACTGCAATAGTGGAACGATTCCAAGCGGCGGGGAGCCGCGAACTGGGGCGGAATTCAAGGGGCGGCATGGGCGCCGCCCCGGATGCGGTTACGGCCGGCTGTTTTGACCGGAATCGCGCTCGGCAAGAATCTTGCGGGCGTTTTGGTAGAGCGCCTTGGCCTGGGGGATTTCCTCGATGCCTTTTTGGACTTGGACGTCTTCCTGGAGCTCGACCTTGTAGCCGTCGTTCACGCCGAAGACGGAGGTGAAAACTTCGCGCTTGATCTTCCACTTGAGCCAGGCAAGGTTGTCCTGGATGTCAGGCTCGGTGTACTTGACGTGCTGCTGATTCAAATAGGCGCGGAAGCGGTCGAGCACGGAGTCGTCAACGGCAAAGTCCTTGGTGATTTCCGGCTTATCGGCGAGATAGAAGCGCGTGAAATCGCCGACGCCTTGCTGGAAGGGGTAGAAGACGCCGCGGCGGAGGAGAAGCTGCTGGAACTCGTCCTGCTTCGGAGCAGCGATGGAGACGTCCGGAGTGATTCCGCCCTGGCCGAAGACCTGGCGGCCGCTATCGGTGAGCTTGACTTCGGGCTGGCGCGGGGGCTGCGGATTGTAGTGGTAATCGTAGAGAGAAATATTTTTGTAATCGCGCTGAATGAGGCGGCCACTGGGGGTGTAGTAGCGCGCGGTGGTGAGCAGAAGAGCCGTATCCTCGGCGAGGGGGATTTGAGTCTGGACGAGCCCTTTGCCGAAACTGGTCTCGCCGACGATCAGGCCACGGTCATGGTCCTGAATCGCACCAGCGACGATTTCCGAGGCCGAGGCGCTCTGGCCGTTGATGAGGACGACGAGCGGAACCTGGACGCCTTGATTGCCGCGGACGGCGTAATAGGGGCTTTCCGGGGACGAGCGGCCGCGATGCGAAACGACGATTTCACCTTTGTCGAGGAACATGTCGGCCATGCCGACGGCCTCCTTCAGCAAGCCGCCGCCGTTGTTGCGGAGGTCAATGATGAGGCCATCGAGCCTGGCGACGTCGAGCTGCTTGAGGGCGTCGGAAAGATCGGCGTCGGTGGTTTCATTGAAGGTCGAGACGCGGACGTAACCGATGCCGGGCTTCAGCATGGTGAAATATTCGACGCCGGGGCGGGGGATTTCATCGCGGACGACGGTGACGAGGATGGGCTTGTCCCAGCCTTCGCGGCCGAGCGAGATATGGACCGTGGTTCCCTTGGGACCCTTGAGCATATCGGCGACTTCGGTGGTGGTGAGGCCGTCGCAGGATTTGTCATTCACTTTGAGGATGACATCGCCCGGGCGGATGCCGGCTTTGTAAGCCGGCGAGCCGACAAAGGGATAGAGAACGACGGTCTGGTTTTCGCGGGGCTGGACGGTCATGCCGACGCCGTAATATTTCCCCTGCTGCTCCTCGCGGAAAAGGGCGTATTGGCGGGGATCGAAGAAGTTCGAGTGCGGGTCGAGAACACGCAACATACCGGGGATGGCGCCATCATAGATGGCCTTGTCCAGATCCACGGGGTCGGCGTAATTGCGTTCAACAATGGCGAGAACGCTGGTGAAGGATTTGAGCGAATCGCGCGTATCGTTGGCGCCAGCGGCGGTGGCGCGAACGGAAGGCCCGTAGAGACCTCCGAGCAGCGCGCAAACCAGGATTACGACTGCAAATACCAGAATTCCACGTCCGGACGCCTTCCACGTGCCCGATGATTCCATGCAGCCTCTCTTTGCCCCTCGAAACGCCAGTATAGCATACCACTTGGGGCCGGTTTGACAGGCTCAAAGCCCTCTTCTATGATGCAAAAATGGTATCCGAGGCGCCGAAATGTTGAGTATCCCGCATCTGATTATCATTTTTGTGGTGGCGCTGGTGGTGTTTGGACCGGAGAAACTGCCGGAACTGGCGCGAAACCTCGGAAAGTTCATGGGCGAATTCCGCAAGGCGACGGGCGATCTCCGCAGCACATTCGAGGGGCATATGCGCGACCTCGAGCGGGAGGCGGAAGAGCGGAAAATCGGCGGATCGCCTGCGGCGACCGCGGGGGCGGCTGCGCCATTGCCCGCGGCAGCGCCTGACGGAACCATCACCGCGAATGCGCCGAACAAGACCATCACGATGCCCAAGCCATCCGAAGGCGAAACTGTCGAAGCGGCCCCGCAGTTAACGGAACAGCACGAGCTCAATCCTGAGAATGTGAGCGATGGCGGCTCCCGCCCAGCTTGATCCCACCCAGCAGCAGCGCCCGGAGGAAGAGGCCGGGGCGCGCATGTCGTTTTTCGAGCACCTGGTGGACCTGCGCAAGCGGCTGATCAATTCGCTGATTGCGATCGGGATCGGGATGGTGATCGGGCTGCTGATCTCGAAGTATTTCATCAATTACATCGTCGAGCCGATGCAAAAGGCCCTGCGCGATGCGCATCTGAGCGACAAGCTGTATTACACGAGCCCGGCGGGTTACATAAGCCTGGTGATCAATCTGGGTTTGTACCTGGGCATCGTGATGGCGATGCCGTTTGTGCTGCACCAAATCTGGCTGTTCGTGGCGCCGGGACTTTACCGGCACGAGCGGAGGGCGGTTTCGGGATTCATCATTTCCTCGATGTTTCTTTTCGTCTGCGGAATCGCTTTCGGATATTACATTTTGCTGCCGCAGATGCTGCATTTTCTGATCGGCTTTGCCTACGACGGGCCGGTAAGCCCGCTGATCAGCATCAACGAGTATTTCAACCTGATCTTGATCGTGCTCATTGGGCTGGGAATCATTTTCGAGCTACCGATTCTGATTTTGATTCTTTCGCTCTTTGGCATCGTGACGCCGAAATTCCTGATGAAGAATTTCCGGTACGCGATGCTGATCATCACGATTGTGGCCGCCATCGTGACGCCCACGCCGGACGCCACCACCATGCTCATCTTCATGGCGCCGATGATTGCGCTGTATTTCGTCGGAGTGATTGTTTCCTACGTGGTGGTGAGGCGAAAGCGAACACAAACGCTGGCACGCGGAGAGGCGCCCTAGGATGAATTTTTCCCGAAAACCATATTGGATAGGTCTGGCCGCACTGACTGCGCTTTTGACAATGGCGTGCGGGCACGGGTCAGCGGGATCGAACGGGAATTCGAGCGCGGCAGGCGGCAGCGCGGGGGAGGCCACGGGCAGCGCCAACGCGACGCCGGCGCCTCCGTCGCAGGATGACCCAAGGAAGAATGCACCTCCGGCATCAGAGACCGGCGGATTTGACGGCGCGAAGGCGTACGATTTCACGACGAAAATTGTGAGTTTCGGGCCGCGGCCGCCCACTTCGGACGCGCTGCATCGCAGCCAGGAATACATTCACGCGCAGTTGCAGAGCTTCGGCTGCACGGTGGATGAGGACGACTTCCACGCCTCGACCCCGGTCGGCGAGCTGGCGATGAAGAACATCGTGGCGAAAATGCCGGGCGAGGGGAAGGGAATCATTCTGCTGCTCACGCATTACGACACGCTGAAGATGGACAATTTCGTGGGAGCGGTGGACGGAGGCTCTTCGACGGGGCTGATGCTCGAGATGGCGCGGGTGATTTGCGGGGAGAAGAAGGAGCCGAACGCGGTGTGGATCGCGTTCGTGGACGGCGAAGAGGCGCTGGTGAATTGGAACAAGGACAATGACAACACGTACGGCAGCCGGCAAATGGCGGCGCTCATGGCGGCCTCGGGAGATTTGAAGCGCATACGGGCGGTGATTCTGGCGGACATGGTGGGGCCGAAGAACCCGAGATTTTTGCGGGATTCAAACTCGACGGACTGGCTGACGGATCTCGTTTGGAACACGGCGGCGCATCTTGGGTATCAGAGTGTCTTTATCGACGGAGATACGCCTGTTTCAGATGACCACGAATCGTTTTTGAACCGCCGGGTGCCAGCCGTGGACATCATTGATTTGATTGATTACCCCTACTGGCACACGACGCAGGACACGATGGATAAAGTAAGCGCGCGAAGCCTGGCAATCACCGGCCACGTGATCCTCGAAACGGTGAACGAGCTGCAGAAGAAGTTCCGCTGACGGCGCGCTGATTTAGAGCACGGGCACGCAAGGCCATCCGACCCAAATCACGTGGGCGAAGTGTGCTACATTTTCCGCTCGATCATGCCGAAAGTTCACATTCGCAGTTCTTCAGGAGCGTATGACGTTATTTGCGCGCGCGGGGTGATTGCGCGAGTGCGGCCGCTCGTAGCGCGGCTGGGAGATTCGACGGGGATATTTTTTCTGTCGTCGCCACGTGTATGGGCCCTATGGGGGAAGAAAGTAACGGCGGGATTCCGGAGGAACGACAAGCGGGGGGTGATTCTCTTCGACGACCGGGAAACGTCGAAGCGGCTGGCGACGGTGGAGGCGATAGCGCGAAGTCTGGTAGAGGCGGGAGCGGACCGGCGCGCAACGCTGGTGGCGGTGGGCGGCGGCGTGGTTGGGGACGTGGCAGGGTTTGTGGCGGCGACGTATTTGCGCGGCGTGCAGATCGTGCATGTGCCGACGACGCTTGTAGCGCAGGTGGACAGCTCGATTGGCGGTAAGACGGGCGTGGATTTGCCGGAAGGGAAAAATTTGGTTGGGGCGTTTTATCCGCCGGCGCTCGTAATTGCGGATCCGGATGTGCTGAACACGCTTCCGCACCAGCAGTTTCGGTCGGGATTGTACGAGGTGGTGAAGTACGGGGTGATCGCCGACCGGGAATTGTTCATTTATTTGTACAAGCACATGCCGGCGTTGCTGAGGCGCGATCCGAAAGCGCTGGCGTGGGTGATTGAGCGGTCGATCCGCATCAAGGCGCGCGTGGTGAGCAAGGACGAGCGCGAGGGTGGACTGCGGCAGATTTTGAATTTCGGGCATACATTCGGGCACGCGCTCGAGGCGGCGACGGGTTACCGGCGGTTTCTGCACGGGGAAGCGGTCGCGTGGGGGATGATATTCGCGACGATGCTGGCGCTGGCGGACTACAGCCTCCAATTGCGGGACGGGTTTGGGATCCTCATGTTGATCTCGATGGTGGGTCCTCTTCCGGCGATTCCGGAAATACCCGTTAAAACATTTCGGAAGCTCCTGGCGGGCGACAAAAAATCGCGCGGGGGAAGAGTGCGGTGGGTGTTGCCGCAGTGGATTGGGAGAGTGGAGAGGGGAGTGGAACTCGAACAGGAATTCGTGGAGAAATACATTCCGGCGATTCCACTTATCTGGAAGGAAATTCAGCGCGGGACACTGGCGAGGGTGAGCAGACCCAAATGATGGCGCAGGCGACTAGAGACGCACCGCTCGAGGGCACGCGGCCCAAGGGGACGCAGACGGAGCGCGAGGCGACGGAGCACGTGCGGGAGATGTTCAGCCGGATCGCGCCGCGTTACGATTTTCTGAATCATCTGCTGTCTTTTTCGCTCGACTATGGCTGGCGAAGGCACGCGGCGCAGCGGTTTGAGCGCGAGCTGCGGCGGCCGGAGGCGCGGGTGCTCGATCTCTGTTGCGGGACGGGAGACCTGACGCTGGCGCTGAATCGCGAGCGCGCGCGTGTGATCGGAGACGAGGGAGCGCGTCGCATGCCCGTCATCGGCTGTGATTTTGCGCGACCGATGCTCGAACTCGCGCAGGTGAAGGCGAAGAATCAAGAGCACGCGGCTGTGTTCATGGCGGCGGACGCGATGAATCTTCCTTTTCCGGATGGGAGCTTCGACCTGGCGACGAGCGCATTCGGTTTTCGGAACCTGGTGAACTACGAGGAGGGGTTGCGCGAGATCGCGCGTGTGCTGAAACCCGGCGGACGGCTGGGGATCCTCGAATGTTCGCAGCCGACAGGACCGATGGCGGGGATATTCCGATTTTATTTTCAGCGAGTCCTGCCGATTGTGGGCGGGGCGATTTCGGGAAGCGGCGAGGCGTACGCGTATCTGCCGAGCTCGGTCGAGAAGTTTCCGTCGGGGAGCGAACTCGCGGCGTTGATGGAGAAGACCGGGTTCGGAGATGTGCGTGTGGAATCGTGGAATTTCGGCAGCGTGCTGTTGCATACGGCGACGAGGAAGCAGGGCTAGTTTTCGAGGCCGAGGCTGCGGATTTTGTGCAGCAGAGTTTTGTAGGAGACGCCGAGCTTCTCGGCGGCGCGCGTTTTATTCCACTTCGATTCCTGAAGCGCGTTCTGAATCTTGAAGCGCTCGACGTGCGCGATGGCCCGCTGCGAGACTTCGTCGAGCGGGCCTTCCCAAAGAAATTGCGACTCGAGCATGCCGATGGGGAGCTGGTCGGGAGCGGGCCGCGCCTGGGGGAGCTGAAGAGCGGCGGCGTCAATGACGGGGCCGTTGGCGAGGATGGCGGCGCGCTCGACG
>Ga0187781_10002727_pt1 | contig 13359 bp, 10 predicted proteins | sample 0715_SJ02_MP02_2_FD_132447 | JGI IMG/M metagenome (GOLD analysis project Ga0187781, IMG submission 132447) | Tropical peat soil microbial communities from peatlands in Department of Meta, Colombia - 0715_SJ02_MP02_20_MG | ecosystem: Environmental > Terrestrial > Soil > Wetlands > Peat | place...
AACGGCTGCCTATTTGGTGTTGCTCCGCGTAGAGATTGCCCGTTTCACCCGTTGGACGCACACCTGCGCGTGCGCCAGCGACTCGTCTCTGTTGCTCTGATCCTCACCTTTCGGTGGGCAGGTATTACCTGCTACGCCGCTCTGCGGAGTCCGGACGTTCCTCCCGCAACCGAAGTTGCCGGCGATTGCCCGGCGGACTTTGCATTGCAGACTGTATCAGGCCGTCACGCCGCAGATGCGACAAAGCGCGAGGAAGCCCGCGCGCATCGCATCGCCTACCAGCAGCCGGCGATCACCTGCGCGGGGTTACCCACCGGGTAGATGTTGAGCTGATTGCCCAGATTATCGAGGGTGTAGGTTCCGCAGGTATCGTTGACCTGGCCGCCTTGCGGCACGGCTTGCAGCAAATACGACGTTGCATTTGCGTTCACAACGCTGAGCTGATAATCGGGCGTGGCGGCCGTGCCTAAGTTCACGGGAAACGCGGGGTAGCTCAGATTTGCCGCCACGTTGGTGTACCCCGTGGGATTAAGCGACAAGAACCGCTCTTCACGTGCCGCAAGATCCAGTAGCGCCGTCTTGGCATCGGATCGGCGCGATTGCATGACGTAGCTTTGGTACGAAGGAAGCGCAATGGCCATCAGTATGGCCACGACTCCCATTGCGATCAGCAAATCGACCAGGGTAAAGCCGCGCGCACAACCAGGGGGCATCGTCAAACCGAGTCTTCGCCCCTTCAGAGAGTATTTCATCGTCGTAAGCTCATCGCTCGCCATCTTTTGACTCCTGCATCGTTGCTGGATCACCGCAGTTGGGACCACGTCACCCGATGTCCGGTCACCGTTGCAACGGCTTGCTCGCCACCGGTCACCGGCGTGCCGTTGCTGGTGTCCGTCAGGAAGAAGTTCTGACCGCCGGCGGAAATGTTGGTGATTGAGCCGGTTCCGTTGGTCTGCACACCGCTTACCGGAGAGCTTCCATACACCATCGGGCTGCCCGTCGTCGTCAGAAACGGCGATGTCGAGAACTCCGCGCCCGTTGCCGGATCGATCAGCAAGGTCCATCCCGTCGGCAGCAGCACGGTGCAAGAGTAGATGGTCGAAGCGCTCGGTATGGTCGTATTGACCTGCAAGATGCCCTGCCATTCGGTGGGGTTGTAAATGATCTGCTCGTCGGTTCCCGGCAGCGTGATCTGCCAGCCGAACATCGTGTTGCCCGAGTTGCACGCGCTCGATCCGTACCAGCAGACCACGTTGTTGGTGTCGGTCTCCACGTTCGTACCTCCGGTGATGGTGTACTGCGTAAGCGTCTGCACCGTCAGGTTCGAAGCCGTGATGGGTCCGCCAAGAAAGTTGTCGACCTGCGCCTCGCTTGCGGAAGCCAGGGCCATGTGCGAGAGCGAGTTCCAGTTACTCATGTCCCAGTCCCAGATTCCGTACAGCGCTTGCGGGCCGGGCGCATACGAGGTCGGTGAAAGTGGCGTGAGCGGAACTTCCTGGCCCGTACCGAAGTCCACGATCACCGCCTGGGCCCCGCTGGCTTGTCCGGTCACCACAACCACCGGCTTGGTAGTGATCGGCTGGTCGACCAAAACACCGCTGGACATGGCGGTAGGACTGGAAAATAGCGGCGTAGGCGCGCCGTGGCCAAACGTGGACACGATCCAGTTCGATGGATTGTTGCTTGTGAGGTCAAAGCGCCACAGGTTGCCAAACAGGTCACCCGCGTAGACGTAGTCGATGGTCTTATCGCCATCTAAGTCGGCCGGCGCGGTGTAGGCAATGCCGTTGTACCGCGCCTGTCCCAGCGGATCGTTGTTCGGACCGTTGCCGGTGTTAAGGAAGTAAAACGACCGCGCGCTCGTATCGGGGTCGACCAGCATCACATAAATGCCTGCCGTGCCGGCGCCACCACTGGCCGTCATCTGGGTAAGAGCCACCGTCTGCGAGATATTTACCGCGTAAATTCCCGGCCCGCCGGTGCCGTCGCCCATCGACGTGATCTTCGTTCCCGCTGCAACTCCCGCACCCGCAATCGTTTGACCCACGGCCAGGCCGTTGCCGCCGATCACGTTTAAGGAAATTAGTCCGTTGGACATCTGCTCGGAAGTGACCGCCTGCACCGTGCTCACTCTGTAGTGGCCGATGCTGCCCGGGTCACCGTCAATCTGGCTCACAACGGTCGTACCAGCAGCTACACCTGCGCCGGTGATCGCCTGCCCGGCAGCCAAGCCCACGCCGTTGGTCGACACGATCATGACGGTGCCCGGACCCAGAATGGTCTGCGAGGCCAGAAGCTGTGCCGTGCTCACTTGATACACGCCCGGCCCGCCAGCGGTGCCGCTGATCTGGCTGACGATGGTCGTTCCGGCCACCGGGCCGTCGTACAGCTGCTGGCCTGCGGCCAAGCCGCTGCCGCTCGTGACATACATGTTGGTGGTGGCAACCGTCATCTGCTCGGCCGTTGTGACCGTCGATTTATGGTTCAGGCCATACGTGCACGGGTACGGAGGGCAAGTGCCCGTCTGCGAACTGATGGTTGATCCCGCGGTCACATTCAGTCCCGAGATCGTGGCACCGACAACCGGCGGCGTGCCCGCGGTGACCGTCAGTACCTTGTTGGCGATCGTTCCCGTGAAAAAGTCACCGATGGTCGCGTCAAATCGATTGCCGATGCTGGCGGTGAAGGTAGGGCTGATGCTGGCGGCAATTGTATTGGGGAAGCCATTTCCAAATATCACGCCCCACATGTTCTTGCCGTTCGCGTTGACCGCGTGCGTGCGGCCGATCGATGGCGAGCCATACGTCTGGCCCAGGTACGGGCCGCAATTGGCTACATTGTTGCAGACAATGGTTCCCGGGTTCCATTCGCCCTGCACGAGCGTGGCCGCGTTGGCTTCGCTAAATTGCGTCGGATCGGTTACATCCAGCGCGTAGATCGCACTGCCTCCGGGCCCCAGACCACCAACTAGCCAGGTGTGCCAGGCGCCGGAAAAGTAGATGTCAAAGCCGCGAGGCGGCGCATCGACCGCGAAGACGTGGGAGTAATTTGGCGAGGAGTAATCGTACGCGCTGGAGGTGGAATGAATCGACTGCACGACCGCGCCCGGCATATAGGCAAGCACCTCCCACCCGTCGTTGGGATAGGGCGAGGTCACCATATTGCCGTTGGAAAAGGAGCCAGTCCGAAAGCCGTGCAACAGCCCATCATTGGCGCCTGCGTACACCACGTTTTCGCGCCCTGCAAACGCGTTAAAGAAGGTTTGGTAACTCTCGCCTGCGTTCTCGGCCGCAACCGAGGCGGGGTACAGATTGTCATACCAAGTTGACTCGTAGTTGATATTGCCCGGCGGGCCAACCCAGAACGGGCTCGCATGGATGATGTCGGCCAGCACGCTGGTGCGGTCGCGGTAGATCTGCGCGGCGGTTGCACCCGTGGGCGGGACCTCGTCGGTGCGATCTCCGCGCAGATAGTTCAGCCGGGTGCTAACGCCCGCTCCAACCGCGGAGGGGTCGAGCTCGCCTTGCATGACGCCAGTCAGATTGCCCCATTCAAAGGGCACGCCGTTGGTTCCGTTCCAGGTAAGAATCGAGCGATTTGCAGGCCCTTGCACCCCAATGTTCGCGCTGTTCATGCTCGGGCACGGCCCGCCGGTGAGCACGCAGGAGGCATCCCAATTGACCGTGGGACTGACCGCCAGCGTGTAGGTCCCGGTCTGCACGAGATCTTGCGCGGTGAGCTGCCCCCACCAATTGTTGGTGTGGTACGAAGGCAGATAAACCTGCGCGGTCGTAACGAGCTTGTCCAATGGCAGGTTCACCGTGGTCGAGGCATCGGACTGATCCGCGGGCTCGGCCTGAAAACACAAGATTTCGTGAACGTTATCGCTGCCCCCGGTGGAGCCAGCAAATCCAAAGAGCAGCTGTGCCGGCAAATTGCCATTGGACGCGGTGATCAACTGATTGGTTAGCACCTGAGTGAGCGAGCCGCCGCCATAGGAGTACGACAGGCTCAGCAGTCCCTGGTTGTCGATCTTCAGCACGTAATAAATCGGCGTTGCCTGCGAACGCGTTGTCGCCGCTTCGTTGGCAATCGACAATCCTTTGGGCAGCACCGCGCTGGCGTTGGGAATGGGCGCGTAATCCGCCACCGCGATCCCCGTGTTCGTCGGACTGCCGGCTCCGCTGGAGTAATTCCACAGTACGCCGGTCTCGCACGTCGTTTGCACGGCGGTAGCTTGCTGCGCAACCGTCAACGTGGAAGGGTAGTACGTCGGGTAGTTTGCGGTTAACCACGACCATGCGACATTGCCTGCGCCGCGCAAACCAATGCGATTCCACTGGTAGTTGCCGCTGCCCCAGCCGCTGGCGGCCACACCCGTGGCGGTGTTGTCGTTATAGCCCCCCGAGCTGTTGGTCCCGCCGTTAAGGAAGTTGCCGTACTCGTCAATTCCCAACCCCACATAGGCACCAACCTGACCGGTATAGGGCGAGTTCTTGTTCGAACACGAATAGCCCAGACTTCCACCCCAAGAGCCCAGCAGTCCCGAGCCCGCCGAGTACTGGCTGGCATCGAGCAGGAAAAACGAGATCCCGTCCGCACCGTCGCCGCCCGAGCCTCCGCTGTTGCCCTGGTAGGTGATGGTCTTAAAAGTGATTTGCACGCCGCTGCTGGAAGCAAACGGCGCGGTGGAGACAATGGCACCGCTCTCATGGTAGTTGGGCAGGCCGTTGGTTAAGCGCAGCGCGCCGTTACCCACCGCATCAGGAATTTCCGCGGCGTTGGACGAGGGTGCGGTATTTCCCCCCAGGTAGCCGAATTGACCGCCAACCTGATAGGCATCGCCGTTGGTTATGTAATAGCGCAGATCGACGCAGCCAGGAATGCTGCCGTTACTTGCGGCGCCGGCGGTCAGGCATGCGCCGTTGATTGCGGTCCAGCTGTTGTTGATCGTCGTACCGGTGAAATCCTCGGAGACGACAAGTTGCGCCCAGGCCGCTGCGGGCACAGCTGCGGCACATATCGCCGCGGCACCAAGGCGCCCGATTTTGTCGATTGCGAGTTTGCAGCGTTTCATCATTGCCTCCAAGATCCTTTTGCTTGTACCGGTACTTGCAAACACCCTTTTAGAAATCAGTACGCGCAACTCGCACAGGTGGTACCGTTGCCCACGGAGTAGATGCTTTGGACGACAGCAACCGAGTTTTGCGTTCCGCCAAAACCCTGCGCCGTAACCTGGTACAGATTCGAGTTCGCATTGGCTGGATCCGGTCCCAAATAGGTGATCGCGTACTGCGGGTCGGCGTAGTACTGCGCGGCGGTCATCTGCGCCTGCGGAACTCCGTCGATCGTGACCACGGGCGGCACAAACGTCGTACCGTAGATCGCGTTCCACAGCGTGCCCGCCAGCGTCTGCTGCGAGGGCGTGGTCGCCACGGTGCAGATCTGCGGAGTGTTCGTAGGGCTAACGAGCGAGCAGCCCGTACCCTGGCCCGCATTGCCCGCGGTGAGCCATGCCTCCGCGTTTTGTAAAGCGCTTTGCGCCGCGTAGAAGGCATCGGCTTTTTCCCTCGTGTTGCCCGCAATGCGCTCTTCCAGGCCCAGACTGCGGAACATGCCAACGGAGAGCAGCGTGAGCATCAGCAGCAGGGCCAGGGCCGCGATCAAAACAAAGCCCCTGGGTTGTCGCGTAAAAGTCGGAGTCGTGTTCATATGCGATTGAGCAGATCGATGGTTCGAGTGAGCGTGGGCGCAGCAACGGGACCGGCCCCCGCAGCCGTTTGCCCTGTGAGGGGGTTGGCAAAAGTTAACGTGATCCGAACCGAGACAACTTCGTTCCAATACGCCGCCAGCATGTTGGCCGCGGTAAGGTATTGCTCGGCGGAACTGTTGCCGTCGTTGTTGACATTCACGCCGTACTGAATCGCCATGCCGGTGACGCCATTGACCAAGGGCTGGGCTGCCTTGGCGACGCCGTTCGCGGTCACCTGGCAAACCAGCTGATTGTTGGCGATATAAAAGTAGTTCACGTCGGTCAGGTTGGCGCCGGTGCTATTGGTATTGCCGTTGCAATCCATGACGCCATCGTTGGTGCCCGCGACATAGCGCACGTAGAGCTGGTCGTTGCCCGCGACCGTCTGGCCGAAATAGGCTTGTCCCGCCGCGGTAAAGTTGCCCGCCACGGGCAGTGAGCCTGTCAAGGTGTTAACGGTTGGATTCGGAAAATAGCCACCGGTCTGGACAATGCTGGTGATCAGATTCATGGCGAGGCGCTCGCTGTCTTGCAGCTGCGCCAGCTGGTTTTGTGCGAGATAGTTCTGGCGCGTTCCGTAGACGATCGAAAAAAGTCCCGCGAGCATCAGCAAGGAAATTGCAATGACGACCAGCAGTTCCACCAGACCGACTCCGGACTGCTCGCGCCGCCGCCAAGCGGCGTTGCGGCGATGGGGCGCGCGCATCATGGCTGCACCACGAGCGAGTACGAAACAGGTGTCGGCGCCGGCTGGGCGCCTTGATTTGAGGTGTACTGGGTTGCGGTATTAAGACCCACGTAGGTCTCTGTCCAGTTCACGCTGATCGTGCAAGTCGCCGGTGTCCCGGCACATTCGACCGTGCCGGTTGCAGTGGCCATCACGTTTTGCAAGGCGGCTCCCCAATTGAGCAAGTCGTACTCGGCCATCGGGGCTCCGACGCAAACGGTCGTTGCGCAATGGGTTGGCCAATCGGGCATCGCGGTAAGCAAGGCAACGTCGGAAGCATTCGTGAGCGCGCCCCCGTTGACACTGGCCTGAAAGGTCGGTACCCCGGTGCCGACTTGCGTCCAATACACGCGGTTCGAATGCATCGAAGAGGCCAAACTTGCGGCCTCGATGGCAAACAAGGAGCGCACCGTCGAGATGCGGGTGCTGGAGATCGCCAGCGCCTGCATCTTGGCGATGCCCAGTAAACCGATCGCGGTGATCACGAGAGCGATCAGTACCTCGATCAGCGTTACGCCCTTATTGCGATGGCGGTTGCTCATGTGCAGGTCACCGGAATGGGGTTGGTGGTGTTGCTCGCGCCTTTGGCGAGCACCGAGATCTGACCGATCTGATTGATAACGATGCAGCTGCCCACACCGGCCGTGTCGTTGGCATCGTGCACCGTGATCACGACCGGGGCGGCCAGGCTCGAAAAGCCATTCCATGTCGCCGCCGACGGGACACCGGCAAATCCATCACGATTAAACAAAACGGTCGTAACGCCCCCGCCCGTGGCCGTATCCGTACCCGTGAAGGCCGCCTGCACGCGCATCACGGTAGGCAGAAGGCCCGAGCCGGCGATCGGACTGGTGATGACGATGTGGCCCGCGGTCCAAGAAGTCGCGGCCGCCGAGCATGTGGCGCCGTCGGTCGATATGCACATCTGGACGGTCATGCCCTGCCGTATCGCCTCGGAGCGCGCGTACTGCAGATCGCCAACCAGGCCGTTTACCTGCGTGGAGATCCGATAGATCGTTGTCGTCCACTGAAACGACGGGATGGCAATCGTCACCAGAATTGCACCGATCGAGACTACGATGAGCAGCTCGACGAGCGTAAAGCCCGCGCTGCGCGCGGCACGCCAACGGTTCTTCAATATTGCGTACATACAACTCCTATCTGCAATGTGCAAAGCCGCCACGACGCGGTCATGCGAAACGCCCCCTGCAAGGCCGGGCCACTTTGCCGCTAACGGGGTTTCGGCCGGGCAGGCTCAAGCTTGAAAAATCCGCGACCAGCGGTAGTTTTCGTTTGACGGGCGGCACTACGCACCGGCAGCGAAGGTCCCGCTTCGGGAACAAGACGCTGCGCGTGCGCCCAACTCCCACGCAACGCACCCGGCAGCTGGCGTCGCACCCACCACGGCAAGGACTCACACGCGATAGCCCGCGCCGATCTGCGCAAGCTGACGCAACAGACGCGGCGCGATTTCGGTGACCGGCAATATCTCGTCAACGGCACCCGCGGCAATTGCCTCGCGCGGCATGCCGAAGACCACACAACTTGCCTCGTCCTGAGCGATGTTGAAGCTGCCGGCCTTGCGCATCTCGAGCATGGCGGCCGCCCCGTCGCGGCCCATTCCGGTAAGCATGACGCCCAGCGCGTTGCTTCCGGCGATCGCCGCGACGGAGCGAAACATCACCTCTACGGAAGGCCGGTGGCGGTTCACCGGCTCCGAGTCATCCAGGGCGATGACGTAGTTCGAACCGCTCTTAGCCAGGCGTAAATGCCGATCACCGGGCGCGATATAGGCATGCCCTGGTAAGACGCGCTCGCCGTCGGCGGCTTCGCTGACCGCGATCCGGCTCAAACTGTCCATGCGCGCCGCAAAGCTGCGCGTAAATCCGGGCGGCATGTGCTGCGTAATGAGCACGCCGGGGCAATCCGCAGGAAGCCGTGTGATCACTTCGCGAATGGCCTCGGTACCCCCGGTTGAGGCACCGATCGCAATGAGCTTTTCCGTCGATACGCGCGAAAACTGCGTCGCATGGGCCTTTTGTTCGGCTACCGCCTTGTCGTTGGGCGGCGCGATGGCCGTTGCACGACGATGCATGCGCGCCTTGGCTGCAACCCGGATCTTGTCGCAGATCGGGCCGCTCAAATCCTGCATCCCCACCGCGATGCCCAACTTGGGTTTGGCAACGAAATCCACGGCACCCAACTCCAACGCCCGGATGGTGACTTCGGCACCGCGCTCTGTCAGCGAGGACACCATCACCACCGGCGTCGGCCGCAGACGCATGAGTTTTTGGAGAAAATCCAGTCCATCCATGCGTGGCATCTCGATGTCCAGCGTGAGTACGTCGGGATTCAAGGCACGGATCATTTCGCGCGCAACCAGAGGGTCGGGGGCAGCCCCAACGACTTCAATGTCGGCCTGCGCACCGAGGATCTGCGTCAAGACACTGCGGACCAACGCGGAGTCGTCAATAATCAGGACACGGATCTTGGCCATCGTCCACCCGTTGTGCGCGGCTGCTGGGACGCACCATCCGCTCCGGTGCCGCGCCTGTCGTTCCCGTCAAAACAGCTCAACATCGCCCGCGACCTTTGCCGTGTTGATTTTTTCGCAGTACTGCTCCTCGGCGGAAATCACGGCAGTGTCGGTCTTGCTCAAGCGCTTGCAAAGGGCGCGTCCGCTGGTCGGGAAAAATGCCACGCGCCGCGCGTACACATTTTGCAAGTCCTGAGATACCACCCGAATTCCTTCGGTCTTGAGAAATTGCAGCACGAAAGAGGCGTTTCGCTCGCCCACATTGAGCATTGAGCGACCCCCCAGTGCCGACGCACCGCCGAATACTTTTGCTTCAAGATTCGCCTTCGTAGCGCCGCGCTTGATCAGTTCGTTGATCAGCTGCTCCATGGCGAAGACCCCATAACGACCTGAGGCCCCTGCCAAGCCAAGGCCTGCGTCCGCAGCCGGCAGCATGAAGTGATTCATGCCGCCGATCTTTGCGAGGCGATCCCAGATGCACGCCGCAACGCAAGAGCCCAGCACAGTCGAAAGCACAATGTCTTGCTTGGCGACGAAGAATTCGCCCGGCATGATCTTGACCGCGTGTCGTGCGAAGTCGCGCTCAAAATAAAATCGGGACGCCTCGCCCCTGGCACCGTAAGCCACCGGCTGTTCATGCGCTTGCGGGCAGGTTGCGGACACGTTACTTCCTCTGATAGACGGTCTTGCCGCGCAGCAGCAGCGACGGTGCGCACTCCGTAAAATTCTCGGAATGCCCGACGAAGAGCAGTCCCCCAGGTCGCAGGGCCCCTACGATGCGATGCACGATTTCTTTTTGCGTCTTGCGATCGAAGTAAATCATGACGTTGCGGCAAAAGACGACATCGAGCTGCGGGGCAAACTCGTGCACGAGCGGCCAGCGCTTATCGAGAAGGTTCAGTGGCGCAAAACGAATCAGCCGCACCACTTCGGGACGCACGCGCACGCGACCCTCGTTGCGACCGGCACCGCGCAGAAAGAACCGCCGCAAGCGCTTTGCACCGCACACCTGCGCCGCATCGAGCGCGTAGTTGGCATGCGCGGCCGTCGCCAGCACTTTGGTATCGATGTCCGTCGCCAGCAACGATCCGCACGAGGCGGTGCCTGCCGCTTCGATCATGGTGATGGCTATGGAGTAAGCCTCCTCGCCCGTGGAAGCGGCGGCGCACCAGATTTTGGGAGGCGCACCACCAGCCGAAGAGCGCAAAAACTCCTCGAGCACCGCAAAATGATGCGATTCTCGAAAAAACGATGTCAGGTTGGTGGTCAGCGCATTGATAAATTCCTGCCACTCGGCCGTTCCAAACGGTACATCCGCTTCCAAGCGATCGAGATACTCTGAAAATGACGCCATGCCGTGAAAGCGCAGCCGCCGTGACAGCCGGCTATAGACCATGTTTTGCTTGTGTTCGGTGAGGCTGATGCCGGCGCGCTCGTATATCAGGCGTCGAACGCGCTCGAAGTCGCGTCGCAAAAACCCGTATTCGCGCTGGTCGCTTGGGTCGGCTTCCTTCGTAACCGGGATCGGGGCAAATTGGTCTCGTGCACCCATGGAATGTGTCTATTGTTTGATGCCCGGTATCGGCAACGCGTGCTCACGAACCAAAATCAACCAGCGCCGCGCGTCTCGTCGTGCGTGACGATGCCCATTTGTGCACTGGTCATCAGCTTCTCGATATCCAAAAGGATCAGCATTCGGGCACTTTGCTCGGTGCCCGCGGTGCCCAATCCGGTGATGAATTCGGGATCGAGCAAAGAGTCGAACTCCGGCGCCGCCCGGATCTGATCCTTGGCGAGCTCCAGTACATCGCTGACCGAATCGACCACAACCCCGACGATCCGGCCTGCAACATTTAAAATCACCACGACCGTGAATTCGTCGTACTTAACCTCACCGAGTCGAAATTTCACTCGTAGATCAGCAATCGGAACGATCACGCCGCGCAAATTGATGACGCCCTTGAGAAAATCCGGGGCGTTGGCGACCCGCGTTACGGTGTCATAGCCTCGGATCTCCTGAACCTTCAAGATGTCAATGCCGTATTCCTCGTTGCCCAAGCGAAACGTCAGGTATTCGCTCGGCTTGGCATCAGCTTGCAGCGGGTTTTCCATCACGCCCATACCAACTCCTGAATCGGTCCCGCACCGCCGGCGCACGCCCAGTGACAATGCGCCCGATCTGGTTCCAAAGCTCCCATCGCACGTCGCTCAGTGGCGCATTCGCTTCACAAGGCTCGAGACGTCGATAATCAATGCAACGCGCCCGTCGCCCAAAATGGTCGCACCCGAGATATCGCGAACCCGGCGATAGTTTGATTCCAGGTTCTTGACCACGACCTGGTGCTGACCGAGCAACTCATCGACGATGGCTCCCATGCGCTTGCCGTCGGCTTCGATGACAACGAGGATTTGGGCAGCGGACCTGCCCCCAGACTCCGGAGCGAGGCGCGAAACGCCGAACTGGTCGGCTAGGGACAGTACCGGCATGTAGTCATCGCGCACCTTTACCACACGGCCGCTGGAGCCGACCGTTTGGATCATTTTCGGTTCAATCTGGAAGGACTCGATGACCGAGGCCAGCGGCAGGATGTAGGTCTCATCACCAACACCGATGGACATGCCATCCATGATGGCCAGCGTCAGGGGCAGTCGCACACAAACGCGAGTCCCCCATCCCTGGGCCGAGTCCAGTTCCACGGTTCCCCCAAGTGCCGTGATGTTGCGCCGTACCACGTCCATTCCCACGCCGCGGCCGGACACATCGCTGACCTGCTCTGCCGTGGAAAAGCCTGGCTCCCAGACCAGCGCCCAAACCTCGGTATCCGTCATGTCCTCGCGCACTGGCATGCCGCGTTCACGTGCTTTGGCAAGGATGCGATCGCGGCGCAAACCTTGGCCGTCGTCGCGCACTTCGATGAGAATCGAACCGCCCTGGTGCGATGCCAGCAGCGTAATGGTTCCGCTTTCGGTCTTGCCCGCTGCCAATCGCATTGCGGGCGTTTCCAATCCGTGGTCGACGCTGTTGCGCACCAGGTGGGTCAGCGGATCGATGATCTTTTCGATTAAACCTTTGTCAAGTTCCGTCGCTTCGCCCACCATCTTCAACTCAATATTCTTACCGAGCTTGGTTGCCAGATCACGGATCATTCGCGGGAAACGGTTAAAGACAAAGGACATCGGAATCATGCGAATCGACATCACGGCTTCCTGCAAAAGCCGCGTGTTGCGCTCCAGGTCCGAAACACCGGTCAGCAAAGGACGAAATTGCGCTGCGTCTAGGTCCTTGACTTGCTGCGTGAGCATCGCTTGCGTGATCACCAGTTCCCCCACGAGGTTGATCAACTGGTCGACCCGTTCGACCGAGACTCGGAGGGTGTTCGCGTCAAAGTTGCTTGCTCCTGCCTTGTCCGATTGCGCCTTGGCCGGTGCGGTCTTTGCCGTCGTCGTACCCAAGCGTTGGTTGCCCCTGGGGGGAGAAGTTGCTGCAACAGGCTGCGCCGATTTGGCGGCGGCGTCGGCTTTTGCCGCGGGCAGCGTCGCCGGATCCACGAAAAACCCAAATCCATTGGCTTCGTCGTCTTCGTCGCACGCGGCGCTTTTTTGTGCGCTACCGGGCGCTTGGACCGGCGTCTTCGCGGTCCCTTCTTGGGCTTCAATCAGGATCTGTTCACGGCTGACGTGAAAAGAAAACAATTCGATTAGCTCCGTGTCGGGAGAGGCAGTGGTGACAAAAAACCACCGGTACCCGTCGGCGCTTAAGGCGCCTGCGTCGGCCGGCGCGATCGTCCCCAGGGACGGTATGTCGCGAAACAACTCTCCCAGGCTGTCGCCGATCTTGCCGTCGGACGTTGGACCGATGCGAACATGAAGATTGCGCACCGCACAGGGCGTCGTGCCGTCCCCGCAGCGCGCTGTAGCAACAGGCAAGTGCGGTGATGGCGGCGAAACTGCGCGCCCAATCGGCGCTTCGCCGGCCAGTGCTTTGATCCGGTCAATCAGATCGCCAGTCTCGGGAAAGTCTTGCGTGCGGCCCTGGTGTCGCGCAAGTTGGGCGCGCAGCACATCACCGGCTTCTAATAAAACGTCCACCATCGGCTTGTCGAGCACGATTTCATGGCGGCGAACCCGCTCGAGCAGTGTTTCGAGCTCGTGCGTCAGCCGGGTGATATCGTCGAAACCGAACGTCGCGGCGCCACCCTTTATGGAGTGGGCAACACGAAAGATCGCGTTGAGTTGATCGTCACTGGGCTGCTGCAAATCGATCTCCAGCAGCATGGATTCCATGTTGGCGAGGTTTTCCCCGGCTTCCTCGAAAAACACGGCATGAAACTGCGTCAGATCAAA